>WNFC01002605.1_pt1 | contig 19455 bp, 15 predicted proteins | sample 5400541 | NCBI WGS metagenome assembly WNFC01 (sample SAMN13153342, study PRJNA577476) | soil metagenome | isolation source: 120 cm saprolite under Douglas fir tree site 2 hole 2 replicate 1 | place: USA:California | collected 2015-04-18 | reverse complement strand
TGTGAACTCCGAAATTCACTTCGCGCTTCTCGTCACGTGGCTGCAGGAAAATACCCCAGCGGTATTCGGGCATCTTCACGTAGCCGAACTGCGCCCAGCCGTCGGGCTCGACGCTGATGGCCGTTCGCAGGTACACCTCGTAGTCGTGGCTCTCATTCGGTCCCATGTCGTACCACCAGCCCATGTAGGCGGGCTGCCAATGCTCCAGGGCACGCTGCAGTACCCGGTCTCTGCCCAAATCGACGTTATTCGGGATTTTTTCCGTGTAGTTAATCATTACGATCTCCCAGGACTCCGGATACAGGGCTGTCCACTAGACTCTTTCCCAATTGAATTTCACCGGCGCTCCCGTCCCATACACCTTCAGAGCTCCGGTCGCGCCGACGGCGTTCGGGCGGTTGAAGATCCAGTTTTGCCATGCGGAAAGCCTGCCGAAGATTCTCGTCTCAAGCGTCTCGGTCAGTCCAAATCGCAGATTTGCTTCGAGCCCTGTCAGGGCATCGGGCGATTGCGCCACGCGCGACTCGATGGCCTGGCGGATTTCGTCTTGCCAGTCGAGATCATCCGGTGTGGCGGTAACCAGGCCTGCGTCCAGCGCCTCGTGAGCGGAAAGCTTCTTTCCAATCGCGCCGTGCAACTTCTGCATCTGTGCCTCATCACCGTAGAATCGCGCTGCCAGCCGAGAAAGTTTGTTCACCATCGGCAGCGGACCGAAATTCATTTTCGAAAGCATCATGCTCGCGATACTTGCGCCTTCCTGCGAATCGCGCATGTAGATGCGATCAGCAGCGAGAGCTAATTCCAGTAGCGTTCCGGCAAAGCAGGACCCAGGCTCTACGATGGCATAGATTGAACGGGACGTGACGTCGATCCGCGCCAAGGTCCGGCGCATCATTCCCAGCACTTCGCGCACGAACCAATGGTCCTGCTGATTCAAAATGAATTCGTCAAAGGCGAGAATGGCGTCCGGATTTCCGGCCGTCTTGATAATCCAGAGCCCCAAATCCAGTTCGTTGGCACGCAAAGTCAGAATAGCGTCATCCAGCTCTCGCGCCATTTGCAGTGGCCACCAATTCGCGCCAGCCGCAATAGCTTTTTCCACGCTCTGCTCAGTTACGGAGTCCGGCGCGCGAACCGTGATGGTTACTGTGCGTACCTCGCGATTCCGTTGCACATCGACGCATCCGTAGTGCAGCCCCACTTCATCGATCGTGCGCTTCAACGGCGTCAAAGCCACGCCTTTTGCTCCTGCAGGACGATCGCTCTCTGCGGCAAGTTTCAACGCACGTTGTTTGATGTGTTCGGCAAACTGCTGAGGCTTAACGACGTCATCGACGAGGCGCCACTCCTTTGCGCGTTGACCGCGAACACCATCCGGGTTGGTGCAGAACATGTCGGCATGGTCGCGGCGTACATTGCGCTTGTCCGTCACCCGAGTCAGTCCGCCTGTTCCCGGCAGAACGCCCAGCAACGGAAGCTCCGGCAGACTGACGGCCGATAAGCGGTCGTCCACCAGAATGATTTCATCGCAAGCCAGCGCCAGCTCGTAACCGCCTCCGGCCGTCGTCCCATTACAAGCGGCGAGAAACTTCAGGCCGGAGTGTGCGCTCGCGTCTTCGATTCCATTCCGGGTTTCATTCGTGAATTTGCAGAAATTCACTTTCCAGGCATGCGAGGAAAGCCCGAGCATATAAATGTTGGCTCCGGAGCAAAAAATACGGTTCTTTGCGCTGGTGATGATGACGGAACGAATCTCGGGGTGTTCGAATCGGATGCGCTGCAACGTATCGTGCAGCTCGATATCAACGCCGAGATCGTAGGAATTCAACTTCAGCTTGTAGCCCGGGCGTAGTCCACCGTCTTCGGCAACATCCATCGTCAACGTCGCCACGGGGCCGTCAAACGCGAGACGCCAATGCCTGTATCGCGAAGGATCGGCTTGGAAATCGACCGCTTCCATCTTCGTCTGGGATTCTTGAGTTGTGACAACGTCCACGAGATCCTCCTACTGCAAATTAGCCTGCAATGTTGTTTTCAATCTCGAAAAACTCGTTTCCACAGAACTGCCCGAGGTGTCGAACTCCATGTCGGCTTGCCGGTAGAGGGGTTCCCGTGCCTCGAGTATTCGACGCAGATCTTCCATTGCCTGGTCGTTCCCCCCCATCGCGCGAAAATCCCCCTGTTCAAGGACGCGCGACATGTGCTCCTCAGGCCGCGCCTTGATCCAAATGGTGTAGCAATGCGAGAGCAGGTAGTCAAAGGTCTCTTTTTCAGATACCACGCCCCCTCCCACTGACAGCACTGCGGACTCATTCTCATTGAGCACTCTTGTCAGGGTTCGGCGCTCGATCGCGCGATAGCCAGATTGCCCATAGAGCGAAAATATTTCTCCAAGAGGCATTCCCGTATCCTTCTCGATTTCGCCATCCAGCTCGATGAAGAGGACTCGCATCTCGTCCGCCAGTCTCGATCCCAGCGTGGACTTGCCGGCACCGCGCAGTCCGATCAACGCGATGCGCTTGCGGCGCACTTTTTCCCCCGGGCTGAAGTCGCGCATCAGGCGGAACACCACGTCTTCAAGGCGGTGATTAGGGAGACGGTCGAGGAATCGCTGGATCATCTGCTTCTCAGCGGGCTCTTCCAACTCGGGACCGAACAACTCGAAAAGCGAAACGTTGAGAGCCGTGGCAATTCTGCGCAGCAAAACGATCGAGACGTTTCCTTCTCCAGCCTCAAGCTGGGCCAAATGACGTTCGGAAACGTCCGATTCGCGTGCCACCGTCTTGCGAGTCATACCGCGAAGGTTCCGTAGATGACGAACTCTCTTGCCAAGGAAGAGGAGGAAATCCCCATCGGGAATCGGTGTCACCCGGTGTAGACTCGCAACCTTGGGATTGGTGCTTGGTGGTGTGCTCATGGGTTCACAAGTCGGATATGCATTATAATACATGCGAGGGCCGTGGGGTCAAGAACGATGGACCTCCATGTCAGATGTACATACCTCCTCCCCACTGGCATTCGACAAAGCTCGCCTAACAACAAGAATATAAAGATGTTAGTGGAGCCATGGTTCGTGTCACGTATCATCAAGCGGCACAGTTCCAATTGAGGTTGAATATGCAGTATTATTCCGAGTTGGATCCCCCTACGCTGCGACTTTCGCTGCTTACGGTTCGTTTCAGAGCTAAGATCGAGATGTCAAGAGAGGTTCACCGATGAAGCTGCCGAACTATGTGAACGGTCAGTGGAGTGAAGGCACTGGTCCAGGAGAGCCACTCATTGATCCAGTCACCGGAGACGAGCTTGCGAGAATATCTTCGCAAGGTGTGAATCTTGAAGCGGCCCTTGCGTTTGCTAGAACTCACGGCGGACCCCCGCTCCGCCAACTCACCTACGCTCAGCGCGCTGAAATGTTGGGCAAAATTTCCGATGCCCTGGTGGCAAATCGCGACGAATACTTTCGACTCTCTCTCTTGAACTTGGGAGCAAACCAGGCAGATGCCTCCTTCGATGTGGACGGCGCCATTTACACCATGAAGTATTACGCCAAAATCGGCCGAGCGCTGGCAGAAGGCAAAATGTTAAAGGAGGGCGCCCAGATTCCCCTATCGAAGACCAACGTTTTTGCTGGACAACACTTTCTGATGCCGGCAAAGGGCGCCGCTGTCTTCATCAATGCATTTAACTTTCCCGCCTGGGGGCTCTGCGAAAAGGCTGCGCCCGCGCTGCTCTCGGGTGTCCCGGTCGTGGTGAAGCCCGCTTCCCCTACGGCTTGGCTGACGCACCGGATGGTGGAAGATATTGTAAAGGCGAATATTTTGCCGCCTGGAGCTATTTCCATCGTCTGCGGTTCGGCTCGCGACCTGCTCGGCCACGTTCGAGAAGAGGACATCGTTTCCTTTACTGGCTCGGCTGATACCGCCGCGCGCATTCGCTCTCATACTAACGTCCTGCGGCGTTCGGTTCGTGTAAACATTGAAGCAGACAGCATCAACTCAGCTATCCTTGGGCCTGACTGCACTCCTGGCGCGGATCTGTTCGACCTACTTGCAAAAGAGGTTGTCCGCGAGATGACCCTTAAAGCCGGCCAGAAATGCACGACCATCCGGCGCGTCATGGTTCCGTGCCAACAGCTCAACGCCTTTGGCGATGCCGTCACTGCACGCTTGAGCTCCATGAAAGTCGGCAATCCGAGGAACCCCCAGGCAAAGGTGGGCCCGGTGGTGAACAAGGCGCAACAATCCTCTTGCCTGGAAGGACTAGCGAAGTTGAAGGAAGAATGTGAAGTCCTGTTTGGCGGTGACAAGAATTTCCAGCCGATAGATGCTGATCTCCAAAAGTCCGCCTTTGTGCAACCGGCGCTTCTGTCCTGCAAGAGTGGCCTCGATGCAAAATATGTCCACGACGTCGAGGTTTTCGGCCCGGTAGCGACTCTGATGGCTTACGACGGTCCGGAGGATCTCATCGCGATCACGCGCCGAGGCTTAGGTTCACTGGTAGCCTCGGTCTTTTCCGACGATCTGGATTTTATACGCGAGACGATTCTTGGAATCGGCGATCTCCATGGAAGAGTCTTAGCTGTCAATTCAACAGTTGGGGGCCAACACACTGGCCACGGCAATGTTGTGCCTAGCTGCTTGCACGGCGGACCAGGAAGAGCTGGAGGAGGAGAAGAGCTCGCCGGATTGCGCGCCCTGCTGCTCTACCATCGCCGTTTCGTCGTGCAGGGACCGACCGATTGCGTCACGGAACTCGCTGGATTGTGCGTCGACACCGCTCCTCTGTACTCATAAACCTCGAACTACCGGCGCCGCTCCGAAAGCGTGTTCGTTGACGATTGGTTGTAACTTTGCGCTGCGACGGCGCCCTCTGCTATCATGAATAAACTTAGCGTTTCGGTTGCGCCTTTGAATCATCCGAGGGTAAAGGCATCCGCAACGCAATCCTCCTGTAATGTGCTTGAACCAAAATGAACCCTCCTGCATCCGATGCAGGGGAGCATGCGGGGCCCGCGGGGCTTGCCAGAACAGACACGCCCCCGGCGTCAAAACTGGTGTTCTTCGGGGAAAATGCGACTATAGCCTGAAACTTTTGGCCGAGGCCATCCAACCATGCCACGAATCCCGACCACTGAAGACCGCCGGCTCGAAGAAGCGCGAACCCGCAAAAAGCATTGGAAACGGTGGGGGCCCTATCTCTCCGAGCGGCAGTGGGGAACGGTCCGAGAGGACTACAGTCCAGGCGGCACTGCCTGGGAGTTTTTTCCGCACGACCACGCGCGTTCGCGCACTTATCGCTGGGGAGAAGACGGCATCGGAGGAATCAGCGACCGTCACCAAATGATGTGTTTCGGACTGGCATTGTGGAACGGGCGCGACCCGATTCTGAAAGAACGACTCTTCGGCCTCACCGGAAATCAGGGCAATCACGGCGAGGACGTGAAAGAATACTACTTCTACCTCGATTCAACGCCCACTCACAGTTACATGCGCATGCTCTACAAATATCCGCAAGCCAAATTTCCGTATGAAACTTTGCTTGAAGAGAACCAGCGTCGTGGTCGCGGCCAGCCGGAATTCGAATTGCTCGACACCAGTGTTTTTTCGGAGAACCGTTATTTCGATCTTTTCGCTGAGTACGCCAAGGCTGACGTCGAGGACATTCTCATTCGAATCACCGCCGTGAATCGCGGGCCGGAAGCCGCTGGCTTGCACGTCCTGCCACAACTCTGGTTTCGAAACACATGGTCCTGGGGCAAGGACCTTCGCCGTCCGGTCGCGCGAAAAGCCGCCTCCATACCCGGAAGCGCCTGCGCGGAATTGCAACATTGGCAGTACGGTAAGCGCTGGCTGCTGTGCGCCGGTCAGCCCGAATTCCTTTTCACCGAAAACGAGACCAACACCGCCCGTCTCTTCGGCGGAAGAAATCGCTCACCTTATGTGAAAGACGCTTTCCACGAATATGTGATTTGCGGCAACAAGGCGGCCGTCAATCCGGATCAGATGGGAACGAAAATGGCCGCGTATTACCCGTTGCAGCTGGACCCCGGCCAGTCGGTCGTGCTCAAGCTGCGGCTCACCGATATCGAGCCTCTTGGCGGAATGGATCTCAACTCTGGAATAGTTGGTACCATCACCTCGCCGGGACACGCCGAGCGCGCCGAAGGCGTTCCCGCCACCAATGATTTTGACGCTGGATTCGACAGCCTCTTCACGATGCGCCAGAAAGAAGCCGAGGAGTTTTACGCTTCGCGAATTCCGAAAGAGCTCTCTGACGATGCGAAGGCCGTCATGCGGCAATCGTTTTCAGGAATGCTCTGGTCGAAGCAGTTTTATCACTACGACGTGCGCACCTGGCTCGAAGGCGATCCCGCGGGCCCCCCGCCACCGCCAGAGCGCTGGAACCTCCGCAATAAGGATTGGACGCATCTTTACAACGACGACATCCTGTCCATGCCGGACAAATGGGAGTATCCGTGGTACGCGGCTTGGGACCTGGCGTTCCATTGCATCCCATTGGCGCTGGTTGACCCGGATTTCGCAAAAGAGCAGCTCATCTTGCTTCTTCGCGAATGGTACATGCACCCGAACGGGCAATTGCCTGCCTATGAATGGGCATTCGGCGATGTGAACCCGCCAGTGCACGCCTGGGCCGCGTGGCGCGTCTATAAAATCGAGCGGCGGGTGCGCGGCGTCGCCGATCGCGGATTCCTCGAAAAGGTTTTTCACAAGCTGCTCCTGAATTTCACTTGGTGGGTAAATCGCAAGGATCCTGACGGCGCGAATATCTTTCAGGGTGGATTCCTAGGCCTCGACAATATTGGAGTCTTTGACCGTTCGGCGCCGCTCCCTACGGGGGGACATCTAGAACAGTCCGACGGCACGAGTTGGATGGGCATGTATTGCCTGAACATGCTGGCGATCGCTCTCGAGCTGGCGAAAGAAGATCCTGCTTACGAAGACGTCGCCAGCAAATTTTTCGAGCATTTCGTTTACATCGCGCGCGCCATGAACGATTTCGGCGCTGGCGGAATGTCCCTTTGGGACGACGCCGACGGCTTTTACTACGATGTCTTAAAGCTCCCCAACGGAGAGGAACACTTCCTGAAAATCCGTTCGATGGTCGGATTGATCCCGCTATTCGCCGTCGAGACCTTGGAGCCGGAAATCGTCGACTGCCTCCCCGGCTTTAAGCGGCGCATGCAATGGTTCATCGACAACCATCCGGACGTACCCGAACACATCGAAATGACCCAGCGTTCCGCGCGAGGCGTGCGCCGCCTTCTATCCCTCGTGAGCCGCAAGCAGCTCAAGCGCGTGCTCAGCCGCATGCTAGACGAGACGGAATTTCTTTCGCCCTACGGCGTGCGCGCCCTTTCGCGCTACCACAAAGACCATCCCTACGAAGTTCACGTGAACGGAAATACGAACCGTGTTGACTACGAGGCCGCCGAATCCACGACCGGCCTCTTCGGCGGAAATTCGAACTGGCGTGGGCCCATCTGGTTTCCGGTCAACTATCTGCTCGTCGAATCTCTCCAGAAATTTCACCACTACTACGGCGAAGATTTCAAAGTGGAGTGCCCCACGCATTCCCGCACCGAATCCGATCTCTGGCAGGTAGCCGCGGAAATTTCCCGCCGGCTCATTCACATTTTCCTCCGCGATTCGAATGGCCGCAGGCCCGTGGCCGGCGGCACCGAGCTCTTTCAAAACGATCCCCATTGGCGCGACCTCATCCTTTTCTACGAATACTTTCACGGCGACAATGGCGCGGGGATCGGCGCTAGCCATCAAACCGGCTGGACCGGTCTGGTCGCAAAACTGATCCAACAAAGCGGTGAGTAAGTTGTCGATGGGAGAGTCGCGCGGATGACTGCGAAATTCGATGGAAAGGTAGTGCTGGTGGCGGGCGGCACGGGTGCGTTGGGGCGCGCGGTGAGTTTGGCGTTCCTGGGAGAAGGCGCCAAAGTTGTCGCCACCTATCGAAAACAGGAAGAATTCGATGCCTTGAAGAGTGCAGGGAGCGCGAATGGCGCACAGCTCGATGGGAACATCGTTGATGTCACAGACGAAGCGGCGGTGCGCCAACTTATCGAGAAGATTCTCGCGAAACACGGCCGACTGGACGCGCTTGTCAATACAGTAGGCGGATATGCGGGTGGCGTAAAGCTGTGGGAATTGGAGACCAAAGTCTTCGACCAAATGCTGGCACTGAATTTGCGCTCGGGTTATGGGTTATCACGCGCAGCAGTGCGCGCGATGCTAAAGCGAGGGCGCGGAGCAATCGTAAATGTTGCGGCGAAAGCGGCGCTGGATCACGGTGCCGGCGCCGCCGCCTATGCTGCCTCCAAGGCCGCGGCGCTGGCCATGATGGATTCCTTGGCTGCGGACGTAAAAGGCACCGGGGTGCGGGTGAACACGATTCTTCCCAGCATCGTTGACACGGAGGCCAACCGGAAAGCAATGCCGAAGGCTGATTTCGCGAAATGGCCAAAGCCTGAGGACATCGCGCGCGTCATTCTCTTTTTGTGCAGCGACGAAGCCAAAGTCATTCATGGTGCGGCCATCCCGGTCTATGGGGATAGCTGAAACTCTCGCTCAACAGGTGAATCTCAAGTAAGCGGCCTGCATCGCCGGGCCGAGCGCAATCCTCAGGGACCGGGAGCAGGCATTTGTCAGAACAAGCGGAAATTCAGTTTGGCCGCGAAATTTGTGGCGACCTTTCCGCGGCCGAATCGCGCGAGTGGCTAGTCACCAACGGAATCGGGGGATACGCGTCCGGAACCATCGCCGCAAGTCAGACTCGGCGTTACCACGGACTGCTCGTCGCCGCACTGCAGCCGCCGGTGGGACGCACGCAACTTGTCTCAGCCATCGACGAAATCGTCCACTACGCTGGGACGGATTTCTCCCTTGCCACCCATCGCTGGGCCAGCGGCACCGTCGATCCGAAAGGCTTTCTACTCCTCGAGGATTTTCATCTGGAAGGCTCGACGCCGGTGTGGACTTACTCATTGGCCGATGCGCTTCTGGAAAGGCGCGTTTGGATGTGCCAGGGCGAAAACACGACCTACATTCAGTACACCCTCGTACGGGGAAGCAGTGCCCTCGAAATGGAATTAAAAGCGCTCGTGAATTATCGCGATTTCCATTCGCTGACTCATGCCGGCGACTGGCGCATGAATATCGCACCGGTCGAGCATGGCGTTAGGGTGCTTGCGTTCGATGGTGCGACTCCTTTTTATCTGAAAAGCTCTGCTTCAACCTGCGAGCCGCACCACGAGTGGTACTTGGGCTGCTATTTTGCCGAAGAAACCGAGCGTGGCCTCGATGACCGCGAAGATCGTCTGTTTGCCGCGCTGTTCCGCGCGAAACTGGAAGTCGGTTCCAGCGTCACTCTGGTGGCGACGACGGAGGCAGCGACCTCGCTCGATGGTGAATCCGCCCGAGAGGAGCGCGCCCATCACGATGTGAAGTTATTCCACAATTGGCAGGCGAAAAATGAAGCCCTTGTCGAGGTGTCACCTCCGTGGCTTCGGCAGCTCATTCTCGCTGCCGATCAATTCATAGTAAAGCGCAGCCTCTCGGAGGAGCCGGACGGCCGCAGCGTCATCGCCGGCTATCATTGGTTCGGCGACTGGGGCCGCGACACAATGATTGCTTTGCCGGGGTTGACGCTCGCGACCGGTCGCCCGGATGTGGCGAAGCAAATCCTTCTTGCTTTTTCGCGGTACGTGGACGGAGGGATGCTCACCAACAATTTCCCCGACGCTGGGAGCAAACCCGAATACAACACGGTTGACGCCGCACTTTGGTATTTCGAATCTATCCGGCAGTATTTCGAGGCGACGCAAGATGAGGTGACGCTGCAAAAACTTTTTCGCGTTCTCGCAAGCATGACCGATGCGCACATCGCGGGTACTCGATACAACATCCACATGGACCTGGCCGACGGGCTTCTCTATGCCGGTGAACCCGGCGTTCAACTCACCTGGATGGATGCGAAAATCGGCGATTGGGTCGTGACGCCCCGCACCGGAAAGCCCGTGGAGATCAACGCGTTGTGGATCAATGCGCTTGAAGCAATGGCAGGATTTGCCCCGTTGCTCGCTAAACCAAGCGATGCCTACGAAAAACTCGCGGCCCAAGCGAAGAAAAGTTTTCAGAGATTCTGGAACGCGGACCGCAATTGCTGCTTCGACGTGATCGATTCACCGGGTATCGGAAACGATGCGTCGCTTCGGCCGAATCAGATTTTTGCCGTGTCCTTGCCGGTCAGCCCGCTTATGCCCGAGCAGCAAAGGGCGGTTGTGGATGTTTGCGCGCGGCGACTCTTGACCTCGCATGGACTGAGGAGTCTCGCGCCGGGCGAAGTTGGATATAGCGGCCATTATGGCGGCAGCCCCCGCGATCGTGACGCCGCTTATCATCAAGGCACGGTCTGGGGTTGGCTGCTCGGTCCCTTCGCGCTGGCGCACTACCGCGTCTACCACAACCGCGAAGCGGCGCTGCGTTTCCTCGAACCGCTCGGCCGCCAGATTTATGCGGCTGGCCTCGGCACCTTAAGCGAAATTTTCGATGGCGATACTCCCTTCACGCCGCGCGGCTGCATCGCGCAAGCCTGGACCGTCGCCGAAGTCTTACGGGCATGGCAGGAAATAGCGGGCTGGAAAAATCTGCAATCACGTAGAAGTATTGGATTTCGCTGAATTCGAACTTCTATCCGCGAGACTGCAACTCGTACAGTTCGATGAGCACCTTGCCCCCATCCGGAGAGGCGACGAGAAAAAAATTGACCCGCGTGCCATCCGCACCGTTTCGTGCGGCAGGATAAACAGCGTCAACTCGGAATTTGTCTTTCAGTATTTGCGTGGCGCGCGCGACGTTGGCGCAGCGATATTCCACTTGTTGAATGCCTTCTCCGAACTTGGCGAGATATTTTGCGATAGCGCCTGAACCCCCTGGCTCGCGCGTGGTCAGTATGTCGAGGGAAATTCGCTCGGCGAACCTAAGTTCAAATTCCTCGGCATCCTGATCCGGCGGCACGTCGGCGAGTCTCGGCGTACCATTGGCGATTCGGATTCGTCCAAACGCCTCGCGCTGTACGGCGAGTCCAACCGTTATGGCGGGATTGGGTCCAAGGAGTAGTGCGGCGAGTTCGTTTTCGGTCCACCAGTCAGAGATGGCAGATCCTGCGGTTGCGCGGCCTAGCCGGTAGATTTCATTGGCGGCCGCGAGTCTTCTGGATGCGTCCGCGGTCGAGAGGTCCGCAATGGATTGAGCGAGAGGGCTGGACATGGAAGCGTCAGGAATTGTAGCTTGAGGGCGGCACGAATAGAAGCTGAAGCAATACAGCAATCCTCGTAAGACGCAACGAAATCACGTGCGCCGCATCTGAGGAATATGCCAAAACCAGTTTTATTAACAGTAGACGACGACCCCGAAGTCCTGCGGGCCATTGAGCGCGATTTGCGCAGCCGCTATTCGGATCGCTACCGCGTCATGCGCGCAAATTCCGGAAGCGCCGGCCTCGCCACTCTGCGAGAACTGAAAGCGCGCAACAATCCCGTGGCCCTGCTGCTAGCGGATCAGCGTATGCCCCAAATGGACGGTGTGAATTTCCTCTCGGAAGCCATGGAGATGCACCCGCTCGCCAAACGCGCTCTGCTCACCGCGTATGCGGACACCAACGCCGCCATCGATGCCATCAACGAGGCCCGCGTGCACTATTACTTGATGAAGCCGTGGGATCCCCCGGAGGAAAAGCTCTTTCCCGCTCTTGACGACCTGCTGCACGACTGGACCGCGACGTTTCGACCTCCCTACGAGGGCATTCGCGTTCTCGGCACGCGCTGGTCGAATCGTTCTTACGAACTGCGCGAATTCCTCGCACGGAATCAGGTGCCCTATCAATGGATTGACGTCGAGTTGGCGCAGAGCGATGCCGAAGTGCGCGGGCTGATTGACTCATTGGGGCCCGAGGCGGAAAAACTTCCTTTGATTCTGTTTCCAGACGGAACGCGCCTCCCGGAGCCGCCTTTGCCCACCGTTGCGGACAAGATCGGTCTGCGCACGCATGCCCTAACCAACTTCTACGATCTCGCCATCGTCGGAGGAGGACCTGCGGGGCTTGCCGCCGCTGTATATGGTGCGAGCGAAGGCTTGCGCACGGTGATCATCGAACGCGAAGCGCCCGGAGGCCAAGCCGGGCTGAGTTCGCGAATTGAGAACTATCTCGGCTTTCCTTCCGGACTTACCGGCCTTGACCTGGCGCGGCGTGCCGTTGCGCAGGCGCGGCGCTTCGGCGTCGAGATCCTCGCGCCACAGGAAGCGACTGGTCTCCGCGCCGAGGGTCCGTACCGGTATGTGAAGCTTGCGGACGGTTCGGAGATTTCGTGCCACGCTTTGCTTCTCGCCATGGGCGTGCAGTGGCGAACCTTGGACGTTCCGGGGATTGAGCACTTGCAAGGCGCCGGTGTTTATTACGGCGGCGGAACCTCCGAAGCGCTGGCCTGCAAGGGCGAAACAGTCTACATCATTGGCGGCGCGAATTCTGCCGGCCAGGCCGCCATGCACTTTTCGAAGTTTGCGGGGAAGGTGGTGATGCTGGTGCGCGGAGTTTCGCTCGCCGCTACGATGTCGCACTACTTGATCGAGCAAATCGAAAAGACAACAAACATCGAGGTGTGGACGCGGTCAAGCGTGGTAGAGGTCGAAGGAGAATCGCGGCTCACGGGGATTACGGTCGAGTGCGCTCCCTCAGGAGAAAGAAGTAAACTCTCCGCCACGAGCTTGTTCATTTTCATCGGCGCGCAGCCGCGGACGGAATGGCTCGGTCAGGCAATCGAGCGCGATGAACGCGGGTTCATTCTTTCCGGTCCGGACCTATTGCGCGGCGGGAAGAGGCCAGCGTCCTGGACGCTGGATCGCGACCCGGGTTTGCTCGAAACCAATGTGCCTGGAATTTTTGTTGTGGGCGATGTGCGCCACGGTTCCGTGAAGCGCGTCGCTTCCGGTGTCGGCGAAGGCGCAGTGGTCGTGCAGTTCATGCATCAATATTTGGCGAAGGTCCAATGAGCGAAGCAGTGGATCAAGCGCGGCTGGAAGCTTTGGTTGCGGAACTAAGGAAAATCCCGCCGTTCACGGATCAGCAGCAAGCCGATCTGGAATGGTTTGTTTCCCAAGCGCAAGAGCGCCGTGTCGAAGTCGGTGGAGTCATCGTCAAGGAAGGCGGTCCTGCGGACACCATGCTGGTGATCCTGGAGGGTGAATTCCGGGCCCGGCGCGAGAACGGCCCGCCGGACGGCCCCGTCTTTACTGCCCGTGCCGGGGATGTAACAGGGGTCCTGCCTTTTTCCAGAATGAAAACGGTTGGTGTGACCGGGCGTGCTGTACTTCCTACTCGCTCGCTGGCGTTTCCAGCGGCCAAGTTCCCGGAGTTGTTCCAGCGCATGCCCGAGCTTTCGCAGCGGCTCGTGGGATTGCTGACCGACCGCGTTCGATACGTCACAAGGGAAGAGCAGCAGAGAGAAAAGCTGGCTGCACTCGGGAAATTGTCAGCGGGTCTGGCACACGAATTGAACAATCCTTCCGCTGCCGCTCGCCGCTCCGCCGCGGCGCTGCGAGACTGCCTGCAGCGCCTGCGTGTTGTCGGCCGCAGTTCGACGCTCGGTCCGGAAGATTGCGGCCTGCTCGCAAAGCGCGAAGAACAAATCCGCGCCGAACTGAAAACACCCGAATACAAAGATGAATTTGCCCGCGTGGAGCGTGAAGAAGCCATACAAAGCTGGCTGGAGGGCCGTAGTGTCGCGGAAGCCTGGAAACTGGCTCCGTTGCTCGCCGATGCCGGCTTGACGGACACGCAACTTGAGCTCTTCGCGGCCGCCGCGGGAGCTTCACTCGGCCCCGAGCTCACACGCATTGGCACTCTTCTCGAAATGGAGCGTGTCGCCAGCGAGCTTGAGCAAAGCACTGCTCGCATCTCCGACCTCATCAAAGCCATCAAAGAATATTCTTACATGGACCAGGCGCCCTTGCAGGAAGTAGACATCAAGAATAGCTTGGAAACCACCTTGACCATCATGCATCACAAATTGAAGCGCGGCATTGTGGTGTCTCGCGAGTACGCTCCTGAACTTCCTAAAGTCATGGCTTACGGCAGCGAGTTGAATCAAGTTTGGACAAACCTCATCGACAATGCTGCGGACGCCATGAAAGAAAAGGGCAAACTGGTTGTGCGCGCCGTGCGCGAAAATGATTACGTGCTCGTGGAGATCGCCGACGACGGCCCGGGCATTCCGCCGGAAGTACAATCGCGCATCTTCGAACCTTTTTTTACGACCAAGGGCGTTGGTGAAGGGAGTGGCCTCGGTTTGGATGTCGTTCACCGCATAGTCCAAAAAATGCGCGGGCTTGTCACCCTGAAATCAGTTCCAGGTGACACGCGCTTCCAGGTGCGGATCCCGATCCACAACGCGCTGTAAATCCGGAGGAGGCCAACATGGCCGAAGAGTGCACGCACGTCGATCAGATTCGCCGCGTCAAGCCAAAAACGAAGGGCTGCGAAGAGTGCCTGAAGTTAGGCGACAGTTGGGTGCACCTGCGACTGTGCCTAAGCTGCGGCCACGTCGGCTGTTGCGACTCCTCCAAAAACAAGCACGCCACGAAGCATTTTCACGCCACAAAGCACCCAATTGTTCGTTCGCAGGAGCCCGGCGAAAACTGGATGTGGTGTTACGTCGATGAACTGATGTTCGAGGAAGAATAAATTTTACGTTTGTTTCTTCGGTGGAATAAGGAGCGAAACCAGCAAAGCGATCAACAGCACGCCTCCAACCACTCCAAGAGCTGCGGTCACGGGAATGTGCAACCACCGCTCACCGATCATTTTCCCGCCGATAAACACCAGTACGATCGCCAATCCCTCATCCAGGAAACGCAAACGGTCGATGACTCCCGCCAGCAGAAAGTACAGCGCCCGCAGCCCCAGAATCGCGAGCACGTTCGACGTGTACACAATAAAAGGGTCGCGCGTGATGCCGAACACCGCGGGGATGGAGTCCACGGCCAGCGTGACATCCGTGATTTCCACGACCAGCAGGACGAGAAACAGCGGCGTGGCGAGCAACCGGCCCGCATTGCGAACGAAAAAGTATTCACCATGATATTCGTGGCTCACACGTAGATGCCGGCGGGAAAAACGGACCATCCTGCTTTGCTCGGGGTGAAAATCTCCTTTGTGAAAGAAAAGCATGCGCACCCCCGCATAAATCAGGAACGCTCCCAGCACATACATCACCCAGGAAAAATGTTTGATCAACTCCGCGCCCAGCGCGATCATCACCCCGCGCATGGCCAGCGCGCCGACTACACCCCATTCTAGAAGGCGATGTTGCAGGCGATCATCTACGGCAAACGCGCGAAAAATCACCAGAAAAAGAAACAGATTGTCGACGCTGAGCGCTTTTTCGATCAGGTAGCCGGTAAAGAATTCGAGGGCCGGCTGGGGGCCACGGAAATAGAACACTCCGAATCCAAAGAGGACGGAGATTCCGATCCAGCCAAGACTAGCAATGGCCGCCTCGCGAATCTCGATCTTGTGCGGGCGGCGGTGGAAAACACGCAGGTCCAGCGCGATCGCAATAGCGATGAAGAAGTTGAACGCAAACCAATGAAGGGGCGTCCCCATGGTGGCGCTCGAAGGCGTTAGGGACCAGAGCTGTGTGCGTCGATGGAGTTCAAATTCGAAAGTTCGATGCGGGCAGTCTTGCCGCGTTCAATTTTTACGGGAACATCCCATCGCAAGCGCATATCTCCGGCATCGGCGTCCAGATTGAGCGAACTGATCCAATAGTTCCCCGGAGCAAGACCCGATATCGAGGCGCGGCCTTCTAGATCTGTATCCGCCTTGGCGGTGAGAAACTTGAGCTGCGCCAAGTCCGGGGCGACGCGTTGCACGCGCTTCCGGCGATCGTTTTGCAGGGCCGCCCACTTGCGCTGCGGATTGACGCTGTCCAGTTCGAGTTCCACACCGGAGACGGTCTCGGGACGCGAGCGAATGAACTTTTTCAGGCTGACCATATATTCCTGTTTTAATTTCTCGTACTTCTCCGGATGGTCCGTTTTGTCCGCGTCTGTATACTTTGGCTTTGGCAGGCCTGCGGTCACGCCCCCGCTGTTCGTCCGTTGGTACGCCACCAGGAATTCCGGAATGTTGAGGATGTCGTCCGGCGTAAGCTGTTTGTCGAGCTCTGGTTCCGTGAGGTCGAGCATGTCATGGCCCTTGAGCCAGGTGCGCAGCTCGGGAGAAATCTTGAGGCCATCAATAAACTGATCGCGCGGAGGGACCGGGTCATTTTCCTCTATTTCCTTCACGATCTCCGAGTAGCTCTTGGTGAGGATGTAAAAGGTGAATTGGCGCACCGGTTCTGGCCGCGCCGCCGTCGGTGTGATGCGCGCGGTGAGTTCGAGTCCTCCGGTCTCGCTTTGCGCCCGCGCCCCGCTCGCAAAGGAAAGGACGCACACCGCGATACCAATGATCCATACCGCTGCTTTTCTCATGCCAAAATCGTAACAGAAATGGAAAACCAAAAGGCGGAAGTTACCCGTTTCGTATCCCAATCCGAGGCAAAGGATACACTCCGGAACGTCTGATTGGGCCTATCCGCCCTTGGCTTTGGTCTTGAGGAGCTTGGCGAGCTTTTCGATTTCTTCGGTTTTCTTGACCATGCGCACGGAGAGCACGTCGGTGGTCGTGGTCTTCTGGACTTCCTCGCGTAGCTCACCAGTTAGTTGGTAAAGCCGCTCGACCCCTTCGCGGAATTCCTTCTCGTTTTGCCGCAAAATGGTTCGTTTTGCGGCAGCGTCCTGGGGGTTCGTGCGGATTTCTGCTGGGTTTCGGGTCTCTGCCGGCTGCGGTGGTGGCGGCGGGATAATGGGTCTTTGGGCGAATAGCAATACGTCCGCGACCGCCAGAGAGCCGGCCGCCACGGCCATCGTCATGACAAGCGCGCGCCTCGTTTCAAGCATACCGGCCTCCTCATTGAAGAGTTCATCGCGGGAGTAGTTAGTGCCTCGCAAATAGCAGGAAAAGAGACGCCGCGGCTAGCCCCGCGAGGAGCAATCCTGCGAGGATGCGGAAAACCAGGGAAGCGGGAACCGCGGGAACGGGCCCGGGCGGCCTCTTGGGAGGAAACGGCGGATCCAGTACGCCCACGCCGGTTCGTTTGCGCGGAGGCCCGCCACCGCGGGCGGAGAAGGCCTGCGGGTCAAGTTCATATTCGTTTTCGGCTAAGTCGTGAGGCACGGGAAAATGCTACTCCGTTGCCAAGAAACTGTCTAGAAAAGGCGGAACACAGCTTCGACGGTGACCCATGCCGGAATAGCGTGGCGCGCGGCATCATACGCCGGAACAAATTTCCAGCCGCGAATGGCGTGCTCGGCCCGCTCATCAAGACCCAGCCCGATTCCCTGGACGATACGGATTTGCGATGCGCGCCCGTCGGCGCCTACCAAAACCCGCAGCGTCACCTTTCCTTGTAGCTTTGCCTCGCGCGCTTCGTCTGTGTATTGCGGATCGGGGCAGTATGCGCACCTCGGTAGAGATACGACGCTCGCGTATGAGCCGTTGTAATTCTCGCCTTTGCCTGCACCGGGTCCCTCGTCATCACCCATGCCACCGTTTTTGCCCGATCCGAATCCATGATCTTTGCCGGGGCCCGCTGAGTCCGAATCGTTCTTCATCCACGGAATTCCCAGGTTTGTGACCAGTGCCGGAAATTGAGATGCGTTGGACTCAAAGATCCATGCTGGAACGGGAAGTACGGGCTCTGCGTTTACAATCCGACGCGGAGGAACAAGGGGCATGGAGGAACCCGGCGCGAGGAATCCATGTCTCGCCGGTCTCGGATCGTCCTCACCTCCGCCACTCTTTTTTCCGAGTGATGGGCGCCCAAAGTGGTTGTCTTCGGGAACAGGGAAAAAAGTGAGACCAGCGTGCGGCAGAAGTTCAGGCCCTGTTATCGTGGTTCCTGGTGGATGCGAAAACAAATTCAAGAGAAGAATTCCGGAGAGCAACGCCGCGTGGGTGAGCAAAGAGGCTGCTCGCGCGCCTCCACCGGCAGCGGTGCGCTTAAAATTCAGCAGATGTAACGGCGCGCCGTTAGCGGAGGACGGGAATGTGCGCGCGGGCGTAAGGAGTTGGTGAAAGTTATCGTAGACACGGTGAAGCCAAGAATCCTGTGATGACGAAAGGGGAAAGAAACCACGCGAAAGCGGGTCACGCATGGGCGGGCCTCCGCGCCCGCCTCAGATTTGGCCAGACTCCTCGACAAGACGGGCGGCGAACGGGTGATCAGAAGCGCAGTGCAGCAGATTGGTTGCCCACAAAGGGCGCAGTTCGCGAGCACTCGATGAAAAAAAGCCTCGACATATAAAGCGCGAAGGACGCAAGGAGCCTGCGGCCCGCCTCAATTTTAGAGCTATGCAAGGGACAGCGTGCTAGTAGAGGTGAAAAGTGACTTCGATCTGTACGCGGCAATTTACCGGCTTGCCGCTGGGTCCAACCGCCGGGCGCATCTTCCAATTCTTAACTTGCGCGAGGGCCTTCTCTTCCAAGCCGAGGCCGGGGCCCTTGATGACAACAGGGCTTACCACACGCCCATCGGCGGTAACTGTCACGTCCAGCAACACGGTTCCCTGATATTTGGCCTTGCGAGCTTCGTCGGAGTACTCCGGCTGCGGGCAGTAGATGCACAGCGGCGAACCGACGCCGTTCAGACCCGCGCGGAAAACTCCTCCACCCGTGCCGCCGCCTTCGCCGGGACCAAGGCCTCCGCCGGACCCACTCCCGATGCCCGTGCCATTGCCATTCCCGAGAGAATCCGTGACGCTCTTGGCCAGCGGATCGCCGAAGTTCGCCATATTGGGACTGGGCACCTTCAAGTCCGGCGGACCCAGCAGCGAGGGGTCCATCGCCAGCTTTGGATTCAAATTCTGAATCTTTGCTTGAGGGGGCGTGAACTGCGTCCACTGGAACTTGGGCAGTTTCCCCTTCGAGGTTGGGGTCAACGTGTGGTTGTTTCCCCCGCCACCGCCGCCAGCCTTGTCATTACCAGCCGGCAGCTTCGCCATATAGGGCGAAATGTCCAGCGGCGTGACGTTAACTTGCTTGTTCTTTGCTTCAGTCGAAGCGGGCAGGACATTCGTGAATATCGGTATGATCAATAGTCCGATTGCCGCAATGTGCAAGCCAACTGCGAGCGCTTGGCTCGTGCCAAAGTTCTCGTCCTTCGACCAGATGTCTTTCACTTTTATCGGCCGAATTCCAGGTGGCAGCGGCGGCTGCTTCGGAGGCGAGAAAAAATCCCTGATTCGGTCACCGAATCCGCCGAAATTCGCACCCCAGGCTACCGTCAGCCTGCTGTTCACCTGCCTTCTTGACGCTGGGCGAGGG
>WNFC01006866.1_pt1 | contig 19464 bp, 18 predicted proteins | sample 5400541 | NCBI WGS metagenome assembly WNFC01 (sample SAMN13153342, study PRJNA577476) | soil metagenome | isolation source: 120 cm saprolite under Douglas fir tree site 2 hole 2 replicate 1 | place: USA:California | collected 2015-04-18 | reverse complement strand
CTGGCGCGGATTCCCCTGTTTTCGGATCCGCCGGTGCCGTCGCGCTGGCCGCTATCGGCTTGGCGGCCTCAGTTCCATAACGGATAAGATAAGGCATGAAAGGTGTGACTTCGAAAGGCATCTTTTCCCGTTCCGCGACTGTGCCAATCGGCTTGCTCTTGATGAGCTCCAGCTTGTCGTTCCACGGATCCAGCTTCACGCGCCCGCCGATCGGCAGCGCCACGACCATCTGTGGATTCTGCTTCTGATCCGCCGGCATTGAGGATTTGAGGTCACCTATGACCGGGACGCGATCTCCCAGGTGCGGACTAATCAAATTTGGAATTTCCTTCTCGCGCCTGGTTAGCGCCGTAAGGAAGAGGCCCGCGTTGCCAAGCTGGTTTTTGTAGGGCGAATTATTCAGCAGTTGGATCGCTTTTGCGTTGGCCGCCCTCTCCTCATCGAGAGTCCGCGCAAATCCGAAATGGCGGAAAGTTTCCTTGTCATCGATCAGCAATTGGTCGAAGAAAGCAAGGCTGGAGTCGAGGCGATGCCCCAGAATGGCGTGGCTAAGCTCATGCGCTACGATGGTCGCCAAGCTGGCTTCATCGGGAAGCACGTCGATCAACCCCCGGCTCAATACAACGGTGTGCCCCACGGTATACGATTCCAGCGTCGTCGTCGTCATTACTCGGCAGCGGACATCGGGTTCGATGTCGATGTTGTTGGTGACCTCGAGATTGTTGACCACCGTCTCGAGCACTTTGTCGACTTCCCCCTTCGGCGCGATCAGCCCGATGCGCTCTAGCCGATCGATCACGTTATCTTCCGCCTGGCGGTCCCAGGAACGCTGCGCCTGTATGGGCGTCAGATCATTCGCCGTCTTGGTGTCGTCCTGCACCGGCGTTTCCACCAGGATCTTGCTCAATTCCTGTTCCTGGCTGGCGTGCCCGAGGTTGTAACCCCACAGCCGCGTCTGCGCTCTGAAGTCCAGTTTCTTGGCCATCGCGTAATGCAAGTCTTTCTCCTCGCTGTACACGAACGAGGGCATCCACTGGCCCGGCTGCACGTTGGTGCGCCAGCTATCGAAGTGAAAATACCAGCTGGAATGCCCCCCGCCGCCGTAGGCGCCATTAAAGCGCACGATATTGAAATCCTGATCCTCCACCCAGATACGCCCCAGGAATCGGCCCTTGCCGCCCTTATCTTGCGGCGTCACGTCGAACACCAGGCAACGCACTTCGCCGAGGAATTCGCGGCGCACGTAATCGAACTTGTAGTGCTGCTTGTCGAAGCCATTTGTGTCCAGGAAGATCATCTGCAGGAACCCGTCAGGCAGGAACTGCATCGCGAACGAGAAGAAGTTGCCAATCGAGCCGAAGATCTTCCTCCCCTTGCTGTTGGTGTCCGTCAAGGAGACCAGCGTAACGCCCTTGGAGAAGTCGGCGCGCCCAAGAAAATACTTGTCGCCTGCGGGGGCGTAGCCAAGGTCCTTGTCGGGCTTCAGGTTCTGGATGTACGTCTCGACCAGCGGCGAATACTGCCGGATCTGCTGGTTGGCCCGGTTTTCGTTGGTGATCACGCGGTCGATGACCTCTTCCATGGTCCGCGGCTGCTGATCGGCTGGCTTCGGAGCCGCCGTCACCGCCGTGGTCCCAAGACCGCTTAAGATCAGAACGAAAATACTCGTCGCTACCTTACGCATTTTCTCTCTCCCCTCAGTAAGCCAAACGGAATTCAATTCGCACGCGAGCCGGAAAATCCACTGGCTGGCCCTCGCGTTTTGCCGGCTTGAACTTGATCTGCTGTGCTGCACGAGTTGCTGCTTCATCGAGACCGTGGCCCAGACCGCTTATGACTCGGTTTATCTGAATAGTGCCGTTTGCCAGGAATACCATTTCCAGAACAACGTCACCTTCTATTTTCAGACTGCGTCCTTCCGCGGTGTACTCCGGACGTGGTTTATCCAGGATGTTGACAGGCGTTGTGGCTCCTTCGCTGGTCGCCGCTTTCTTCTTGGGCGCCTCAGCCGCCACTGTCTGATCCGCGAAACCTGTGCTTTGCAGCGTTCCGCGCTTGCCGCTGCTTGGCGGAGGATTCGCTATGCCGTTTCCGAAGCCGGTGCTTGCCACTGTGCCTCGAATTCCTTTGTCGCCCCCCGTCCCATTGCCGTACCCCGGACCGCCTGGCAAAGCGGGTGAGCCCAGGCGATTCACATTCGTCGCTTTGTTCGGATCTCCCTTGCCGGGGATGCCATTGGGATCGCCGAACCCGCCGGTCTGCACTTTGTTCAGCGGAGCCACCACCGTTGCTGGTGCGGCGCTGCCAGATCCAAGATTGCCGACTTTCACATCTTCCTTGGGCCTCTTCGGCTGATTCGTCGGCGTGTCGATTTTTGCCTGATTAAAAACCGGGTTCAGTTCCACCGGCTTAGCATCCAGAATCTTTGGCTTGGGCGGCTCAACCTTGGCTGCCAGGAAGACGTGCGTCTGCTTCGGGTTGAGCTTTACGGGTTCGGGCACCACAGGCTTTGGTTCTGGCGGCACAACTTTGGGCTTGATCTTTGGCGGCGGGGGAGGCGGCGGCGCAACCGGGATTTCCGTAACGGGTTGCATCAACTCCATAACCCGGAAGTTCAATGCTGTCCGCATCTGCTGCGGGAAAAGCAGGGGAAGTAGCAGCAAGAAACCGAAGATCCCAAGTTGTACGCCCGCGCTCACGCCGATGCGGTCCCATCGTGGTTTTGAATCTGGGAGTAAGGCGAGGCGTGCTGAAACTGGTTTAGTGCCGATAGCTTTTTTCCAAGCCTGGGGATCGCCTGTGCGGCCGCGGTTGGCCTCGAAACCGACGCCCATCGTCGTTTTACGTGGTGGATCTGCAATCATGGTTGTCATCCGCGTGCCGCCTCACGAGAATTTCGCCCACAGAACATGGGGTTCATCGAGAATTCCCCCTCGTTCTGAAGCTCGCTATCGGGAAAGAGAATGCGCTCTTGCAGTACCAGAGTACGGACGAGGCTGGGGGAGCCTAATAGGACTTTCGTACTAGCGTCGCGAAGTCGCTAATGCTCCCGCGAGCGCACGTTTCGCACCCTGTTCTAACCCGGAGAGACGGTATCAGTTGCGGGTCTGGGAGGCGCAACACCCGATAGGATACCGCAATTCCAGGGAAGGTTGTGCGAGTTTTGCACCCCGCTTTTGGTCCGCTGGGCTTATGCTCTAAGATGCAATTGGTGGCCCCAGCGTTGCGGTTGGGGTCCACCGGACTTTGCTCAACTCGCTCCTCAAATGACGGAATACGCGCCAAACCGCGGCGGCGACGGTCCACTGGTGGATCCTAGCCGGCCGCTCGACTCCCAAGCCGGCCTCCTGGACTCCTTCTACGCTCAATCACAAGCAGGGCGCTGGGGCCTCGCGCGCGAACGCTTTGCCGCGGCCCTCGAACGCAGCTCAAAAAAAGCCTTGACTGCCGGAACGGTGCCCCCGCAGAAGGTCGAACAGTATCTCAGCGCCCTGCATCTCGAAGATCTGGCTTTGGCCACCGCCTGTGCTGAGGGAGTGGAGGCTGCCTGGGAGCATTTTTATAACACCTACCGCGCTTATCTGCGCGCTGCCGCGGCCGCGATTCTTCGTTGCCCGGCGGGTGCGGCGGAAGCCTGCGATCTTGCGGATTCCCTTTTCTCCGATTTGTACGGTCTGTCTAAAGCCGAAGGTATCGAGCGCTCGCTCTTCCGTTACTTTCATGGACGCAGCTCCTTGAAGACCTGGCTCCGTGCCGTCCTTGCCCAGCGGCACATCGATTCCATCCGTGCCGGCCGCCGCTTCGAGGAACTTAGTGAGGACGACTTGGGCGAGAAACCCCTGGCGGCGCCGCTTGGGCCGCCGGTCCCGTTCGTCGATCCGCATCGCGAACGCTACCTTGCCCTATTCACGCGCGCCTTGCAGACCGCGCTCGATCGCCTCGAACCGCAGGAAAAAGAGCGGCTCCGTCTCTACTACGCCGAGGAAAAAACTCTTGCGGAGATCGGCCGCCTTCTTGGTGAGCATGAATCCAGCGTTTCGCGCCATTTGGACCGCGTCCGCCATGATCTACGGCAAAACGTGGAAAATATTCTTCGCCAGGGCTTTGACGCAGCCAACGGTTCCGCTCTCCAACCCGGCCTGAGCGACGCGGAGATCGCTCTCTGTTTCGAATACAGCGCGGAGAACACGCCCATCGATCTCGATAAACTGCTGCCGCCTTCCCGGTCGCGGGGCCCGGCAGCCGGAAAGCGGACGCCATGAGTCGGCGGTGCAAGAAAGTGGTCGAGATTCGTTCTATGGATGGAGAAGCCCATGGCGTCTGACGAACGCGAGCGAAATTTTGACAAAGCGCTTGGCCGCCATCTGCGTTCCACCGCGGCTGCGGATAAAGCTGCGTCCTCGCCCGCTGGCTCCGCTTCGCACCGCGGCTCTTGCCCCGATACAGAAACACTCGCGGCTTATCACGAGCGCTCCCTGCTTTCCGAACAAATGAATTCCTGGAAAGAACATATCGTGGGCTGCGCCCATTGCCAGACCATCCTTGCGCAGCTTGAAGCCACCGACCAGATTGCGTTGCAACCCTCCGCGCAAGGGGAGGTTTTCGCTGCGAAAGAATCTGAGCCGGTGATGACGGCGCGCAATCTCGAACCGGTCCCCGCCGCGGCCGGTCCAAAGAAATCGCGCCGCCTTCTTCTTATGAGAGGCGCGCGTTGGCAATGGCTCGCTCCCGCGGGCGCCATCGCTGCTGGCTTACTGGTCTGGATCGCCTTCCACGAAAACCAGCCGCTCTCTCGCCCAAGTTTGGACCACGTCCAGATCGCGACGAAACAGGTCCCACCTCCGCCTGTGCCCTCAACCTCACGAGCCGAGCCGCAGGTTCCTCCGTCGCCGCGCGTCATCCCTGCGAAACCTCAATCCGCATCCAATGAATTTGACGGCGCGAACGCGCAGCGCGCATCCGACGCCACGAAACCGGATGGCAGGCACGAATATCTAGCGCAGGCTTCACCTTCGAGACCGCTTAGCGATAAAGAGGGCGGCTTGCGAAAAGATGAGGGGCGCCGTTCCTCCGATGATTTGCGTCGTGCCGGAGAGGAATTGGATCGCGATGCCAAAACCGCTTCTCGCGAAAGACAAGAAACCGCTGCAGTGCAATTACAAGCGCAAACGCAAGCGGCCAACGCTCAATCGCAGAACCAATTCAATTCGAACGCTCCAAGAGTGTCCGGTCCCGCACCGCTCGGCCAGATGGAGGCGAAGAAAATGAAAGCCGCAACTGCCTCTCCGGCAGCTCCTCCTCCTCCCTCCTCCCCGCCGACGGCAGTTGGTGGCGCTGTATCCACGTATAACAGCTCTGCAGCGCTGGAAGTCGCCCGTGCGATTTCCAATCCGTATTTGATCTCCCCGCCGGGCTCGAGCCTCCTCTGGCGCGCTGGCCGTGCCGGTGTCATCGAACTTTCGCGCGACAACGGAACCTCCTGGTCGCGCCAAAAAAGTGGCGTGCATGTCGACTTGCTGACCGGCTCCGCGCCCTCCGAAACGGTCTGCTGGATCGTGGGCCGCCGTGGATCAGTTCTTCGCACCACCGATGGCGGCGCACACTGGAAATTGATTTCTTTCCCGCTTTTGGACGATCTTGGCGGAGTTCGCGCCACCGACGCCCTGCACGCCACCATTTGGAACCTCCTCAATACGAAATCTTTCGAAACTACCGATGGTGGCCACACCTGGCAGCCCGCCCTGATTCCATGACACGGAGGCGCGGCTCCCATCTTCCCTTGCAAGAAATTCCGCCAGCATCGTTCTAAGAGAGAAGGCAAATCCAGATTGAGGTGAATGTGATGAAGATCCCCGGGAGTCCGTCAACGATTCGATGGTTATCGATGATTTCCGCGGTGGCCATGCTTAGCGCTGGCGCGGCCACTCGTTACCCCCGCGGCGGCAAAGTTTATGCGGCGCAGGAGAAAGATTCAGCGCGTGCGTCGGCTCCTGATCACTCCACTAGCCTCAACGATCAGACCGAGCTGAACGTCACCGTCTACAACTCCAATATTGCTCTCATTCGCGACGTCCGCAATCTCACCCTTCCCGACGGCACTTTCCGCCTGAAGTTCATGGATATCGCCGCCACCGTCAATCCCGCGACCGTCCATTTCCGTTCCCTGAATGAGCCGGAAAAACTCGGCGTCCTCGAGCAAAATTACGAATACGATCTCCTCGAGCCGGCCAAACTTCTTCACAAATACGTCGGCAAGGAAGTCACGCTAGTACGTTCGTACCAGGAAAGTGGCACCACCAAGCGCGAAGAAATCAGAGCCACTTTGCTCTCCGATAACAACGGCCCTGTCTGGAAGATTGGCAACGACATCGTCACCGGAATGTTTGCCGAGAGCTATCGCTTTCCCGAAGTGCCCGCCAATCTCTACGAGCGCCCCACTCTGCTGATGTCCCTCGAAAATTCCGGCTCGAGAAAACAGCAGATCGAAGCCTCTTACCTCGCGAACAATCTGTCCTGGAACGCCGATTACGTGCTCACCGTCGCCCGCGATGACAGAGCCGCGGACCTCGATGGTTGGGTCACCGTCGTCAACAACAGCGGCACCGCCTTCCGCAACGCCCGCCTCCAGCTCGTCGCCGGTGAACTCAATCGCGTTCCAACTGAAAGCCGCATTCGCGCCATGGATATGGTTGCAGCCGCGCCCATGGCCAAAGCGGCCCAACAGTTCCAACAAGAAGCTTTCAGCGAATACCATCTCTACTCCCTCGGCCGCAAAACCTCCGTCGAAGACAAAGAGACCAAGCAAATCAGCCTGCTCCAGGGCTCCAGCGTTCCCGTCGAAAAAATCTTCATGGTCAACGGCCAAAGCTACTACTACCGCAACCAACAGACTCCCGGCGCCCCCTTGAAAGATCCCGTCCTGGTCTATTACAAATTCAAGAACGAAGAGAAAGCCGGCCTCGGCATTCCCCTGCCCGCGGGCAACGTCCGTGTTTACCAGAAGGACTCCAAGGGCGGCATTCTCTTTGCCGGCGAAGACCGCATCGACCACACGCCCAAAGATGAGTTCGTCAACATTCACATCGGCAACGCTTTCGACGTCGTCGCCGAACACAAGCAGACCGACTACAAGCGCATTGACACCCACGTTTGGGAAATGGAATTTGAAGTCACCCTGCGCAACCACAAGGATGCGCCCGTCACCGTGCAGGTCAACGAGCCTATCGGCGGCGATTGGGAGATGCTCTCTTCCACCTTCAAGTACACAAAGACCGCGGCCTTCGCTGCTCAATTCAACGTTCCCGTCGCCAAGAACGGCACCTCCGTGCTGAAGTACCGCATCCGCGCCCGCTGGTAAATCGAACCGGTCGCCCGGCTGGTTTCCCTAGAACCCGCCGGCAGGTGTGGTATAATGCTTTCAGGTCATCACCGTCAATGGGAGCCTTTAGAATCAATAAGTTATGGAATGCTTATTTTGTAAGTCCTTTGTTTTGATATTCATGCAAAATGATGGGGGGTGGGGTCCGCACACTTCAATTTCACTTTGCCGAAGACTCCGCCACGAAAATCATCTCCGGTGATTCGTCGCGCATGGGCGTCCGGTCGAAGTCTCCATACAGCAAGGTAACTCGAAACCCGCACCGCGCCAGCAGGTGTTCGACCTCAAAACGGAAAAAATATCGCAGCGGCCAGGCAAACACCAGCCGCTCCTCGCGCCCATCCTTATGCCTGATCGAGAAAATCATCTCTACGTCGTTCCGCTGTTCCGCGCGATGAAACGCGGCCACTCGCTCGCTGATCCGCACCTGCCGCCCGTCTGCCGTTTTGTACTCCGTGACCAGCACTTCTCGCATGTGCACGGGATCGTGCATGCGTTCCGCATCCGTCTGGAACACATCCAGGATTAGCCGCCCGCCCGGCGAAAGGTGCTTTTTCACGCAATCCAGGCAGTCCACCTGCTCCCGCACTTCCAACAGGTGCTGAAATGGCCGGAAGGGAATAATAATCAGCCGGAATTTTTCGCCCAGGTCGAACCGCGCCATGTCGCTCTGCACCAGGTGCACGCGTTCGCGCGCTTCCACCATCAGCGCCGCGCGTTTTTTCGCCGCACGTTCCAGCATGCGCTCGGATAGGTCGAGCCCGGTGACCCGTTTCCCCGCTTCCGCCAGCGCCATGGTGATGCGCCCCGTGCCGCAGCCCAGCTCCAGCACGGGATCGCCGATCTCGCGCGCCGCATCGCGGTAGAACGCCACGTCCTGCAGCCGCCCCTTCACGATGGGCGATTCGTCGTAATAATCCGCAATGAAAGAATCGTATAACGCTGATGCCATGAAAATTCCTCAACCGGTTGCGAACCTACTAGAGAAACACAGCCACCGCTACGGCTTCAGTAAATTCGCTCCACCCTCTGACGCTTGTCATCCTGAGCGTAGCGAAGGATCTCAACTGACCGATGAGCCGAGGCTGCTGCCAAGCTCCTTCCATTACTTCCTTAACTTCCTTCACCTCCTACACCTCCTTAACCTCATTCCACCACCGCGTCCGCCTCAATCTCGACCAGCATTTCCGGCGCAATCAGTTTGCTCACTTCCACCATGCTCGTCGCCGGCCGGATTTCTCCGAAGAATTCACCGTGCGCCCGCCCCACCTTCTCCCATTCCGCGATGTTGGTCACGAAGATGCGCGTCCGCACAACGTCCTTCAGCGCCGCGCCTGCCTTGGCCAGCGCCGCCTCGATGTTCTTGATCGTTTGCACCGTTTGCGCGCGCAGGTCGCCCACGCCCACGATCTTTCCGTCCGGCCCCGTCGCCGTAGTTCCGGACACGGTAATCACATTACCGATTCTTACCGCCCGCGAGTACCCCACAATCGGCTCCCACGCCGTCCCGCTCGAGATATTCTGCCGCGTCATCCTGGTCTCCCTTTCTTCAGAATCATAGAAAGAATAATCTACTCTCATCCTGTTTCGACGCAAGAAAAAGGCTCGCGCCTCCAGGTAGGGGAACTCCGCGGGAAGATGCTAAACTGAAAGCAATCCGGCGGAGAAACCGAGACCACTGATGAAGTGCAACAACATTCTCGAAGCGGTCGGGCACACGCCACTGATTCGTCTGAACCGCATAAACAAGGGCCTCAAGCCGCAGATTTACGTCAAAGCGGAATTCACCAATCCGGGTGGCTCCGTCAAAGACCGCATCGGCATCAGCATGATCGACGAAGCCGAAAAAAAAGGTTTGCTGAAGCCCGGCGGCACGATCATCGAGGGCACTTCGGGCAACACCGGCATGGGTTTAGCCCTCGTCGCGGCGGTGCGCGGTTACAAGTGCGTCTTCACCACCACCGACAAACAGTCCAAGGAAAAAGTCGATCTCCTGAAAGCGCTCGGCGCGGAGGTCATCGTTTGCCCGACCGCCGTCGAGCCGGAAGATCCGCGCAGCTACTATTCGGTGGCCAAAAAACTCGCCCGCGAAATTCCCAATTCTTACTATCCGAATCAGTACGACAATCCCAGCAATCCCGAAGCACACTACCGCACCACCGGTCCCGAAATTTGGGAGGACAGCGAAGGCCAGATCACGCACTTTATTTGCGGGATAGGCACCGGCGGCACCGTCAGCGGCGTGGGAAAATATTTGAAGGAAAAAAATCCCAGCGTAAAAATCATCGGCGTAGATCCCTACGGCTCGCTGTACTACGATTTCGTCAAAACCGGCGCAACCATCAAGGCCAAGACCTACGTGGTCGAAGGCATCGGCGAGGATTTCTTTCCCACGACTATGAATCTGAAAATCCTTGACGACATCTTCCAGGTGAACGACGAAGAATGCTTCGTCGTGGCGCGCCGCCTGGCAAAACTGGAAGGCCTCTTCACCGGCGGCTCCGGCGGGGGCTGCATTTCCGCGACCCTCCGCCTGGCCAAGAATCTAGGGCCGAGGGACTTTGTCGTCGCCTTGCTGCCGGACACCGGGACGCGCTACCTCAGCAAAGTCTATAACGATTTGTGGATGCACGAGCGCGGCTACGTGGACGCGGCCACCGCCATCACCGCGGCGGAAGTCGTCAACGCCAAGCACGCCAGCGGCAAAGTCCGTGAACTGGTCATTGCGCGTCCTCATCAGACGGTCTTTCACGCCTTGAAAACCATGCAGGAGCAGGACATTTCGCAGATTCCCGTTTTCGAGGAAAACATTCCCATCGGCACGATTTACGAAGACCAAATCCTGAATCTCGCGCTGCAAGGAAAAGATCTACGCAAGCTCGTCGTTCGCGAAATGATGAGCAAGCCTCTCCCGCAGGTGCCGAAGACCGCGCCCGTCGAGCGCGTCACGCAAATCCTCAGCCACGAGAATCCCGCGGTCTTTGTCGAAATGGGCGACTCCCGCTTCGAAATCCTCACCAAGTACGACCTCATGAGCACCGTCGCCAGCCTCATGGAACAAAAGCGGTAAGGAGAGCCTATGCCTGCTATTCCAGGACCTATCGGTTTCGCTGCTTTTGTGGCTGTCAAGTTTGGAGGTTACGTCCTCGCAGGCGCAGCCCTGAAAAAGCTTCAGCCCGAGATTACGGCCACCATTTACAAGATCGCTGCCGTCAGAACGGGCTTGGGCATCGTTATTGGTCCACTCTTTACGATAGGCATGTTGTTTCTAACCGAGCATTTCATTCGCGATCCGAGATCTACGCTCCCGGACCGCCTGTTCTACCCAGTTCTTATCGTGATGCGATTTCTAGTATGGGCCTTGGTGATTTCAATTTTTGCCAAGCCCACGAACCTTACCAAGAGGAGGATTTCTCTGTACGCATTGGGTGGTGCGGCTTGGTCTTGTCTCCTCGACCTCCCGGGCATCGCACTTGCTTTCGTGGCACCCGGAAAAATCTCATTTTGTTAACCGGGGGATGAAAGCGGGACCTGATTCGTCGAGCTATGAAGATTCACGATTTCAATGAACGGCTGAAAGACTCGATTCTTATCGCCGATGGCGCGATGGGCTCGATGCTGCACGAAGCTGTGGGCGCGCAGCGCTGCTTCGACGAACTGAATGCCACGGAACCGGAAGCTGTCTTCCGCGTGCACCAGGCCTACATCGAAGCAGGCGCGCACATCATCGAAACAAACACCTTTGGCGCGAATCGCTTCAAGCTCGCGCCCCACGGCCTCGCCGAAGAAGTCCAGCGTCTCAACAGCCGCGGCGTAAAAATCGCCCGCGAAGCGCGCGAATCGGCCTCCCGCGAAGTATTGATCGCCGGCTCCATCGGCCCGTTGGGTCTCGGCGTGCAGTCGCGCCATCCCGCTCCCGAAGAAATCCAGGACATTTTTCACGAACAGGCGCTCGCACTCGAAGAGCGCGGCGTGGATTTCTACATCCTCGAAACGTTTTCTTACATCGAGGAATTGCTCATCGCCATCGAAGCGATTCGCTCGTTTTCCGGCTTGCCCATCGTCGCGCAACTCACCTACGCGGAAGAAGGCACCACCTACGGCGACGTCCGTCCCACCAACGCGGCGGAGCAATTAAAAAACAAAAACGTTCAGGTGATTGGCGCGAATTGCACCCTCGGTCCGCAGGCGCTTCTGCCGATCTTGCAGGAGCTGGCAGCCGTCGATGGCGTCCGCGTCAGCGGCATGCCCAACGCCGGCTTTCCCAAACGCGAAGGCGACCGCATTGTTTATCCCCGGTCTTCGCCGGAATACTTTGCGCTGTTTGCCCGCGAAGCAGCTGCGCTGGGCGTGCGCATTCTCGGCGGCTGTTGCGGAACAACGCCGGCGCATATTCGCGCCATGGCCGATGCGGTGAAGTCGCTCCGTCCCGCAAAAACACACCCCGCTGCGCCATCAGCCGCGGCCTTCTCGAAACCCGTAGCGGTTGCTCATCGCGAACCGGAAAGTAAATTCTGGAAAAAGCTTCAAGCCAAGCAGTTCGCTCTGTGCGTCGAAATCGACCCACCCAAGGGCCTTTCCCTGGATCGCGTTTTCGAGCAAGTCGACAAGGTTATGGCCTCGCAAAAAGTGGATGCCATCGATATCAACAGCGGCGCCATGGCGCGTGTCGGCATGGATGCGCTGGTCGTGGCAGGCGCGCTGGAAGCCCGCGGCGTCGAAACCGTTCCCCATCTCACGACTCGCGATCAGAACATCATCGGTTTGCAAGCAGGGCTGCTCGGCGCCTGGACCGTCGGCGGCGTCCGCAACATTCTCGCGATCACTGGCGACCCGCCATCCGTCGGCGACTATCCGGAAACCAGCGGCGTCTACGAAGTCGATTCCGTCGGCCTGGTCAAAGTTCTGCACCGGCTGAATGAGGGCACCGACTGGGCGGGAAAAACTCTTGGTGGCGCAACGAATTTCGCGCTTCCACGCGAAGGTCGAAGCTGGCGCGCATTTCGCCATGACCCAGCCGCTCTTCGATCCTTCACACTGGCACGCGTTTCTCAAAAAACTCGGAGGTAAGCCGGCGATCCCGGTGCTGATCGGCATCTGGCCGCTCAACAGCTACAAGCAGGCCCTGCGTTTGAACAACGAAGTGCCCGGCATCGTGATTCCTGATTCTCTCTTGAAATCCATGGAATCCGCCGGCGCTGCCGCGCGCGATCGCGGCTTCGAAGTCGCCCGCAAAATGCTGGCGTGGTCACGCACCGAACTCGCCGGCGCCTATCTCATTCCACCCTTCAAGCGCTACGAAGAAATTCTGGAGATCCTGTAGCGCCGGGCTTTAGCCCGGCATCTTTTTGGCTTTCTTCTATAACCCCAGAAAGCATTTGTATCTTCAGGATTCTTACCCGATTCGTATTTCTCACGTCAACTCACTTCCATCTCTGTGATCTGGTTTACGAATTGCACTCACCGGGTGAGGAAGGGGAGAGAAACATGAACTGGAGCAAATCGCGCAAGGTTTTCCCGACAGCCTGTATGGTTCTTCAGGCACTAATTCCCGCAAAGCGCAAGCGACAAATCATTTCTTCGATGGTTGTCGCGCTTTTTTTTGGGTCCACCGCGCAGGCGCAGACAGGAGACTGGCAAGCCGTCGAGAATCTCAAGCCCGGTACCCGCATCTCGGTGAAGGCGAGGCATCGCGTCAGATGCATCTTTCAGGGTGCGACTCTGGATGAATTGACTTGCAAGCGTTCTGACCGCTTATTCCGGACGCTCTCCTCCGAGATCGTTTTCGATCGACAGAGTGTCCGCGAAGTGCGTCTCGAGCGTAGCGACGAAGCAAACGCTGCGGTCGGAGCCGCAATGGGAACGGAACACTCACCCGCGGTGGCGGAGCTCTCCTGCTCGGTGGTATAGGCGCAATCGTCGGGTGGTTCTTTGGCGCAGACTTTCATATCCTGCACGGCAAAACCATTTATAAACGATAGAGCCAACTGGACTGGCCGCTGTCGAAATGTCCTTCGAGTTGCGTCCAGCCGGTTCACCTACGGATTCGGTTTTGACGGGGCGACCGCGCTGGTGTGATCGTGGATAATTTTCCATCCCTCCGGGAAGCGCTGCCAGACCAGCGAGAAGACTCCTCCGGGCTCATCTTTTTCCCGGTTCAAGTGCCATCGCCCCAGGACGAGTGCCGCGTCCGGCCCCAAAAAGCGAAACTCCAATTCCGAGAAATCCAGTTTGCCCATCGCGGCGCGATCCGGATAGCTTTTCTTGTACCGCGCCAGCACGCCATCCCAGCCACGAGCGACACCGCTGCTCCCGGAAAATGTCAGCTCCGGGGAATGCCAATAGCCTTCCAGGAAGGCGTCCACATTGGCGCGATTCCACGCGGACTGCTGGGCCCGCAGAACGGCGCCAATGGCCTCCCGGTCTGCGGCGCGGTCGCTTGCTGGCGGAGGCGAGGGCTGCGTCCGCGCAACGACCGTGAAGAGACATAGGAAAGCGCACAGTGTATAAAGACCTTTTCGCATCGCCATAACCCCCGTAAGGTATTGATTCCCAAAAGGATAGGAGAGATACAGCCCTAGGGCAAGCCAATTCGCTCCAAAGTTTCGGTTCTTGTGTCTCAAAAGGGTCACAGTTGCTGGTTCCACTCCAGTGGTACTTCGGGACTATTGGCATATATTTCAGGGCCTGCCAGAATCCCATTAGAGGCTGAAGGATGTTTAGCGCGATGCTACTTGCAATTTCCACCGTGGCCTTGTCACAGTTCGCCCTCTATTATTGGAGGGCGGTCCTGGCAGGTGTAGCTGCTCAACCGGTTTCCGACCGGGTGCTAGTGGCTGCCCAGGTCGAAAATGGGCGTCTCACGCCTCAAGATTTCCAGACGTTTGCAGGCTTGCACGATTTGACCCTGGAGCTCCATCCAAATCGCAGCGGACTACGTTTTGTGCGGCTGTACTACAAGGTCGTTGAGGGCCTCGATGCCTTCCTCGGGAAGCAGATTCCCGCCCTCGCTGTCTGGAGTGAGCGCGAGCGCGTCATCTGCGCCCGCTACGCTGCGGTCCAAGTCGACCGCCGCCTTCAGGCCAATCTCGAACTTGCCGCTTCGCTTCGCTCCTGCTAATTCGCCCGCGAATGCATCTGAATACTCTTTCTAGTACGCCCAGCGGAGAAGCACGCCGCCGGTCGTGTACCCTGCGCCGACGGTGACGATGAGCACCAGGTCATCCTTGCGCAGGCGCCCCTGCTCTACGGCATCGCGGAGCCCTAGCGGGATCGTACCTGCCGTGGTGTTCCCGTAGCGGTCAATGTTGACCATGACCTTGGAATCGTCAATGCCCAGCCGCTCCTGCGTGGCGCGAATGATGCGCAGGTTGGCCTGGTGGGGCACCAGCAGCGCGAGATCGTTCTTTGTGAAGCCATTGCGTTCCAGCAGATGCGTCGCCATCTCGGCCATGCGCCGCACGGCGTACTTGAACACCTGCGAGCCTTCCTGGTGAACATAATGCATGCGCTTGTCCACCGTGTCGTGATTGCTAGGATGGAGCGAACCGCCTCCTGGCATGTAGAGAAACGCTCCCCCCGCGCCATCCACGTCGTGCTCAAAATCGAGAATGCCCTCGTTCGAACCCGAAGGTTCCAGGAGAACCGCTCCCGCGCCATCTCCAAAAAGCACGCACGTTGAGCGATCCTGGTAGTCAAGGATGGTGGTCATGGCGTCGCTGCCGATCGCGACCACTTTCTTGTGCGTCCCCGCAGCTATAAATTGCGCTCCCACGGTCAGCGCGTAGGCAAAGCCAGAACACGCCGCGGACAGGTCAAAGCCCCAGGCGTTCTTCGCGGCGATGCTCTTTTGCACCAGGCAGGCGGTGGCGGGAAAAAACATGTCCGGCGTAACGGTGGCAAGGACGATCAGGTCAATCTCGACGGGATCCGTCTGGGTCTGCGCCAGCAGGGCCTTGGCGGCTTCGGTGGCCATGTGCGAGGTGGCGGCGCCGTTCTCGACGATGTGGCGTTCCCGGATGCCGGTGCGCGTGCGAATCCATTCGTCGTTGGTCTCGACGATTTTCTCCAAGTCCGCGTTGGTCATCACCTTTGGAGGAACGTAGCCCGCTACACCCGTGATTTTTGCCGCGATGCGGTGGGACATGATTCTCCTTGCGAATGGGGTTCCCCGAACAAACGAACCTGAATCTTATGCGATTGCGCAGCGGGCTTACAAGACGCCGTCAGCATTCTTCAGTATCGCAGCAGGTAGCTGACTTTGATGAAGAAAAGGCGGCTGGTCGTATTATTGGGCGCGCCCTGCGCGGTGACAAAGGGAGGCGGTCCGGGGCGCAAGTTGAGATCGCTATAGCCGTTGTTGTATCCGAGATAAATCGCGGTACCGGGATGCAGCAGATAAGTGAAAAGCACGTCGGTCGTAAATTGTTTGGTAGGCGCGAAAGGCCCATTGACGTTATCGGAGCCGCCGAGACTCCTCTGCAGATCGAAGAGTTGCGAGTTGGCGATGGTGGCGTTGTAGTCCAGAATAAGGCGCAAGGACAGCTCTTTCGTAAACTGGTAGTTCAGCTTCGCGCGATTCAAGTAGTTGTTGAAAATGCTGTGCCCAGGGGAAAAGGGCGGCGGCACTGAGCCTTCACGGGTTCCCAGCCGGTAATAAATCAGCGTCTCATCGAGCCGGAAACGGGAAGATGGCCGCAATGTGAATCCCAGGTTCACACGCCGCGTATTTCCAAGAAACGGCTGAACTGGCACGAGTGACTGAGCGGGAAAGAAGTTCTCTCCGATGCCTTGCGTGTACCGCGTGGAAAAGGAAATCCATTTGTACGGTTGAGTATTGAAAAGGACAGAGGTACTGTGTTTCCGGAAACCGATGCCTTCGAAAAGTTCGTAGGCCTCGCCGCGGCTGATGCTGATGGTCGTCTGCTTCTTCAGGTCCACCTGAAAACCGAGTCCCACTCCCCAGTCCTGCAGGATGCCCGCTTGGTTCCAGTCCACCGTTTCGCTGACCGTGGGTCCGAAATCGACGATTTTACTTTCGTCCGGCCTCCAGAAATAGCCGCCGAAAACGTTGTTCTGCCGGAGGTCGATGCGATTCACGAACCCCAGTTCGGTGCAGAAATTTGGCGAAAAGTCGTTGTAGTTGGTGGAAAAAGTGAAATGCCGGCCGGAATAAGAAGCGTCGGCCCACAGCGCATTGCCCTGCTGCGACCCGATGGCCGGATTACTGCTGGACGCAAACGACAGGCATTTCTGTTCTGCGTTGAGATCCTGCCGCGTCCAGGTATGCACCCCTTGAACGTCGACGACCCAGTTTCTGGAAAGTTTCAGGCGCGCATCGATCGATGCTACGCGATTGCTGGTGTCCGCAAAATCGCGACTCGAAAAAAAAGCACCAATGTAGGACTGATTACCGAACTCGCGCGTCACGCGCACCACTCCGTCCGCCGCGCGCGTGTTGTAAGGACCACTGGTGACGCCCAGGCCTGGCTGGCGGTCATCGATGACCAGGGCGCCGAGGGTCCATTTCCCGAGTTTTCCCGTCATGCGAGAGCCGAACTGTGGGTCGGCGATCTGGCGCGAGAAAAACAGATTGACCGGCGACGCGAAAAATCCGGCGTTCTCGATAAAGAACGGCCGCTTCTCCGGAAAAAAAACGGCGAAGCGCTGATTGATGGTGACCTGCGGGTCGTCGGATTCCACCTGGCTGAAATCGGGATTCAAAGTGACGTCGAACGTGAGCGAATCTTTAAGAACGAATTTGGCGTCGAGTCCGGCGCGATGTTCGAATTGGTCCTTAAACGCCGGAGGCGGAGTGGTATTTGGAGGATTCCCCGGAAATGGCTGATTCAGAAAATGGTCGTCCGCAAGAATCCCGTAGGGAATAAGCTGAATATTGCGGCCCGGTGAAACGTTTTCGATCCCGCCCACCGGGGCGAATTGCTGGGTAAGTCCTGCCACGCGCTGCGTCACGTACGGCCAGTAGTCATATTCGCTTTTGCGCAAAATTGTGCGATAGAGCGCCACGGCCCAGGTTTGTTCCGGCTCGTGCGAGAAGCGCAGGCTCTTGAACGGTATCGAAAAGAAAACCACGTAACCGTCGCTGGTAACGCGGCCGGCGTTGTCCCATAGAGTGTCGAAGCTGAAGTCGTAGCCCTGCCCTTCGGTATAGACGGCGTCGGTCTGCACACCGAGCGGATTCGAAAAAAAGTAATAGGCGCGGTGAGCATCCCGGAAAGTATCGAGCAGGACTCCCACTCCGTCGTCCTGATCCGAGTCTTCCCGCTTGGAGAGATGCGCGCGAACCTCGCCGCCGTCATCGTGGCAGAGGAAGGCCACATAAAGATTTTTATCATCGTAGGAAAGGTAGGCGGTCGTAGCCTCGGTAGCGGGTATGCCGTCACCAGGACGGTTCTGGCGGAAATCGGTTACGGCCAGCTCCGCTTCGCGCGGATGATTTTCCAGAAAATCTTCCAGTTTTGGGGCGCGATGGACGCGGGGAATCTTCGAAAGAGGAATCTTAGCCGAATTCGGAGGCGGCGCCGCGACGGCCTGGGCGGATATTCGCGGCGCTGCGGCGAAAACGAGCAGAGTTCCAAGAAAGGAATTCCGGATGAATGGACCCATTTAGGTGTCTTTGTATAACGCGTAGTTACTGCTTCACGCAAGAGTAAAACGTGCAGCTATCGTCGCGTTTATTACACCAGGGGCGAAGGCACGTTTAGGACCGGACCTGGCAGCTAAGAGGACGGCGGAAGAATCTCATAGCGCCAGGAGAGCGCGGCCGTTTTTCTGAGCATGGCGGCCACCGAACAGTACTTGTCTTCGCTAAGCTGAATGGCGTGCTTCACGGCTGCGTCATCGAGCGGGCCGCGAAGGCGGTAGAACAACTCGAGCTTGGTCCAGACCGTGGGCGGCTCCAGCGCGCGCTCGCCGGAGCAAATAATCTCAAGCGACTCCAGCTTTTGCCGTTTCTTTTGAAGAATACTGACGACGTCGGTGGCCGTACACGCGCCTAGCGCCAGGAGCACCATCTCCATCGGCCCTGGCGCTTTGTTGGACTCGCGGTCGGAATCCATCGTGATGGCGTGTCCGGACGGACCGATGGCCACGAATTTCTGTTCGCCAATCCACTTCACGGATGCCGTTTGCATTGCGCCTCCCCCCGAAAGAATAGCAGGAGCCGGGACGAACACAATCTGAATGGCAAGCGGAAACGGATTTGAGCGTATGATTTGGAGCGAATCAGAAGGGCCAACGGAGGATAAGCATGAGGACGAAATCAGCGGCAATGCGATGGGGCGGGGTGGCGATCTTTGCTCTGACGGCGGCGCTAGTGGCAGGACACGAGGTATTGGGTGCGCGACAGAGCGCGATGGCAGCGGAGGCAAAGGAGCAGCCCTACGTCATCGAGTATTACTACAAGGCGAAATGGGGCCACGCCGATGAATTCCTGACGCTCTTCAAGAAGAACCATTATCCGGTGCTTAAGAAAGAGACTGAACTCGGGCGCATGCTGAAAGTAACCATGGCAACGCCGAGGTATCATGCAACGGAAGATGGGCGCTGGGATTTCCGGGTAACCATCGTCTTCAAGAGCGCCGCAATTGCCAACGATAATTTTGACAGTTCCGCGCTGATCAAGCAGATGTATCCCGATCAGGAAACCTACAAGAGAGAAGAACAGCGACGCTTCGAGATTCTGGAATCGCACTCCGATGTTCCGATCAAGGACGTGGACCTCGACGCGCGCTAGTTGGTCCTCGAAGGACAGGGTGATGCTGCTGACCGACAGCCGCGGTATACTGAGGCCATGACCGAACGAGCCACCGAGATAATGCAGAAGGCGCTGAACCTGTCCGAGGAAGAGCGCTCGGATTTGGCGTGCTCGCTGATTGACAGCCTGGACGCAACAGTCGATGACGACGCGGAAAGCGCCTGGGAGCAGGAGATCGCGCGGCGCATTGCGGATCTGGACTCTGGAAGGGCAAAGACGGTTTCCTGGGAAGAAGTTCGCGGGCGAATCTCCTCCAAGCTCCCTCATGGCAAACAAGGAAGTTGAGTTCCACGAAGCAGCGAGTGAGGAG
>WNFC01002602.1_pt1 | contig 19467 bp, 17 predicted proteins | sample 5400541 | NCBI WGS metagenome assembly WNFC01 (sample SAMN13153342, study PRJNA577476) | soil metagenome | isolation source: 120 cm saprolite under Douglas fir tree site 2 hole 2 replicate 1 | place: USA:California | collected 2015-04-18 | reverse complement strand
TCAGCATCGCCCAGGATATTGCCTACTCCGCCAACACCACCGACGTGCAGAGCCAGGTGCTCCAGCTCAAGGACAAGAAGCCGGACGTGGTGATCATGGTCAGCTACACGTCGGACGCCATACTGTATGTCAAGACCATGCAGGCGCTGGATTACAAGCCGCCGCTGATGATGGCTGACAACGCGGGCTTCTCCGATCCCTCGCTGATCAAGACGGTCGGCAAGCTGGCGCAAGGTATCTTCAACCGCTCGTCGTTCAGCATCGGACCTCCGGGATCTCCGACCTTCCTGATCAACGAGATCTACAAGAAGAAGAGCGGCGATGACCTCGATGATACCGCCGCGCGCATCATGCAGGGATTCTTCGTTCTCTGCGACGCGATCGACCGCGCCGGCTCAACCGTACCCGACAAGATTCAGGCGGCGCTGAAGGCGACCGACCTCAAGCCCGATCAGTTGATCATGGGTTACAAGGGCGTCAAGTTCGACGACAAGGGCCAGAACGTCCTCGCATCGGGTCTGGTGATCCAGCTGCAGGATGGCGAGAACTACGTTCCGGTCTGGCCAAAAGACAGGGCCAAGACCGCGCCGATGCTGCCCTACAAGGGCTGGTGACACATCGAGGGCGGGGCATCCATCCCGCCCTCGTCGATCTTGTTGCGTTCGCAATCGCTGAGATTTAACCCGCAAGACTTTTCACAGGCATGTCCTCCATCCTCGTTCAGGTGATCGTCGGCGGATTGTTGCTCGGCGCCGTCTATGCGCTGTTCTCGTCCGGCCTCACCTTGATCTGGGGCATGATGAACATCGTCAACTTCGCCCATGGCGACTTCGTCATGCTCGGCATGTACGTGGCGTTCGTGGTCTGGACGCTGCTCGGCGTCGGGCCGTTTCTCGGCGCGCCGATTGCGGCACTGGTGCTCGCGACGCTTGGCATCATCGTTTATTTCGGGCTGATCCGCAGCGTCATGAAAGGGCCGATGCTGGCGCAAATCCTCGGCACCTTCGGTCTGGCGCTGCTGCTGCGTTATTCCGTGTTCTGGGGTTTTGGCGCCAACTTCATGACGCTGCCGGAAAACCTCGTCGGCGGCACCTACGACGTGCTCGGTATCCGGATCCAGGCCTCGCGCCTGCTCGCCGGCGTGGTCGCTTTGCTGGTGACGCTCGGCCTGCATTTGCTGCTGACGCGCACCTCGCTCGGCTCCAAGATGCTGGCGGTCGCGGAGGATTCCACCGCGGCGCAGTTGATGGGCATCCGTCCCGACACCATGCAGGCGATTGCATGGGCGATTGCCGCGGGCGCGACCGGAATTGCCGGCGCGCTGATTGCAACCTTCTTTTATATCGCCCCGACAGTCGGCGAGACGCTCGGCATCGTCGCCTTCGTCACGGTGTCGCTCGGCGGTTTCGGCAGCGTGCCGGGCGCCCTGGTCGCGGGACTTCTGATCGGCGTCATCGAATCGGTGTCGGCGTACTGGATCGGCGCGGTCTACAAGGACATCGTGGTGTATTCGCTGTTCCTGTGTTTTCTCTGGTTCCGGCCGCAAGGCTTGATGGGCAAATCTTGATGATGGGCAAGATGTGATGCGGCGCTTGCTGTTGCCCTCGGTGGCGCTCGCACTGGTGATTGCCTATCCGCTGTTGTTTTCGACACCGTTTCAGCAGCGGCTGGGCGCGCTTGTTCTGCTCTACGCGATTGCGGCGTCGGCCTGGAATATCGTCGGCGGCTACGCCGGTCAGGTATCGGTCGGACACGTCGTGTTCTTCGGCTGCGGTGCCTATGCCTCGATGGCCGCATATTCGCATTTCGCGCTGCCGCCGCTGGTCGGAATTCCAGCCGGCGTCATCGTCAGCGTGCTGATCGCAGCCATCATCGGCGTGCCGACGCTGCGCTTGTCGGGCCATTACTTCAGCATGGCGACCATCGCGGTGGCCGAACTCGTCAGGCTGATCGTCACCAACACCGATTACCTCGGCGCTGCCGTGGGCCTCAGCGGTCCGACCGTGCCGCGAACCGTGCTCGACCTCTCCTTTACCTCGGCGCTGCCGTACTACTATCTGTTTCTGTCGGTTCTCCTGATCACGCTCGGCATCACCTGGTGGATGGCGAACAGCCGGATGGGATTTTACCTCCGCGCCATCAGGGATTCCGAGCGCGCAGCGCGTTCGCTCGGCGCTCCCGCCAGCCGTACCAAGCTCTACGCCTTCATGCTGAGCGCCGGGCTGACCAGCGTCGCCGGCGCGCTCTATGCCATGATGTTCGGGTTCGTCGATCCGGAATCGGGACTTGGTATTCTGATTTCCGTGAAGATGCTGATCATGGCGGCGCTCGGCGGCGCCGGCCTGCTGTTCGGACCGCTGGTCGGTGCGGCGATCCTGGTGCCGCTGGAGGAAATCTCCAACAACTTGCTCGGCGGCAAGGGCGCGGGTCTGACCTTCGTCGTGTATGGCGCGATCATCGTGCTGATCGCGCGCTTTCAGCCCGGCGGCATTTTGACATTGATCAACCGGTTATGGGCCCGCCGACGCAAGGCGCCGGAGACAACGGTCACAGCGGAAGCAACCCATGCTCCTTGAAGCCCGCAATGTGACAAAGGCCTTTGGCAGCTTCAAGGCTGTCGATGCGGCTTCGGTGACGCTGGAGCAGGGCGATATTCTCGGCCTGATCGGACCGAACGGCGCCGGCAAATCCACTTTGTTCAATTGCCTGACCGGCGACCTGTTGTCGACCTCCGGCAAGGTTCTGTTCGAGGGCCACGACATCACCAATTTGACGCCGGAAGCCCGCGCGCATCTCGGCCTCGCGCGCACCTTCCAGGTGCCGCAGACATTCGAGGGCATGTCGGTGCTGGAGAACGTGATGATCGGCGCGTTTCTGCGCACCTCGCATCGCGCTGAAGCCGAGGGCCGCGCCCGCGCCGTGCTGGAGCGCGTCGGCATGAGCAAGCTGGCGGATGCGCCGGCACGGTCGCTCGGCACGCCCGGCCGCAAGCGGCTGGAGATCGCCCGCGCGCTCGCCACCGAGCCCAAGGTTCTGCTGCTCGATGAAGCGATGGCGGGCCTCACCCAGCGCGAGGTGCAACTCGCGATCGATCTCGTGCGCGACATCCATCGCTCGGGCATCACCCTTGTCATCGTCGAGCACATCATGGAAGTCATCATGTCGCTGGCGAGCCGGGTGGTGGTGTTTCACCAGGGCAAGGAGATCGCGCGCGGCAGCCCGCGCGAGGTCACGGGCAACCCGGCCGTGATCGCGGCTTATCTCGGTACGCGCGCCGCCAAGGCCGCCGCGGGCCACACGCCGATCGAGCTGATGGGCGGACCCGCGACATGACCGCGCCTTTGCTCAAGATCGAGCATCTGGAGGTTCGCTATGGCGACCTGATCGGCGTATCCGATGTTTCGCTTGATGTGCCCGAGGGCAGCGTCGTTGCGCTGCTCGGTTCCAACGGCGGCGGCAAGACCACCACGCTCAACGCCGTCGCCGGTCTGATCCCGGTGCATTCCGGATCGATCGGGTTTCGGGGACAGGAGATCGGCGGTCAAACCGCGTTTTCGATCGTGCGCAAAGGCCTCGCGCTGTCGCCGGAAGGCTGGCGGCTGTTCGTGCAGCAAAGCGTCGAGAACAATCTGCTTTTGGGAGCCACGCCGCTGCGCGACAGGGCGCGCGCGGCGGCATTGCTCGATCGTGTCTACGAAATCTTTCCAAAATTGGCGGAGCGCCGCAGCCAGCGCGCGGGCACCATGTCCGGCGGCGAGCGGCAGATGCTGGCGGTCGCCCGCGCCCTGATGAGCGATCCCAAACTCCTGATGCTGGATGAGCCGTCGCTCGGCCTGGCACCTGCCGTGGTCGAGTCGATGTACGAGACCTTCGGCCGGCTGCACCGGGAAGGGCTGACGATCCTGCTCGCGGAGCAATCCATTGAGCTCGCGCTCGAGGTTTCGGATTTCGCCACCGTGCTGCAGGTCGGCAAGAGCGTTCTGTCCGGCACCGCGGCAGAACTCGCCAACGATCCGCAGGTGCAGAAAGCATACCTCGGCACCGGCTGATATTGAGGCGGCCTGTTTGGGGTATCATGCGTGACAAGCCCGTACGTCGCCTTGAAAGAACATTGATAACGTCCCCATTTCCTGCGTCTGCTGGAAAGCTATTTTATCTTGTCGTAAGCGGCGGCGAAATCGGTCAGCGGCATTGGAATGGTGATCGTTTCCTTGCCGAGATTCTGGAACGATACCTTCAACTGCTTTCCCGATTTCAAAACGGCCAGCAGCTCGGGCGCGATCGGTGTCCCGGCGTAGCAGCCCCGAGCCTCGCAGGTCTGGATCTGCAGGTCGGTTGGCTTGCCGTCATCGATCTGGAATTTGGCGCCGCCTGGCAGATTAAGTCCGAGCGGCAATTGCACCAGAGCGACCGGCGTGCGGGTGTCGTTGGGCACGCGAATGTTGACGAGCACGATCAGTTGTCCGGTCTTGGTGAGGACGGCGGTCTGCTCCATAGCGCATTCGGGCGGCGCATTGCGGCTCGCGCTGGTGCATCGTGCGGCCCAGCCGGGCGGCGGCGGGGTGTTAGCGGGCGGGGGTTCGGCCGGAGGCGGCGCGCTTTTGGATTTGGTTGCCTGCTGGGCGTGGCCGAGCCCGGTCGATCCGAAGGCGACGATGGCCACGAGGACTGCAAGCTTTATGGAAATTTTCACTGATCACGCTCCGAGATGAATACGTCTTCGGATGTGCTGGAGCGGGCTGAAAGTCAAGTCACTCGGCGGCTTGCTTGATCGAGCCTCGCTCACCCGCGAGCCGTTCGTGATCGGCATCCTCCGATCGACCTAAGCCGGAAAGCGTATTCGAGAGCCGGTCGAGATAGAGATACACCACCGGCGTCGTGAACAGCGTCAGCGCCTGGCTGACGATCAGGCCGCCGACCATCGCGTAACCGAGCGGCTGGCGGATTTCCGATCCGGTGCCGGTGCCCAGCATCAGCGGCACGCCGCCGAGCATTGCCGCCATCGTCGTCATCATGATCGGGCGAAACCGCAGCAGCGCGGCCTTTCGGATCGATTGCTCCGGGGACAGGTGCTCGTCGCGCTCGGCCGAAATCGCGAAATCGACCATCATGATGCCGTTCTTCTTGACGATGCCGATCAGCAGAATGATGCCGATCAAGGCGATCAGGCTGAAGTCGTATCCGAACAACATCAGAATCGCGAGCGCGCCGACACCGGCCGAGGGCAGCGTCGAGAGAATCGTAAGCGGGTGGATGTAGCTCTCGTAGAGAATGCCGAGGATCAGGTACACGACGACAAGTGCTGCCATGATCAGCAGCGGTATGGTGCCGAGCGATTGCTGGAACGCCTGCGCCGTGCCCTGGAAGCTCGAATTGAGCGTGGCGGGGGCGCCGAGCTCGACCATCGCTTGCTGCACGGCGTTGGTCGCCTGCCCGAGGGCCACGCCCTGCGCGAGATTGAAGCTGATCGTGATGGCCGGGAACTGACCCTGGTGGCTGATCGAGAGCGAACGGACCGGCACGCTGGTCCAACTCGCAAATGTCGACAGTGGCACCTGATCGCCTGTCGTCGGCGACTTGATATAGATCTTGTTGAGCGTGTCGAGATTGCCCTGCAGCTCCGGCAGGATTTCCAGGATCACGTGATAGCTGTTGAGCTGGGTGAAATACTGGGTGACCTGGCGCTGGCCGAACGCGTCGTAAAGCGTGTCGTCGATGACCTGCGGCTGGATACCATAGCGCGCCGCGGTATCGCGGTTGATCTTCAGTTCGAGCGTCGTACCCGTGGTTTGCTGGTCGGTCGCGACGTCGCGCAATTCGGGCAGAGTCTGCATCTTGCCCAGAATTTTCGGCGCCCATTCGTTCAATTCGGCAAGGTTGGCATCCTGCAGCGTGAACTCGAACTGTGTCCGCGTCGGCCGGCCGCCGAGCCGGACGTCTTGCGCCGCCTGCATGAACAGGCGGGCGCCCTCGACCTTGTCGAGCTTGGGACGCAGGCGTGCGATGATCTGCTGCGCGTTTGCGGAGCGTTGATTGCGCGGTTTCAGCGTGATGAACAGGTTGCCGTTATTGCCGGCCCTGCCGCTGCCGCCGATCGCCATTGCCACGCTGGCGACGTCAGGGTCGGCCATGACGATCTTGCCGAGTTCCTCCTGCCGCTGCTTCATGGCGGCGAAGGAAATGTCCTGACCGGCCTCGGACGTGGCGGTGATCAGGCCGTTGTCCTGCTGGGGGAAAAACCCTTTGGGAATGATGACGAACAGATAGACCGACAATGCCAGGGTCGCGAAGAAGACAAGCAGCGTCGTCTTGCTCCACAGCATTGCCCGGTCGAGGCCGCGCTCATAAGCATGAAGCATGGCGTCGAAAGCACGCTCGCTCCATTGATAGAACCGGCCGTGTTGGGTTTCGCCGTGCGCCCGCAGGAAGCGGGATGCCATCATCGGCGTCAGCGTCAGCGACACCACCATCGATACGAAGATCGTCATCGCCAGCGTCACCGCGAATTCGCGGAACAGGCGTCCGATGATGCCGCCCATCAGCAGCAGCGGAATCAGCACGGCCACCAGCGAAATACTGATCGACACGATCGTGAATCCGATTTCGCTGGCGCCCTTGAATGCAGCGGCAAGCGGCTTCTCGCCTTCCTCGATGTAACGCGTGATGTTTTCCAGCATCACGATGGCGTCGTCGACGACGAAACCGACGGCGATGGTCAGAGCCATCAACGACAGGTTATCGAGGGTATAACCGAACACCCACATCAAGGCGCAGGCGCCGAGCAGCGCCAGCGGTACGGTCACGGTTGGAATGACGGTAGCCCAGAAGCTGCGCAGGAATACGAAGATGACCATGACGACGAGCGCAATGGTCAGCAGCAAGGTGAACTGAACGTCCTCGACCGCTGCGCGAATGGTCTGGGTGCGATCGCTGATGATCTCGATCTTGATCGCCGGCGGAATCGCGGCCACCAGCCTCGGCAGCATCGCCTTGATCTTGTCCACGGTGTCGATGACGTTGGCGCCGGGCTGCTTGAAGACCACCAGAAACACGCCGCGTTTGCCGTTGGCCCAGGCCGCCTGCTTGGCGTCTTCCGGTCCCGTCACGGCCTGGCCGATATCGCGGATCCGCAACGGGCCGCCATTGCGATAGGCGACGATGACGTCGTTCCAGTCCTTTGAGTCCAGCAACTGGTCGTTGGCGTAGATGGTATAGGCGCGCGTTGCGCCGTCGATGTTGCCCTTCGGACTGTCGACCGTCGTGATCGCGATCTGGCTACGCACATCCTCGAGCGACAGGCCCTTCGCGACCAGCTTTGCCGGATCGACCTGGACACGGATCGACGGCTTTTGCTGGCCGCCGATCGTTACCTGCGCCACGCCGGAGATCTGGCTGATCTGTTGCGCGAGCTGGGCGTCGACGGCGTCGCTGACGGTGGTAAGCGGCAGGGTGTCTGACGTCGCCGACAACAGCAGAATAGGCGAATCCGCCGGGTTGACCTTGCGGTAGGTCGGCGGCGAGGGAAGGTTCTTCGGCAACTGGCCGCTGGCGGCGTTGATCGCGGCCTGCACATCGTTGGCGGCGCCGTCGATGTTGCGATTGAGGTCGAACTGGATCGTGACCGCCGTTGTTCCCAGATAGCTCGTCGACGTCATCTGTGCGACGCCTGGAATCTGGGCGAGCTGGCGCTCGAGCGGCTGCGCCACCGAGGAGGCCATGGTTTCCGGGCTGCCGCCGGGCAGGCTGGCGGCGACCTGAATGGTGGGGAAGTCCACCTGCGGCAGCGGTGCGACCGGCAACAGGGGATAGGCGACCAAACCGACGAAAAGAATGCCGGCCATCATCAGCGAGGTGCCGATGGGGTAGCGAATGAAAGGTGCGGAAATGCCCTCGCTCATTCCTGCTTGACCTTGGGCTGTGCCGGCTCCGAACTTGCCACCGCCGTGCTGACGAGGGTGCCGGGCTGAACCTTGTACTGACCTGCCGTGATCACCTGCTGCCCCGGCGACAGGCCGTCATCGACAACCGAGCGCCCGTCGATCGAATAGCTGACCTTGAGCTTGCGCAGCTCAGCCTTGTTGTCCTGATTGACGGCATAGGCATAGAGGCCGTCGTTGCCGTGCTGGATCGCGTCGTCTGGTACCACGGTCGCATCCTTCAGCGTCTTCATCAAAAGCCGCGTGGAGATCGACTGACCCGGCCACAGCGCATGGTTCTTGTTGTCGAACACCGCCTTGAGGCGAATAGTCCCGCTTGTGGTGTCGACCTGATTGTTGATGACGGACAATGTCCCGTCCGACAGTGTCTTCTTGCCGTCCGTGGTCAGCGCGATCACCTTCAACGGCTGCGTCGATTGCGCTTCGTTGATGTAGGGTAGCTGGTCTTCCGGCGCGGTGAAAATGACGGCAATCGGCTCGATCTGGGCGATCGTCACAATCCCGGTCTGCGTCGAGGCATTGACGATATTGCCGACGTCGACCTGACGAAGGCCGGCGACGCCCGAGATCGGCGCCTTGACGGTCGTGTAGTCGACTTGTGTTTGCGCATTGGAGATGGCGGCATCGTCGGCCGCGAGCTGCGCGGTCAATTGCGCGACGGTGGAGCGCTGGGTGTCGGTCTGCTGCCGGGTCGCGAACTCGCCGAGCTTGGTGAAACGTTGCAGATCGAGATTGGCGTTGGCCAGATTGGCTTCATCCTGGGCCTTCTTGGCCTTGGCCTGATCGAGCGCTGCCTGGAGCGGCCGGGGGTCGATCTGGACCAGCAGATCGCCCTGGTTGACGAGTTGCCCCTCCTTGAAGGCGATCTTGTCGATCTGACCGTCGACCCTGGTGCGCACGAGAACGGTGTTGAAGCCCTGAACGGTTCCAAGCCCGCCGAGATAGACCGGAAAATCCGCTTTCGTGACCGGCGCGACGGTGACGGGAACGGCGGCACCGCGCGCAGAAGCAGCCGACTTTTGGGCGGTATCGGTGGCCGTCAGATTCGTGCCGTGAAATCGTTGCCAGCCGAAATACCCCGCCGCGACAAGCGCGGCGATCGGTAAAATCCAACGGAAGGTCCGCGACTTGGTCATGTGCGCTCGTGGCTTAAAAAAATAACGGATGGGTCTTCAAAACGTTTCCCGCTAACCCGAGATATAATATGTGTGCACTTTATGTGTACACACACTATGACTTGAGAATTCTAAACTTTTGGAAAGCTTTTCAGAGGCTTCCGCTGCCCAAAGAACCTTCATGCCCGATGTCTCTTGATCTGAAATGTCTCTTGATCTGAAATGTCTCTTGATCTGAAACGCCAGCTGGTTGCGCAACTCGTCGAAAGCTCGCGTCTGCTGCGCAACTACATCGATCACCGCGCCAAGGGCCGTGGCACCACGCGCGCGCAGTAGATTGTACTGTTTCGATTGCGGCAGCAGGAGGGATTGTCGCAAGTCGATTTGGCCGACGTGCTTGAGCTGCAACCGATCTCGCTGGTGCGTCTGCTCGACCGTCTGGTCGAGCACGGCTTGCTGGAGCGCCGGCCCGATCCCAGAGACCGCCGCGCCAACCGTCTGTTTCTCACACCTGGCGGCCGCCGGCTCGTCGATGATCTCGACAGCTTGCGCGACTCCATCGCAACGGACGTTCTGCAAGATATCCCCGCCGCGGCAATCGAAACCAGCCTCGAGACGCTCCAGCACATCAAGGAGCGGATCAAAAGCTTCGCCGAACCTCCTGGCAGCGTCGCCGCCAAGTAAGTCTCAGTTGCTCGAAATCCGCGAGATGTTCGCGCCGCGCTACGGCGTCGCGCGCGCATTCTCGAATTCAATCGCCATGCGGCCCGGTTGTAACCGGGCTGAAGGTCGTCCATATCACGGCGCGCATACTACCAAACCCGAAAACAGTTCAGGAGTGCATGATGGATGAGTTGAACGGACGCATGATGGCCTGCCAGCTCCTGATCACCGGCCTGATCGCGCGCGTCGCCAACAATTCGCCGGATCCGTTGCGGTTTCTCACCGACTTTCGCGACGAAATCAAAGCGGTGGTGAAGGGCGTCAACATTTCAGGAATGGATAATACCGATCGCGTGCGGCTGACCGCGCAGCAAACCATCGACGAGCTGTTTTCGCTGATGAAGCCGCCCAGCGTCGATTGATCGATGCTGGCGCGCGCGATCAGAATAGTGCTGATTTACAGGCATTTCCGACTTCAGTTTAGAACGCTTCGAATATGATTTTAGAACGATTTCAAACTGAGATTTAGAATCGTTTTGATCTGGATGGATTCAACTGTCGCTGCGCCGTAATCGCATTGACCCCAATTTTTTCGCCCGATACCAACACTTTGTCGCTCGCTGCAAATGAATCGCATGAGCGAATTGGAATTGGGTTCAAAGGGGCGAATGGGATGGGTGAGGCAAAAGCACCGAGGTCGTTGCGTTCAATCGCGACGATCAACTCGGTCGACGAAAAATATGACAACAATTCGGGGCGAAAAGTTTCCGCGGTCGCGGGCTTGATCGCGGTAGCCTCGTTCTCGGGCGCCGAAGCGCAGCAATCAAACCTCCCGCCGGTGACGATCGATGCCCCGGTCGCTCGCCCGCGTCCGGCCACCTCAACACCTTCGCCGGATCAGGTTCGGGCGCGTACGGCGCTGCGCCGCGCCGCGCGCCGTTCGCAGCCCGCGCAGGTTGCCGCGGTGCCGTTTCCCAACGCCGGCGGCTTGCGCCCTGACCGCAATCCCTATGCCGACGCGGCGGCGCCCTACAAGGTCGATCGCCTGCAGTCATCGGGCAAATTCCCCGAGCCGCTATTGAACACGCCGAAGACCGTCACGGTTCTCAGCAAGGAAATCCTCGAAGACAAGAACGCCACCACGCTGAAGCAGGCGGTGCTGAGCACGGCCGGTGTGACGCTCGGAACCGGCGAGGGCGGCAACGCCTTTGGCGACCGGTTCTTCATTCGCGGTTTCGATGCCCGCAACGACGTCTTCCTCGACGGCATGCGCGATGCCGGCGTCAGCGTTCGCGAGAATTTCTTCACCGAGCAGGTCGAGATCCTGCGCGGTCCGGGATCGTCGTTTGCCGGCCGCGGCACCACTGGCGGCGCGATCAATATCGTCACCAAGCAGGCGACCACCGAAAAAAGCTTCTACAACATGGACACCACGTTCGGCACCGATCGCACCAAGCGCGTTGTGCTGGATGTCAATCAGGTGATCAGTCCGACGCTGGCGGTTCGCGCGGGAGGGTTGTTCCAGGACGCCGGTGTCGCCGGCCGCGACTTTATCAAGGACGACCGCGACGGCGGCTTTGTCGCGGTGAAGTGGACGCCGCTCGATACGGTGAAACTGAGCGCGAACTACATCCACACCAACCTGCATGGCTTGCCGGACTTCGGCGTGCCGTATTACCGGCCTGGGGCTCCGGCTCCTAACAACCAGTTTGCTAGCACCGCAGGCGGCCCGTACCCGGACTTCGGGGCTAACAGGAATAATTTCTACGGATTTGTGAATCGAGATTACTACAGCATCAAGCAGGATATCGGGACGTTCGGCGGCGAGGTCGCGATCACCCCGGACCTGACGCTGAGCAACAAGACCCGGGTTCAGCGCTCGGTGCTCGACTATATCGGTACGCTTCCGGAGGGCCCCAACGTTGCGGCAGGCACCGTAAGCGCCAATCCGCAGAGCCGCTATCAGGTTACCCAAAACGTCGCCAACCAAACCGAAGCAACGTACAAGTTCGGTCTGGCCGGATGGAAGCATACTGCCCTCGGCGGGGTGGAAATCTCGCGCGAAATCGCGAGCATCGACAAATATGCCAACCTCAGTTCGGAACAACTTCCGGGTGGTACCACCACCGGATCGGTGCCCGGCGTCAATATCTTCAACCCCCAATTCACATTCGCAAACGTCGGCACCAACCCGACGTGGGCGGGCCTGCCGACCAAGGTCGCCATCGACACCAAGAGCGTCTATCTGATCGACACCGCCAACTACAACGATCTCGTCATCTTGAATGGCGGTGTTCGCTTTGATGATTACAATATCAAGGTCAGCGGGTTCGGCACGGTGGGCGGTTTCCCGAACATCTTCGGCGCGCAGGAACAGCATTATGGCCTGCCCAATTTCAACCTGGGCCTCACGCTCAAGCCGCTGCCGATTGCCAGCGTCTATGTCGCCTATGCGACGTCGTCGAACCCGGTCGGCGCCGAATTCGACGGCACCAGCGCGCAGTATGGCGGGTTGGCGCCGTCGTTGAATGGCAACCCCAACCAGATTTTTGGGCCAGAGAAAAACAAGGCCATCGAAGTCGGCACCAAATGGGAGCTGTTCGACCGGCATCTGCTGGTGACCGCCGCATTATTCCAAACTGAGAAGGACAATGCGCGGGAATCGCGAAACGTCACCTCCATCGCGACGCAGACCGCAGATTGTCCCTTTCCTGGTACGGCGGTATCTTGCATCACCGCAGGCGCCGCCTATCGCATCCGCGGCATCGATCTCGGCGCCGGCGGCAAGCTCACCGACAAATGGAGCGTGTTCGGCGGACTTGTGCTGATGCAGTCGGAGGTGACGAAATCGCTGGTTCTGTCGCCGCAACCAATGCTCTATGCCAGCAACGTTGGACGTCCTCTCGCCAACGTCGCGCATCAATCGTTCAGCCTTCTTACGAAGTACCAGCTCACCGATATCTGGGAGCTCGGCGGGCAGGCGGTGTACCGGTCCAAGATGTACGGCGGTACCTTCCTGGCCGCGAACCAGGGTACGTCGATTCCCAACTACTGGCGTTTCGATGTGTTTGCGGAAGCGAAGATCGACCAGAACTGGACCGCGAAGCTGTTCGTCAACAACATCACCAACAAGCTGTACTATGACGCACTGTACCAGAGCGCGACCCCGTTCGTGTTCGTGGCGCCGGGCCGTAGCGCAAGCCTGGTACTTTCGGCAAGGTTCTAGTTGAATTTGGGGATGCAGATGGAATGCTGATTTGCATCCCTGATGTGCTGAGTAAAAATGATGTGGCGGATTTCCGCCGCATCATGGACGGCTGCGCGTGGGAGGACGGCCGCTCCACCGCCGGCGCGCAATCGGCGCTGGTGAAGAGCAATGAGCAATTGCCGCCCGACAGCGAGGTGTCGCGCAAACTCGGCAATCGCGTGGTCTCGGCGTTAACAGCCAATCCGAAGTTCATCTCGGCCGCGATCCCGCTGCAGATCTTTCCGCCGCTGTTCAATCGGTACGCGGCTGCGGATGGGCACCATTTCGGCATTCACGTCGATAACGCGGTGCGGGGCGATCATCTGACCGGATTGCGCATCCGGACCGATTTGTCGGTGACGCTGTTTCTCTCCGAACCGGACCAATATGACGGCGGTGAACTGGTGGTCGAGGACGTCTACGGTTCCCACGAAATCAAGCTGCCGGCCGGCGATCTCGTACTTTATCCTGCGTCCAGTTTGCATATGGTGACGCCGGTGACGCGAGGTATGCGCGTTGCGTCTTTTTTCTGGCTGCAGAGCATGGTACGAGATGCGCATGCGCGCAGCCTGATTTTTGATCTCGATACTGCGATTCAGGCCCTGATGGTGCGGCTTGGGCGAGATGACCCTGAAACGGTCAAATTGACTGGTATCTATCACAACCTTATCCGCTGCTGGGCCGAAGTATGAACATGTCACGCTATCGAGCGACATTTGCTGTGATTTCCGGGCTGGCGATGCTGTCCCCCGCGACATCATCGTTGGCGCAACAGCAAACAGCTCCCGCGGCGCAGCAAGCTCCCGCGCTGTCGCAAGCCCCGGCGATTCCGGCGCAGGCAGCACCGCCGCCGCAGGCTCCAGCGCCATCGGCGGCTGCTCAGTCCGCTCCTGCGCCAGCAGCCGCCGCGCCAGCGGCATCAGACGCATCAGCAGCTCCGGCCGATGGCGGCAGGTTACTGAAATCGACGGCTGTGGCGCTGCGCGAGTTGTCGCCCTGGTCGATGTTCCTGTCGGCGGATGTGCTGGTCAAGGCTGTGATGATCGGTCTCGCCTTCGCCTCGCTGGTGACATGGACCATCTTCATCGCCAAGATGATCGAGCTGTCGGTGATCCGGCGCAAGCTGCGTCGAGCACTCGCCACGATCAGCGATGCCCGGTCGCTGGCGGAAGCGCAATTCGCGCTGGGCGCCAAGCGTAGCGTATTGTCGGCGTTGTTGTCAGCGGCGATGCGGGAGGCCCGGCTGTCGGCGGGAATTTCCAGCGACAGCGGCATCAAGGAACGGGCGGCGTCGAGCTTTGCCGAGATCGTGCGCGCCGAAGCGCGCCGGGTTCGCCTCGGCATGGGACTGCTGGCGACCATCGGCGCAACCTCGCCCTTTGTCGGGCTGTTCGGCACGGTGTGGGGCATCATGAACAGCTTTATCGGCATCTCGAAATCGCAGACCACGAATCTTGCCGTGGTTGCGCCAGGCATAGCCGAGGCGCTGCTCGCCACCGCGCTGGGTTTGGTCGCGGCGATCCCGGCCGTCATCATCTACAATCATTTTGCGCGCGTGACGAAGGGCTATCTCGAACTGGTCGGCCGGTCATCGGGCGCCGCCGGGCGATTGTTGTCGCGCGACCTCGATCGCACCCATGGTGCGACGCATTCGCGCGCGGCGGAGTAGGCGATGGGCGCCTCATTGGCAGACACCGAACTCGATGACGACAGCGATTTCGCTGAAACGCATGAGATCAACGTCACGCCCTTCATCGATGTCATCCTTGTTCTCTTGATTATCTTCATGGTGGCGGCGCCGCTGTCGACCGTCGATCTACCGATCGATTTGCCGTCGTCGACCGCAACCCCGCAGAAGAAGCCGGACAAGCCGACCTATGTCAGTATCAAGCCGGATCTCGCGGTGGCGATCGGAGAAACCCCGGTCAAGCGGGTCGATCTGGTTCGCTCGCTCGATGCGATGGCGGACGCCAGCAAGGATCGCTTTATCTTCCTGCGCGCCGACCGCGCCGTGCCCTATGGTGAGATGATGGACGTGCTGGAAATCCTGCGCGCGGGAGGCTATTCGAAAATCAAGCTGGTAGCGCTGGAGGGGGTTCCAGATACCGCCTTGCCGCCTGCAGGACCCGAAAACCCAAAACCCTGAGCCGCCGACCGCGATGCCCGACTTCCTAACCGAACAAAAGCCGTCCCGGCGGCTCTGGATTCTGGCAGCGGTTGCCGCACTCGCGCTTCACGTCGGTTGCGGCGCGCTGGCGGTTGCGCATCTGCAAACCGATGAGCCCGACGACTCGCTCGGAGCGGCGGCGATCGAGGTCGGGCTTGAACTGGCGTCGCTGCATCGTGAAGCCACCGACCTGCCGCCGGGCCCCGACACCGACGCCTCGGTCGCATCGCCGGCACTCGCCGAGCAGAAGGCCGAGGTCAAGGAAACCGAGCTGCCAAAGGACGTGCCGACCGAGACCGACGATCCTGATCGGGTGGTGGCGCCGAACGAGTCGCAGAAGCCCAAGGAAGACGATCCGAAGATCGCGGCAGTGCAAACTTCGGCCTCGACGGAATCGGTCGCGGCGGAGGCGACGGCTACTCCGAGTTCCGAGGCCATTCCGGAAGGGCCGCGTTCGATATCTCCGTCGCAGGGCACCGGCGAGACCGCGCGCCGGGCACGCGTGACCTGGCAGAAAGAGCTGATCGCTCATCTGGACAAGCACAAGCGCTATCCGGCGGAGCGCTCGCAAAAGAGCGCCGAGATCGTTGTCAGCTTCGCGCTTGACCGGATGGGCCATGTTCTGTCGACCAGCATCGTCAAGGGATCGGGCGATACGGCTTTCGACGAAGCCGCGCTTGCCATGGTCCGGCGCTCCGATCCGGTGCCGCAGCCTCCGCCGCTGGTCGCCGATGAGGGACTGAATTTCACCTTGCCGGTCATCTTCCGGGTCAAGGGGCGGAGCTGAGGGGCAGGGCGGGTTCGTCAACGGGTCGCGCGAAGGTGTTTCCGACGATAGCTACGTAGCTTCGTAGCCCGGATGGAGCGAAGCGAAATCCGGGAACGAACGAGATGCTGGCCCCGGATTTCGCTTCGCTCCATCCGGGCTACGGATTCAATTTTCAAACACCCCGATCAACAACGCGCCCGTCAGGTAAATCAATCAGCAGATAGATCCGCTTTGACAAGCCACGCAGTCGCGAAGCGGTTCAGGCCGGTGAATAGATGATGAGCTTCAGGTCAGGATCGTCATTGGCCTGGAAACTGGCGTGTGCAAAACGCAGCGTGCCTTTCTTGGGATGTCGCAATCGCTTCACGCCGCCCGCGCCGCCCCTGATATCGTGGGTTTCCCACCATTCCGCAAACTCCGGGCTGCCGTTTCGAAGACGGGTTAGCAGCTCGATAAACGCCGGATCGCCAGCCCAGAGATCGTGTGTCGCACGAAACTGGGCAACGACACGCTTGGCCTCCTCGGCCCAGCTTGACCCGAACAGGCGCCGCGTTCCCGGAAAGAGAAATATGCAGACGAGAATGTTGCGATCTTCTTCCGCAAGACGATCGAAGGCGAAAATCTCGGCGGCAGCCTTGTTCCACGCCAGGAGGTCCCAGCGTCGGCCCGTGATGTAAGCCGGTTGGTTCAAGGACTCGACAAGGTTGCGAAGGGGGGCGGGAACGCTTTCCCGGGTGAAGGGGCGCCGGTTGGCGCCCGATGCGAGCGCGCGCAAATGCGTATGCTCTACTTTGCTGAGGCGCAACGCACGTGCCAGCGCGTCGATCGTGGTCACCGAAGGACTGACGGCCCGTCCCTGTTCCAGCCGAATGTACCAGTCCACGCCGATGCCCGCGAGTTCGGCGACTTCCTCGCGCCGCAAGCCGGGAGCGCGGCGTCTTCGGCCATCGGGAAGGCCGACCGACTTCGGCTTGAGCTTGGCGCGCCGCGAACGAAGAAAATCACCGAACTCGCTTCGGCTGAGGTCTGCCATGGCCTTATCTCCTCTCCTGCGGGGGAGGTATTCCCAATCCTAGGATAATACTAGCCCTTCCGGGACCGCACGCAACCTGCGATTATCAGGGAATGCGAGGAGGGTCGACCGTCGCTCGCCTTGCTATCCCAGCCGGACCTCCGACAACCCGGGATGAGCTTTGATCAAACTCCGGCCAGACAATTTCAAGGAAACTTCATGTCGCCTGGTTCGTCCATCCATGTTTCGCTCAAGATAAACGGTCGGGATCACGAAGTTTCTGCGCCAGGCTGTGAAACGCTGCTGGATGTTCTCCGGGACAGGCTTGGTATGACCGGTACCAAAAAAGGCTGCGACATGGGAGCGTGCGGAGCATGCACCGTGCTGGCAGACGGACGCCGCATTAAATCCTGTCTTGCGCTCGCGGCTTCCTATGACGGCCGGTCGATCACCACGATCGAGGGCATTGGGACATTGGACAATCTGCATTGGCTGCAAGCCGCTTTCATTCGTCATGACGCGCTGCAATGCGGCTATTGCACGCCCGGACAAATTCTGTCCGGCCTGGCGCTGCTCGACGAAAAGCCCCGGGATATCGCGGCCATTCGCGAGGGCATGAGCGGCAACCTCTGCCGATGCGGAGCTCATCCAAATATCGTGGCGGCGATTGCCGAGGTGGCGGGACTATGAGTTCACCCTCGTTTCAGTACAGTCGTGCTTCAGAAGTCAGCGACGCCTTCATCCAAGGTTTGAGAGCAGGCACCGCCTTCGTGGCCGGCGGAACCGATTTGTTGCAGCTCTGGAAAGCAGGCGTGATTGCGCCTGAGGGCGTCGTCGACATCTCACGCCTGCCGCTCGATGATATCGAATTTGCCGATAGCCAGCTCTCTTTGGGGGCGCTTGCGCGGCTGAGCGATGTGGCCATCCACGCGGATGTCACGCGGGATCATCCGCTGATCGCCGAGGCGATCCTGGCCAGCGCAAGCGGACAGATTCGCAACATGGCGACGGTGGGCGGCAATCTGCTCCAGCGCACCCGTTGCCCGTATTTTCGCAACGAAGGGCTTGCCTGCAACAAACGCGCACCTGGTTCTGGATGTGGCGCGCTTTTCGGCGAGAACCGTCAGGCGGCCTTATTCGGCGGAAGCAAGTCGTGCGTTGCGACCCACGCCTCGGATTTGGCGGTGGCGCTGACGGCATTGGATGCCGAGGTCGAGGTCTTCGGAGCGGCTGGAGCGAGGCGCTTTCCACTGCTCGATCTCTACCGGCTGCCCGCCGAGACGCCGGAGCGCGAAACGAATCTGGCAGCAGGTGAGATCGTCACCGGCATTCATGTCTCAAACGCATCCCGCTTTGCGGCTCGCTCGACCTATCTGAAAGTTCGCGATCGTGCATCCTTCGAGTTTGCCGTCGTATCGGTGGCCGCGGTATTGCGTGTCGAAAACGGCATGATCGTCGAGGCGGGATTGACCGCTGGCGGAGTCGCGCCGATGCCCTGGCGGTTGACGCGCAGCGAGGCGGCACTCGTCGGCCGCGCACCGGATCCGCAAGCCATCGCTACCGCCGGCGATCTGGCCATCGAGGCCGCTCGGCCGCTCGCCCACAACGGCTTCAAAATCGAATTACTGCGCAATGGTATCATCCGCGCCTTGCAAACCGTTGGAGGCCGGCCATGAGCAACGATTCCGCCTTGCGCTACGAGGCCGCGCTGAAGGTCACCGGCAGTGCCGTATTTGAGGCCGAGGTTCCGGCGGCAGGCGTCTTGCATGCCGTGCTGGTGGAGGCGCCAATCAGTTGCGGCGATGTGCTGTCGGTCGACGCAACACATGCAAGCACGCTGTCGGGCTTCGCCGCTATGGTCTCCCACGGGGAAGCGGAAGCGCTGCAGCCGTCTCCGGCAACCGCCCTGATCCGGGAGCGCACTATTCACTTTGCCGGCCAGCCCGTTGCGCTCATTACCGCAAGCACATTGCTCGAGGCGAGGTCGGCGGCACGCGCGGTCAGGATCGCCACACAGGCACGACCGGCAGTGACGGGGCTGGCGCAAGCGCTCGACCAGTCATTTCTGCCGGCCATGGTCGGACGCTTCCCAGCCGAGAGCCGACGCGGTGATGCCACCAAGGCATTGGCCGAAGCCGACCTCGTCGTCCGCCATCAGTACGAGACTGCCGTCAACAACCATCACCCAATGGAACCGCATGCGGTGGTGTGCTGGTGGGAGGGCGGCAAGGCCGTTGTTCACACCTCGACGCAGGCCATCTTCGGCACGCGGACGATGATCGCGCACGCCTTCAAAATGCCGACAGCGGACATCCGTGTTATCTCGCGCTTCCTGGGCGGTGGCTTCGGCTGCAAGGGGCAGCTCTGGTGGCCCTGGATGTTATGGGCCATGCTGGCGGCCAAAAGCACCGGGCGCCCGGTGCGGCTGGAATTGACGCGCGCACAGATGTTTACCCTGGTCGGCCGCCGTCAAGAGACGGTGCAGGATCTGGGGCTGGGGTTCGGCGTGGACGGCCGTCTCACTGGCATTGAGCATCACGCGCTCGCGCAGACCTCG
>WNFC01004495.1_pt1 | contig 19468 bp, 15 predicted proteins | sample 5400541 | NCBI WGS metagenome assembly WNFC01 (sample SAMN13153342, study PRJNA577476) | soil metagenome | isolation source: 120 cm saprolite under Douglas fir tree site 2 hole 2 replicate 1 | place: USA:California | collected 2015-04-18 | reverse complement strand
ATCCTGCCGCGCGAGAGGATTTCCTCATGGCATTCAGAAACCGACTTGCACGCCGTCAGCTCCTCCGTCTCGCGGGCTTTGTCGCGGTCCTTGCCGCCGGCGCGAGCACCGCCTGGCCGCAGTCCTATCCGTCGCGCCCGGTGCGTATGATCGTTCCGTTTGCGCCGGGCGGGTCGGTCGACATCATTGGGCGCATCGTCGCACAAAAGCTCGCCGACAGCCTGGGTGGGCAGTTCTATGTGGAGAACATCCCGACCGGTGCGACCAATGTGGCCAACGCCATGACGGCGAAATCGCCGCCCGACGGCCACACGATTCTGTTCGTCACTTCGAGCTTCGTGATCAACCCGAACTACTACCGAAAAATCAACTACGACGCCGTCAAGGAGTTTGCCCCGATCGCCCTGATGGGGTTTTCGCCACACGTCCTGACCGTCAATTTGTCGATACCGGTCACCAACGTGAAGGAACTGATCGCACTGGTGAAGCGCAATCCCGCCAAGTACAGCTACGCGTCGGCCGGGACCGGGCAGTCGGCGCAGCTCGCGGCTGAGCTCTTCAAGCTCGCCTACGGGCTTGACATCGTGCACGTGCCGTTCAACGGCGGCGCGCCCGCCATGGCGGCGACCATCGGAGGGCACACCCAGATTGCGTTCAATGCGCTGCCATCGGCAGCGAGCTTCATCAAGGACGGCAAAGTGCGCCCGCTCGCGATGACGAGCGCCAAGCGGGATCCAGAATTTCCCGACGTGCCGACCTTCGCGGAAGCGGGCGTCCCGAACCAGGAAAGTGCTTTCTTCGTCGGCGCTGTCGCGCCCGCCGGCACGCCCTCGGACATCGTGAACGTGCTCAACCGCGAACTGGTGCGAATCATCGCGCTGCCGGACGTGAAGGAGAAGCTGAACTTCATCGGCTACACGCCCGAAACCGACACCCCGCAAGAATTCGCCGCCATGATCAAGTCCGAGATCGAGCGCTGGGCCAAAGTGATACGAGAATCGAAGATACAACAGGTGGAGTGAACGTTGCGGATACCCGGGTCGTTAGGCCTGCCTGCATGAGATTGATTTTGCAGCCAATTTTGGGGGTATTTCGTTTTGCTCAGATCGGCTTGGACGAATTCAACTAATGGTTGATTTATTTGTTCTATTCGCCCGCGCTCCGGTTGGCGTCCTACCTGTTCTTGAACTGCGCCGGCCGCTTCTCCACAAAGGCCGTCATGCCTTCCTTCTGATCCTCGGTGGCAAACAGCGCGTGGAACACCCGCCGTTCGAAAGCGACGCCTTCGGCGAGCGACACCTCGAACGCGCGGTTCACCGCTTCCTTGGCCACCATGACGGACGGCAGCGACATCGACGCGATGGTGTCGGCCGCTTTCATCGCCTCGTTCATCAGTTCGGCGAGCGGCACCACCCGCGCCACCAGGCCGCAGCGTTCCGCTTCGGCCGCGTCCATCATGCGGCCGGTGAGGATCAGGTCCATCGCCTTGGCCTTGCCGACCGCGCGGGTGAGGCGCTGGGTGCCGCCGATGCCCGGAATGACGCCGAGCTTGATCTCCGGCTGGCCGAACCGCGCATTGTCGGCCGCGATGATAAGGTCGCACTGCATCGCGAGCTCGCAGCCGCCGCCGAGCGCAAAGCCTGCGACTGCCGCGATCGCCGGCTTGCGCGCATGGGCGACGCGATCCCAAGACGCGGCGAAATTTCCCATGAAGGCGTCCATGTAGGATTTGGTCGCCATTTCCTTGATGTCGGCCCCAGCCGCAAACGCCTTGTCGGAGCCGGTGATCACCACGCAGCCGATCCCGGCATCGGCCTCGAACGCATCGATGGCGGCGGCCAGTTCCGACATCAATTCGGTGTTGAGGGCGTTGAGCGCCTGCGGGCGGTTGAGGCGGATGACGCCAACCCGGCCCTTGGTTTCAACGATGAGGTGCTGATGGGTCATGGGGGGCTCTTGTGTGGTGGCGGGGCGGGCCACCCCTACAACTTCGGCGTCTGCGATTCACCCGCAAAGTAGACGTAACTTTTTACCGCGCGGCCGTATGTGGTCAGCACTTCGGTCTACGGTTACTCGCCGTCGAGCAGTCGCGCGACCAGCCTGTCGATGCGAGTCGAAATCCCGGCTTCCGTGAGGGCATCGCGGACAAGCTTCCGCGCGCGCTGGAACTTGACTGCTTCAGGTAGAGGGAGCGATGCTGCCAAGTTTTCAGCATCCCGTCCTGCGGCGGCCAACTCCGCGTGCAGCGAGACGGTTTCATCGAAACGAGGGATGGCCAAAGTGAAGACTACCTTGTCAAAGTCCCTAGCCCCCCACTGCCCTCGAGATTGCAAAGATGCAGTTCGTTTACGAGCTGTTTCACAATTCAAAATGCTCACAAGATAGTAACCTTCGTCGCGGCTCGAAGGCTCGGTCCAGTATAGCTTATGATCAATGACCGCCTGATCTCGTACAAGACATGCTGCCGGTAATGTTCCAGCCTTTGCATACACCACTCGCAGAGGCGGTATTGGAAATTGAGCGCCGAGTTCGTTATGGAAGTTCCATCGATCAATGAGAGTCATTGAGCCATTGTCGGAGTTTTCCTTCCAAATCGCCTCTGCCGCCGTCATCCAGCCATGTAATCCAGCATATCCGCGGTTGGCGGCGGCATCTGCATCTAGAATCGCCCCCTCGGGGGTCGCCGGCACCACGCCCTCAACGGGCCGGAATACGCGGTACGGCAGAATGCTTTCGCCCAGCAGAACCGGATGAAGGAATTGCGCTTCGACGCTAAGCTCCACTCCAGGCAAATCCTTCCAAGGTCTCTTTTCCTGTGTATTCCTGCGACTTGTAACCAACGGGGCGGCCGGATTGCTACCTAGCCGCCCCATGGTTCTGCGTTCCACGAGACACAACATGCGTGGGACGAGAGTTGCGCCTTGCCTGAACGCGCTGCGATATGCCGACCCGCCGGTGAACTTGCCCTCCGCAGGTTTCGGCGCGTTGTCCGTCACCTTTAACCGTTTATCCGCGATGTCTTCATGGGCGTCGCGATACGGCAGAAGCCCCGAGTAGGCCCGCACGACGTCCGGAACCCGCGTGGCGGTCGCCCGACGGCGGCCAAACACTGCGCAAGAGGGCACCGGGAACAGCGGCTGCACGCTGTCGTCCATCGTCCATACTTCATCCCAAGCGATGCGCGCACTGCTGAACGAACCCGCGCGAAGCTTTTCGAACTGTCCGCGTGTGAGCGCCGCCAGCGGCAGAACAAATGCGATTCGGCCGCCGGATCGCAGATAAAGGGCGACTACTCTCACGGTGAACAGTGCGCTCAGGTCGCTCTGCGTGGCGAATTTTCCGCCGACATAGATGCGCTCCGCTTTCGACATCTCGCGGAATCGCTTTTGCAGATCGGGGCTCATGTGGCGGAAAGATACCCACGGGGGATTGCCAACCACTACGTTCGCCCAACCGTTGTTGAACGATAGAGCAAGCGGGCGCGATAAATTTCGGGCCACATATGTCCACACCGAATCTCGACCTAACTTTCGCAATCGGTCAAACACGAGATACGTGGCGCCGAGATCGTTGACGGCTTCCTTTTCCTCCTTTGTGAGTTCGCGTTTATAGTGTTCGCGGATAATCTGGGTCAGTCGCGCTTCGACCTGCGCCCGATTGAGCTTGCTTTCCGATCCGGTACGCAAAGCTTCTATCGCTTTATCGAACAGGGTGGGGTCTCGACAGAACGTCTCCGGGAAATCGAGTTTTGCTGCTCCTTCGCCTCTCGAATCCGGCGGTACCGCGACTGTCAATTCCTTCATTCCCATGGTGTCGCGGATCGAAAGCTGCAGGGCGTCGCCGAGATAGACCGGGATGGAGATCGCGCCCTTGCGCGCCTGTAACGCCGGCGCAAGCGCCAAGAGATATGTGACGCGCGCAATGATGACGGCAACCGGATGAATGTCGAGGCCGGCGACAAGCGCGGTCGCTTCGGCGGCCCTTGAATCCATTGGCACGCCGATGTCTTCCGCTTCTGTGAGGTACTGTCGGATCGCGTGGAATAGGAAAGTGCCCGAACCGCAGGCCGGATCGAGAACTCTTTGTTCGTGCGGCGAGGATACCGCATTCCGAACGATCTTCGAGGCCAGCCAATCTGGTGTGTAGTACTCTCCAAGCCCGTGCCGCTCGTCACGATCGATCAGCGACTCATACAGGATCTTGAGAATGTCCGTTTCAACATCGCGCAGCTTGAACCGTCGCACATGGGTGACGATGCGGCGTACGAGGTCGATGCCCTCGGCGTCCGCGATGATCCAATCGAAGAAATCGCTTTCAACGGCCCCCAGAATGCCGGATGACTCAAACCTTCTCCCGGACAGGATGCGCGCGGGGTCATCCTCGTTCATGTCCAGAACGGCAAGCGCGATTGCTTTGGCGACGACGACCAGGAACGTATGTTGGAAAAAAAGCTGATCGCTTTCCACCTCGCGCCCATAAACGAGCTTGAGCAATTGCGCCCACAATTGCCGCTTCAAGATGACGGCCGAGTCGTTTTTCAATTTCGCCCAAAGCGCCGCGAGCTTTTCGTTAGCTCGGCGAAAAGCAACCGAGTCCCCTCCAAGTTCGATTCGAACGGTCAGCGGATCGGGCGGCAGCGCGCTCTTGAGTGCTACGGCACCGTCGAGCCAAGCCAGAAAGGCATCCGCCTTGTCGGGGTCGAGGATCGTTTCCTTGACTGTGACCAATTCGCCGCCGGATCGCTCAAAGACGACCCACTTCAGGCCATCCGACGCAATACCGACGAACTTCTCTCGTTCTTCGCGCTCCCGGTCGGCAAGGTAATCCGGCATTCGGCGGAGCACATCCGCCCATTCCTGGTCGAGGTTCTTCTTGGCCTCAAATACGGTCCGGCCGATCAAGGCGTCGAGCCGACCTTTGACCTCCGGCACGCGGCGCTCGAAATCGAGGTGATGAAGCTCGACCCCGAATTCCTCGATCAGTAGTTGGCGGAAATCCGCCTTCACCTCATCATGCCCGGGCCGCCCGGCGAGGTGACGCAGCAGATCGGTCGTGCGTGGACTGTGAATCAAGCTCGGTCCCCTTGGAAGAGGGTTAAGAGTCGATCGGCGCTGCGACAAGTGAAATCGTCAATGCGAACGGTTTTCATTCCTTGAGGCGCCAGCCCTTTCAGGACCATGCATCGAACTTGGAAAAGCAGTTTTTGGTAGCTATATTTGCTACCAAGTAGTAATTTCTACGCCCATCGGTGAGATCAAGGTGGACTATGCCTGACATCCAGAAAATCAGCGTTGCCGTGACCGGAGAGCAACTCGCGGTCCTGAAGGCCGCGGTTGAAGCCGGAGAATATGCAACCACAAGCGAAATCATCCGCGAAGCCATTCGCGACTGGCAGTTCAAACGTGAGCTTCGTCAGGAAGACATAAAACGCCTCCGGCATCTTTGGGATGAGGGCAAGGCCAGCGGCCCGGCGAAGCCGCTTGATTTCGAGGAGTTGAGACAGGAGGCGCAAAAGCGGCTCGCAGAAGCCAAGAAAGCATAATGGGATGACTGTTGAGGTGACCTGGAGTCCCCAGGCTCGGAGGGACCTGCTCGATATCTATGTCAAACCTGTTTTAGGCAACGCGGTAGGACTATGGGCGGCGCCTCGTTTCTAGCCAACAATGGAAGCGACGAGCCGGCTTATCCGCCAGACGCTGCCCACTCTATAAACATGCCGTACGCATCGGACGCAGATATGGTGTCTCTTCGGGCGTTGGAGACCAGGCTGATGCCCGCCAGCATGGGGCTGATTGAGCCGCCATCAAACGTGGGGTCATGGTCCATCAGTGCCTGCGGAGAGAGCACGCGCACTTCCTGTGAGGGGCCGCACGAGACGCGCATTCCTCCCGATATGGGAACGACATCGCCATCGAACATCGCGCTGATGAACGCTGCGTCTCTGCGCGGCGACATTGAGGCTAAATAGACAGCATTTATCGCCTGCGCACCGTTTGGATGCGACTGGTAATCAGCCTTCCAGAAAAACTCCTGCGCCCGGTTCTGCGAAACCATGAAAGCGATCCTCGGCATTTCCGGCGATTGCGTAAACGCCAGCGTGAAAGCCACGGTGGCTTCCGTCCCGTCCGGCAAACGTGCCTGCCGCTCGAAATCGAAAGGCCGAAATGTCGAGAGTCCCGCAGCCTCGAACCGCCGAATGTCGGCGCGAGCATCGTCGCTTGCGAACACAAGTATTGACAGCCCTTCGCGCTCGTTGAGGGCCAAGCGATTGTGATCGCCGAAGCTGAAGAAAGGGGGCACGCGGGAGAGACCGTGCGCGGCGAGCTTGTCTGGTCGATCCACCTCGAGCAACTCAATGAAGCTCCTGCCGCGGAACTGGGCAAGACGATTCGATGTCCCCATGCGGTCGTCATGGGACGCGCGGGGAGTTAGAGTGAAGCCCAATTGTTCATACCGTGCAGCCGCGCCATCAAGGTCGCGAACAGCCAGCACCACATGATCGATTGCACGCCCAGTCGCCATGCGCACCTGCGTAAGCCCGTTGGTCTGCGCATGCAATAACCGGGCGTGCGGCGCTGCACAAATGAGAGGGCCGGTCAATCTCGGGATTCCCAGGCCATCGTCACACAATGAAATCAGACGACGGTCGCCTCGCCCGTGAGCGGTCTCGTGAGCCGATCCGCCCGCAATGGTGCTGGAATTCGAGCGGTCTCCCGCCTAAGCTGCGCTGTCGGTTTGCCGACACTGACCAGGGAGGCCGAAATGACTACGCATCTCCAATCCGAACAAATCGACAAAGGCTTGAGCCGTCGCGGTTTGGTTCAGGCCCTGGCAACAGGCGCCGCGGCGGCGAGCGTCGCCACGCCGTCATTGGCGCAGCACACCACGGTTCTGGCCGAAGCGACGTCTGCCGATTATGCTCGCGATCCGACGCGCTGGGGCAGCACGGAAGTCGCGGCGTTGTTCCCCGGGTTCAAGCATCTCGACATGCGCACGAAGGGCGCCGTCATTCGCGTGCGCCATGGCGGTTCTGGCCCGCCCTTGCTGCTGATGCACGGCTATCCGAACAATCACGTGCTGTGGTACGCCGTCGCCGCGAAGCTTGCGGAACGCTATCACGTGGTGCTTGCCGATCTGCGCGGCTACGGCGACTCGTCGCTGCCAGAGCCCGGCCCCAATCACATCAATTACAGCTTCCGCGTCATGGCCGAGGACATGATCGAGGTCATGGAAGGGCTTGGCCACCAGCGTTTCTTCCTGGCTGGCCACGACCGCGGCGCGCGCCTGAGCCATCGCCTGTCCCTCGATCACCCGGAGCGGGTGATGAAGCTCTGCCTCCTGGATATGCTGCCGAATTACCATGTGTGGAGCAACGCCAACAAGAACTGGGCCGTCAACACCTGGCATTGGATGTTCCTGGCGCAGCCGGAGCCGCTTCCGGTAACGATGATCAGCGCCGTTCCGGCCGAGTGGTTCCTGAAAGGCCGCGCCGGCAGCCGGAATCCTCCCAAGATCGTGTGGGACGAATATATCCGCTGCTTCACCACCAAGACGATCACCGGCTCCTGCCGCGACTATCGGGCAGGCGCCACGATCGATTTCGAAATGGATGCGGCCGACAAGGACCGCCAGATCGCGATGCCGTTGTTGATATTGTGGGGAACGCGAGGGGCGCCGCCGACGCAGGAATTTCCGACGGTGTGGCGCAAGTTCGCGAGCAACCTCGTCGACGCCCAGCCGCTCCCGACCGGGCACTATCTGCAAGAGGAAGCGCCCGACCGGGTCGTCGATCATTTCCTCAAATTCTTCACGGCGTGAACGGCGAAGCGAACTCCTTCACGCCCCCCACCCTTCCCTCTCCCGGCGGGGGAGGGCAATCGCATGTGGCGCGGCGAGGCTGCTCCCTCTCCCCGCTTGCGGGGAGAGGGTCGGGGTGAGGGGGCCTCTCCGCAGGCTCAAATTTGCCACTCAGAGCCTATGGAGAGGCCCCCTCACCCGGAATTTGCGCTAAGAGCGCGCAAATTCCGACCTCTCCCCGCAAGCGGCTATCGGATTCACACATCTCGAAAATCGACTCAAACACGAGCACTTAGATGAACCCCGGTTTCGGAAGCAGTGTGGTTTCGGTCACCGACCAATCGTTGAAAAGACTCCTCTTTTTCATCGCGGTCGACCGACAGTCGAGAGATGTGTGCATACGATAGCCGCAAGCGGGGAGAGGTGAGTGAGCGGGAGCCCGCGACCGCTCCGGTCCAAAGTGCTTTGCGACCGTTTTCCCCGTTGCGGGTGCTTCGAAGTATTGGAGTTGGCACGTCCTCAGTCGGCAATGATTGACAGGCGAGATGGCGAGAACCGTTTGGCGATGGACACGGCAGTGTGGCCCTACGGCCGGGGCGAGATGGCCGAGCGCATCCGCACCTTTAACTGGGCGTCGACGCCGCTCGGCCCCATCTTATCCTGGCCGCAAAGCCTGAAAACGGCCGTCGAGGTGATGCTGGGAAGCGGCTTTCCCGCAGCCATGCAGTGGGGAAAGGAGGCGATCCTTCTCTACAATGACGCCAATGCCCGCATTCTCGGCAGTCTTCATCCCGCTGCGCTCGGTCGACCCATCTTCGAGGCGCTGCCCGCGAGACGACCCTCCTGGGAGCCGGTGCTTCGTCGCGTCCTCACCGGAGAAAGCGTCGTCTTTGGCGAGCAACGCCGTCTCATCCATGAAGATGGGGTCGAGAGAGAGAGCTGGGTCGACCGTGCCGCAAGCCCGATACGCGACGAGACCGGCGCGGTCGTCGGCCTTTGGGAGGTCTTCATCGATATTACGGCGTATGCCGAGCGACAGCGGAAGATGGCCGAGGATACGCGGCGCGAAACAGAGGCGCGGGAGGCGTTCCTGCTCAGGCTCAGCGACGAGTTGCGAGCGCTCACCGAGCCCCGCGCGATCCCGGCAACCGCGTCCAGGATGGTGGGCGAGTATCTTCGCGTGAGCCGATGCAGCTACGGGGAAATCTGTGGCGAGGAGGTCGTGCTCAGAGGTACTTGGGGTCGCGATGGCGCTCCACTAACAGAGCGTTTCGTACTTGCAGAGTACGGTACTGCGCTGGTGGAGGAATTTCTCGCCGGGCGGGCGATTATCGTCGAGGATATCGAGAACGATCCTCGCCTTAGCGAGGCGGGGCGCGGGAAGCTGAGGGCAGCGCGTATAGTGGCGTTCATCGGCGTTACGCTTCTCGAGGAGGCTCGGGGGGGCGCGGTGTTCGGGGTGCAAAGCGCCGTCCCGCGGGCGTGGACCGCCTCCGAAGTCGAGCTGATTCGGGACGTCGCAGAGCGCACCTGGGCAGCGGTCGAGCGCGCCCAAGCGGAGGCGGCGCTGCGCGAGAACGAGGAGCGGTTCCGGCAGTTCGCCGAGGCCACCAGCGATGTCATTTGGATTCTCAATGCACAATCCCGGCAATTGGAATACAGGAGCCCCATTTTCGAGAGAGTCTTCGGCGAGACGCGGGACAAGGCGCTCGGAGACGACGACCTGAAAGTCTGGTTGGAGCTTGTGGTCCCCGAGGATCGCGAGCGAGCGTTGGCTAGCATTGTACGGGTGCTGGCCGGTGAGCGCATAACCTCCGAGTACCGCATCAAGCGGCAGTCTGACGGCCAGATTTGCTGGCTGCGCTGCACTACTTTCCCGCTTCTCGATAAGGCTGGCCGGGTGCAGCGCATCGGCGGCATCTGTCACGACACCACCGGCGAAAAAGCGACGGCCGAGCGCATGGAAATTATGGTCGCCGAGCTGCAGCACCGGACGCGCAATCTGATGGCAGTCGTGCAGTCGATCATCGCCCAGACGCTCGCTGCCAGCGAAGACCTGGGCGCCTTCAAGACGCGGATCGACGAAAGACTCATCGCGCTGTCGCGCGTGCAGAGTCTGCTCTCGCGCTCCGAGCAGGAGCCCATCACGATCGGTGCGCTGGTCCGCCTCGAGCTGGATGCGCTCGGCCGCAATGTGCTGCTCGACCGGGTCGAAGTCTCCGGGCCTCAGGTGAGAATTCGGAACTCGACCGTGCAGGTACTCGCACTGGGCCTGCATGAGCTCGCCACCAACGCGCGTAAATACGGCGCGCTCTCCACGGATCAGGGCCGATTGCGGATCGGCTGGCACGTCGAGCAGATCGACGGCGACCCCTGCCTGCTGCTTAGCTGGATCGAAGAGCGTGCTGTCGGCGTTGCAGTCAAGCGAGACCGCCGGGGCTACGGTCGGGAACTGATCGAGCGTGCCCTGCCGTACTCGCTCAATGCTGAAACCCGCTACGAGCTTGACGACGCTGGGTTGCGGTGCACGATAGCTCTGCCGCTAGCCAGAGAGGGGCCAAAGGAACGAGGCGCATGAAATCCCCTGGGCTCGCCGGTAAGCGCATCCTCGTCGTCGAGGACGATTATTTGGTCGCCATGGACATTGCACGAGCTCTGGAACGCGCCGGCGCCGAGGTCATAGGGCCGGCTCCGGCCGTGGAGGCCGCCTTGGACGCCCTGGAACAAACGATCCCGGACGGAGCGATTCTGGACATCAATCTCGGAGGCGAAATGGCCTTCCCGGTAGCCGACGCGCTCATGGCGCGAGGCATCCCTTTTATTTTTGCAACGGGCTACGACGCCCAGGTCATTCCGGTGCGTTTTACGCACGTGAAGCGATGCGAGAAGCCGATGGCGTCTGAGCAGATCTGTGCGGCCTTGTTCGGATGAAGAGCGGCCCCCGGTCTGTGATCGAATCCGGAAACGGAGCCGGCGCTTGATTTGATGCAGGTGTCCAGACGGATCGGATTTCGCCTCGGGTAACAATCAACGTGGGATCCTTGAGGGTCGTACGCTAGCGACGACGACTGGAAATATGGGCAAAATGCGCTTGTTCAACGTGATGGCGTGCTCTATCGAGGCATTTCGCGCGATTGAGGGAAGTATATTGGACGGCAAACGGTCAGAAATTTCATCCTGGGCTCGCCAAAGAACACTATGTCTAGCCTGAAACTTATCAATGCCCGCCGCCAAATGCGCCGATCATCGAACCGCCTCGGATCGCCGCGCAAGGACGGTTCGCTACGAGGCCGGCCGCGTCGTGCTCAGCACATCGACCGGGCGGCTGTCTCGATGGCTCTTGCCGGCATATCGCGGCGGCGCCGCGCCAATTTATTTGACAAAGCTCAAGCGAATTGTGGCTGCACTGATCTGCCGAAAGGCCGCGGGCAATTTGGATGAGTCGGGAGTCGAGCATGGAATATGCCTGGGGTATCATAGCAATCATCGGGGTAATTGTGGGAGGCCTGATAATGGTGTTCGGCTTTCGTAAGACCCAGCAGCAACCTGCGGCGTTCGCTCAGATCGATGGCGTCATGAAGCAGGACTGGACGCGGACCGGCAACATCGATTTTCATGCCGCCGCGCTCGAAAGCCCATCCCCGCAGCCGCTCACGCTGCGGGTCGAAGAAAAGAGAATAACGGAAAATGCAATGGGCCAGGACGTGGTGGAACTGCGGTGGCGGCTCGCAACCCTCGAAGAAGCCAAGGAGCTGGTGGTCTGCTGGAATGCGAGACAGGGCTGATACGGCGTTTTCCAAAACCGGCACGGCAGGGGGGCGTGGGTGCCAGGAGGCCGGAATCCAGGAGCGGCCGGAATGTCGAGCGAGCTACAGCGAGTTTCGGTCGTATCGAAGCGCCGTAGGGTGGGCAAAGCCAACGGGTCCGGCCGGAGCCTGCCATCGGGCCGGCCAAAGGCCGGGACCCGTTGGGCCGGCCCGATGACAGGCTCCGCGTGCCCACCAAAGGCCGCGGCTTGGTGGGCACGGCGCGCACCAAAGTCGGGCTTGCCCGACTTTGGCACATTCAAAGTTTGTCGAAATCGGCAACAGCCGATTTAGATGAGCGCGCCTTTGCCCACCCTACACTCTGGTCAGATGACGCGAATCAGAACGTCGCGTCGACCAAATCAGGCAACAGCCACCGCAGGCAGCAGCATTCACTCCGCGTCCGGATCCTGGCTGACATCGTCGGTGGGTAACGAGCGGGATTTGGACCAGCGGTGCAGCAATGCCGGCAGATTTTCCTGCGTGACGGACGAACCGTCAGGTTGCACCTTCCACATGCCTTCGGCGAGCTCGATCATCTCGCCATAGGTGAGAGCCTGCACGAGCATCGCGATCTCATCGAGAGGTTGACGATCTAACTGTTCCTGAAGCTTTCGCAGGTTGACATTTGTCCCCGTGTTCATCGCAACCTCATAATGGTTTCTCGCGTCGAAGCGATTTCTTGCGCCGTCAGCGGATGCGGCCTGCAGAACCGGCTCGGCCCCCACCCTACCCTCCCCCGCTAGCGGGGGAGGGTAGGGTGGGGGCGAACGATAATCGGTCAGGGGACGCCAGTCGGTCTCTCCTGACGCCGGGGGCCTTTTCGGGAATTCAGCCTCAACCACGTCGCGCTCCCCCCCTCCGATTGCAGCCAGTCCGGATAGTTTCACACACAACGTCCCAACTTGCGAAGCAATGCGGTGATTGTGGCGGTTATATGATTGGTAGTGGTATGAGCCCACCGCCATAGGAGCATCCGGGATTGGATGCATCGTCGTTGTCTCATACCAGATTCAAACAGCCGATGCTCGCTCACATCGCAGTTCGGTTAACGGAAGGACTGCGGCACAGCGCGGGAGTGACAACGCCGCGGAAGCTTACCGGATCAAACTACCGATGAAACATAGCCACCGATTATGCTTGGTTGCACGGAATTCAAATATCGAATTCCACAGTTTCATTTTAGTTGCAAATATGACATGATATTGTCATTGTTTGAACGCCTCGTAGCCGTTCTGTACGTGAGAAACGAATCGCCGACTTCGGGACGGGCTTTCATATTACGTCGAATTGGTGGGGCAATTTGTGTTTGCCGCTCCGATCGAAGATAATTTCGCCGCCAGACTTGATCGAAGGTGATGTCGGATGGAGGGGTCGGTCTCGCGGCGTCAGGCCGACGAGTTGCATGATGGCGAGGTCGCGTCGTCAACATTTCGTGCCATTGTCTACGGGGGCGCGTTCGTTACCGGCGCCATCGTCATGAGCTTCGAGATGCTGGGCTCGCGCTATCTCAACCCCTATTTCGGCAGCGGCATCTATACTTGGGCGTCGCTGATCTCGACGGTGCTGGCCGCGCTGACGGCCGGGTATTTCGGCGGTGGTCGGGTAGCCGACCGACATCCGTCGGCGCGCGTGCTCGGCGCCGCCGTGCTGATCGGCTCAGCCTTCATTCTCGCGCTGCCGTCGTTTTCGACCCCGCTGCTCGAGGCGCTGCTCGACGCCATCGACGACATCAAGGCGGGCAGTCTTGCCTCGGCCTTCGTGCTGATGTTCTTTCCGGTCGCCTTTTACGGCGCCTACTCGCCGTTCGCGATCAGGCTGCTGCTGCGCTCGACGCACGCGTCGGGCGGCGTATCGGGCGGCGTCTATGCGATTTCGACGGCCGGCAGCATCGTTGGAACGCTCGGCACCACATTTCTGCTCATTCCCGCCATCGGCACGCGTGCGATCACGTTAACGCTCGGTGCGGCCGGGGTGGCCTGCGGGGTCGCGCTGATGGCCTATCCGGCGCGCCGGCGCCCCGCCAGGATGTCGGTGCTGCTCGGAACCTCGCTGCTCGGATTGGGAACATTTGTCGCAATGGCGGCGGCGCCTCCGGCGGCGCGGTCGGCCGAGATTTTCGATCGCGCCACCTTGCTGGCGCGCGAGGATGGCCAGCTCGCCCACATTGAGGGGCAATACAACGACATCTATGTGGTCAAGCGCGGCAATGAACTCCTCATGACCGCGCGCCTCAAAGGCTGGAACTACACCGAGTCGCGCATCAACCTGGCGGACCCGGACGTCGTTCCGGCCAACTACCTGCGCCTGATGACGACCGCGCTCGCTTACCCACCGCAGGCCGACAAGGTCCTCCTGGTCGGCGTAGGCGGCGGCGTGCTGACGAGCTATTTGGGGCGCTTCCTCCCCGAGGCACGTATAGACTCGGTCGAGATCGACCCGGGCGTCATCGACGCCGCCAAGACCTGGTTTAGCGTTAAAGAGACCGAACGGATGCGCGTCATCGGCAGCGACGGACGCGTCTTCCTCAACCGCAACCGCAATCTCTACGATGTCGCGCTGATTGACGCCTATATCGGTGGCTCGGTGCCCTTTCATCTCATGACCAAGGAGTTCTACACGCTGCTCAAGCGGCGGCTGGCGCCCGGTGGCGCCGCCGTGTTCAATATTCACGAGCCCAACCGGCTGTTCCCGGTTTCGGTACGCACGCTGCAGACCGTGTTTGCGACCGTCGATCTGTACTACTCCGGTTTCGGCGAGGTCGCCGTTGTGGCAACCGATGCGCCGCGGGAGATGGAAGCCGTAGAGCGGCGTGCGGCGGAGTTGCAGAAAAAATATGGCTTCCGCCACTCTCTGCCGGAACTGCTCGGGCGACGTTCGGAACTCGACCCTGGCGCCGGAGAGGTGCTCACCGACGACTTCGCCCCCGTCGATGTGTATGTCGCCGACGGGCCGCAATGGAAAAAGGGCGACGAGCGGTAATTAGGCCAGGACACTCCCGGAGAAATCCCGCAACCGGCGTAGGCAGGCCGCCTGGTTCTAGGCTATGTTTCCCACATCGGGAGAGCGACGCCTTGCGGCGTTCGGCCCTCGCCCCGATCAACAACCAAGCTTCACCACTCGAATTCAAGCCTCGTTTCTTAAGGTCTTCAATTCCAGTCGTGAGAGGAACGCTCATGGCCAAGCTTAACATCAATGGACGCGTGCATAGCGTGCAGGTCGAGCCCGAGACGCCGCTCTTGTGGGTGATCCGGGAGCAGGTCGGCCTCACCGGCACGAAATACGGCTGCGGCGTCGCCCAGTGCGGCGCCTGTTCGGTGCACATCAACGGCGAAGTCATGCGATCGTGCTCGATCGCCGTTGGCGACGTCAAGGCGGGCGACAAGATCGTCACCATCGAAGGCCTGTCGCCCACAAGCTCGCACCCGGTGCAAAAGGCCTGTGGGCGGCGATCGACGTGCCGCAATGCGGCTACTGTCAGTCCGGGCAGATCATGGCGGCGGCGGCGCTGCTGCGGAAGAATCCGAAGCCGACCGACAAAGACATCGACGAAGCGATGACCAATATCTGTCGCTGCGGCACCTATCAGCGCATCCGCGCGGCCGTGCACATCGCGGCCGAGATGCCGGCCGGCGGCAAATCCGCTGCAGTCAACGGTCACAAAGCTTGAGGCTGAGGAGGTCTGCCATGAAAGATATTTCCAGCAAGACAAAGCTCTCTCGCCGCGCCTTCGTGGTCGGCACGACTGCCGCTGCCGGCGGCGGGCTGTCGCTCGGCTTCCATATCCCGGCCGATGCCGCGAGCGCGCGCGCCGCGACCGCCAATGAAGGAGTGGAAGTCAACGCCTGGGTCGTCATCAAACCCGACGACACTTGCATGATCCGCATCGCCCGTACCGAAATGGGCCAGGGCACCCGTACCGGTCTGGCCCAGCTGGTCGCCGAGGAACTCGAGTGCGACTGGAAGAAGGTGACGACCGATTCCATCACGCCTGGCCAGAACCTCGCCCGCAAGCGGGTGTGGGGCGAAATGGGAACCGGCGGCAGCCGCGGCATCCGCACCTCGCATGATTACGTCCGCCGCGGCGGCGCCGCAGCACGCATGATGCTGCTGCAGGCGGCGGCCGACCAATGGAAGGTCCCGGTGGGCGAGCTCACCGTGTCCGACGGCATCATCTCTCATGCGGCGTCGAAGCGCACCATCAGCTACGGCAAGGTGGCGGCAGTCGCCGCCAAGCTGCCGGCGCCGGATCCGAAGGACATCACGCTTAAGGATCCGCGCAACTGGAAGATCGCCGGCAAGGCGATCAAGCGGCTCGACACCGCCGATAAGCTCAACGGCAGCAAGATTTATGCAATCGACGTGAAGCTGCCCGGCATGTTGTGCGCCGCCATCAAGAGTTGCCCGGTGTTCGGCGGCACGGTGAAGAGCTATGACGAGGCAAAGATCGCCGGCCGTCCCGGCATCAAGGGCGTCGTCAAGGTGAAGGAGACGGGGGTCGCGGTCGTCGCCGATACTTGGTATCGCGCCAAGTCCGCCCTCGAAGCTTTGCCGATCGTGTGGGACGACGCTGCCAACGCCGGCCAGTCCGACGCCACCATCGCGGCGCATCTGCGCGACGGATTCGACGCCGCCACCAACAACGGCGACCGCCGCAACGGCGATGCCGTCAAGGCGATCGAAGGCGCGGCCAAGAAGGTCGAGGCGATCTATTCAACCCCGTTCCTCGCCCATGCCACCATGGAGCCGATGAATTGCATCGCCAAGATCTCCGCCGACCGGGCGGAGGCCTGGGTGCCATCGCAGAACTCCGAAGCCTCCTTGGCGGCGCTGTCGGAGGCCTCCGGCCTGCCGCTCGACAAGTGCGAGGTGTACCGCACCGACCCCGGCGGCGGCTTCGGCCGGCGCGGCGGCTCGCAGGACTACGTGCACCAGGCAGTGGCCATCGCCAAGAACTTCGCGAACACGCCGGTCAAGCTGATCTGGTCCCGCGAAGAGGACATGACGCACGACTTCTATCGGCCGATCTCGCAGGCCAAGATGGCGGCCGGGCTTGACGAGCAGGGCAACCTGGTCGGCTTGCACGTGCGCATCTCGGGGCAGTCGATCAACGCCTTTGCCAATCCGGCGGCGGTCTCCGGCGGCAAGGATATGCGCCAACTGCAGGGATATGCGGTGGAACCCGGCGAGGCCCAGCTCGGCTATGCGGCGCCGAACATGCTCATCGAGTATGTAATGCGCAACACTCATGTCCCGGTCGGCCCGTGGCGTGGCGTCAACACCAACCAGAACGCCGTCTACATCGAATGCTTCATCGACGAGGTGGCGAAGGCTGCGGGCAAGGACCCGCTCGAATTTCGCCGTTCGCTCATGGGCAACTTCCCGAAGCATCTGGCGATCCTCAATGCGGTCGCCGAGAAGGCCGGTTGGGGCCAGCCGCTGCCTCCCGGCGTCCATCGCGGCATCGCGCAGTTCCATGGCTACGCGACCTACTCGGCCGCGGTTGCCGAGGTGTCAGTGAGCGACGCTGGGAAGCTCAAGGTTCACCGCCTGGTGCTGGGCGTGAATTGCGGCCATCCGGTCAACCTGGACCAGATCGCCGCCCAGTGCGAAGGCTCGGTGGCCTTCGGGCTGACGGCGGCGCTCTATGGCGAATGTCCCGTCAAGGACGGCCGCATGGCATCGCTGAACTTCGACACCTACCAGATCATGCGGCTCGCCGAGATGCCGAAGGTCGAGACCATCATCGTGCCGACCTACGACTTCTGGGGCGGCATCGGCGAGCCCACCATCGCGGTGGTGTCGCCCGCAGTTCTGAATGCGATCCACGCCGCCACCGGCAAGCCGGTGCGCAGCCTGCCGCTGAAGAACGTCAAGTTGGTGTGAGGAGGGCGAAGCCTGCTTGAACCAAGATAGTTCCGCCGCGTCGTCGCCCACGGGTGATGACACGGCGGCGCGACAAAATGGCCCGCATGCATGTGCTTGTTCCGCATCCTGCGCGGCGAGCTCGAACACCCCGTTGCTCCCGCGGCGTCACCCCTGAGCACTGGTCGAAGGGCGAGCCCACGCACCCCCATAGGAACGCATCAGTGCCTTGCCGCAGACAGCCGCCAGACCGATATCCATAAAGAGATTCTTAAGCGAATCTTCCGAACGTAGTACAATACATTATCGGGACGTGGATCATGCCGGCAACCATGCGGGTCGAGGTGAATCCGGCGCTGCTGCGCTGGGCACGCGATCGCGCGGGTCTGACGGTGGATGACCTGCTTCACAGATTTCCGAAATTGTCTGAGTGGGAAGCAGGAACCGCGAAGCCGACGTTGCGGCAGCTGGAAGCCTTTGCCAGTGCCGTCGCCGTACCGTTCGGTTACCTGTTTCTTCCGGAGCCGCCTCAAGAGACACTGCCCGTACCCGATTTCCGCACGCTCGACGATCGGCAGGTCACGCGCCCGAGCCCCGACCTGCTGGAGACGATTTTCGATATGCAGCGCCGGCAAGCCTGGCTGCGCGACGACCGGATTGAGGCCGGTTACGACCCCCTGTCTTTTGTCGGCTCAGTGACAGCGCAAGCGTTGCCCGCGGTGGTCGCCGCCGCGATGCGGCGGACCATTGGGATAGCCGACAGCTGGGCCGAACTTCACGGCACCTGGACCGACGCGCTCAATTGGCTGCGCAGCCGCGCCGAAATGATCGGAATCATCATTGTCATCAACGGCGTCGTCGGCAACAACACCTCCCGCAAGCTCGACCCAGAGGAATTTCGTGGGTTCGTCCTGCCGGACGACTATGCACCGTTTGTCTTCATCAACGGAGCCGACGGCAGAGCCGCGCAGATAATCAGGCAGGTGTTTTCAATTTGCGCGCCATGCAGCCTACGCCCGACCCGCGCGAGGGGTTCTGCAACGCCGTGGCAGCCGAATTTCTCATCCCCGAACAGGAGTTGCAGAGCGCATGGCGCGCTGCTGCGCGAACCCCGCAGCCCTTCGCGACGCTGGCCCGCCGCTTCAAGGTCAGCGAATTGGTCGTGGCGCGCCGCGCACTTGATGCACGGCTGATCGACCGCGATGCGTTCTTCCGCTTCTACAATGCTTACCGGGAAGATGAGCGGCGCCGCGCTGATCGCCAGGCAGGCGGTGGCGATTTCTATAAAACACAAAATTCCCGCGTCGGCCGGGTCTTCGCCGAGGCGGTAGCTCGCGCCGTCAAAGAGGGACGGCTGCTCTACCGCGATGCGTTCGAGCTGACCGGACTGCGCGGCGCGACGTTCGATAAGTACGTCGCCACCGTCGAAGGGGCGGCTCAAGGATGACATCGCCGCCGCGCTATGTGCTCGATGCGAACGTGTTCATGAGGCGCACAAACGCTACTACGCATTCGATATCTGCCCAGGCTACTGGGCTGCGCTCATTGCCCAGCACCACAGCGGGCGTGTCTGCTCGATTGACCGCGTGCGGGACGAATTGCTGGCTCAGACCGATGCACTGACTGACTGGGCCAAGAAGTTGCCAGCTTCGTTCTTTGCCGGAACCGGCGACCCTGCGGTTACCGGCGCGTTCGGCAGCATCATGACTTGGGTTCAAAATCAGGCTCAATACCTTCCTGCAGCAAAATCGGCCTTCGCGGGGATAGCTGACGGCTGGCTGGTCGCCTATGCGAAGGCGCAGGGGCTGATCATTGCAACAGAGGAAGTGCGAGACCCGATGATCAAAAAGAAAGTGCCCATTCCCAATGTCGGCGATGCGTTCGGGGTAACCTGTATCAACACCTTCGACATGCTCCGTGCGCTCGGCGTCGCTTTCAATTGACCGGATCGAGGCTACTTTCAACGGTGTTTCTGCCTTTTCAGCTGGGCGACGAAGTTC
>WNFC01013168.1_pt1 | contig 19471 bp, 25 predicted proteins | sample 5400541 | NCBI WGS metagenome assembly WNFC01 (sample SAMN13153342, study PRJNA577476) | soil metagenome | isolation source: 120 cm saprolite under Douglas fir tree site 2 hole 2 replicate 1 | place: USA:California | collected 2015-04-18 | reverse complement strand
ATCACCCCTGAACCTACTGATGGATCAGCACCTGCTTACGTGCAAGACGACAGCCTTCCGATCGGTCGCACAATGGGCCAATTCATCGCACTTCCCGATGGCACCCTACTAGTCATCAACGGCGGCGAATACGGTACTGGAGGCTATGCTCAAAGAACAGGGACCACCACGACTTATGGGGCCATGCCGTATGGCCAATCTCTCGCCACAGGCCCTGTAAGTCAACCTGCGATCTATAACCCGAACGCGCCTACCGGTAGCCGTTGGTCGACCGCCGGTTTAAGTTCTTCGAACATACCTCGCCTTTATCACTCGTCCGCTATATTACTTCCGGATGGCTCGGTTATGGTCGCCGGCTCCAATCCAAATCCCGACGTGAATCTGACCACGAAATACCCCACAACCTATACAGCCGAGTACTTTTATCCGCCCTATTTTTCTGCCAAGACTCGCCCTGTGCCACAAAATGTCCCGAACACCTTGTTTTATGGTGGCCATCCTTTCGACATCACTCTTTCGTCCTCCTCCTACACGGGTAATCCGGACGATGCAGCAAGCAACACAACGGTGTGGCTTATACGTCAAGGCTTCATTACGCATGCCATGAGCATGGGGCAACGGATCATGCAGCTAAAAAATACGTTCACCGTCAAAGATGATGGGACGATCATCTTACACACGGCACAGCTTCCCCCATCCCCCAACTTATTCCAGCCTGGACCCGCTTTTCTGTTTGTGAGGATCAGCGGTATTCCTAGCAATGGTTCGTTTGTCGTAGTTGGGAATGGCCAAATTGGCCAGCAACCCACGGCGGCAGCGAGCGTGCTGCCAGCAAGTGTCCTCTCCAGTGGAACCACAAGTGGCAGTGTCCATTCACCATCTAACAAGAATGGTGCCAAGGCGGCTCACTCGATGGCTGGATCAGGTCTTGGCCTTTTTGTGGCTGTTGTGACGCTCGCCGTTTGGTAGTAATGTGTCACGGGTAATTTGTCGAGGTCTTATCGAGTAGTACGTTGTTCCTCGCTTGCCCTCGGACCTCCTTCTATGGACTATGGAGCGCCTCCAGTGGATTAGTTTCACTTTCTTCTTTTTCGGACTTTATTCCCTCATTTAGAGACATATATCTATCATGATCGTACGAAACTGGATTATGGCGGGTCATATGTTAAGCAGTCCCATCTATATTACTAGGCGCGTTCACGTTCGGCCTGTACACGTCGACGGCACATGTCGCGTACGATCGAGAATATGCTCCGAAGAGATCTCTTCGTTCTCGCGGTAGCAAGCTTAAATCCGGGACCAAGTTAATACGATGTGTGTTATGTTAGGTACATGTCCCACTTATCAGAATCGAAAGGGAGCGGGCGAGTTCTGGTCGACGTGAATGTGAGGCGCAGGTCTATACTCATCGTCGTCATCATTGGCAATGTGTGTGTGGACATTTGTCCGAATGATTTGTGAATCCGAAAACGGCCGGATTTCGAAAGATTTGTCCGACCAATCAGGGAGGAGATTTCGAGATTTGTCACCGACGATAACGACGGCGATTTCGTCGACGGTCGGGGTGTTGTATCGACGGCCGTCATTTTCAGGATCGGTGACAATTCGAATAGCAAGATTGCCGAAATTCTTTTGCTGGAGAATGTCACGGGCGTCGTTGAGAAAGACGCGAGAGAAAGCGTTGCATTGAGATAGACATTGTTGAATGCTGTCGAGTGTTTGTCGACGAAGGTTCAATTAGGGTTTCGCCTTTTGCGATGATTGAGCGCGTCGTCAGCGTCGTAAAAATACAGTTGCGCATACGATGGTTGCTCGCCGTCTGCAGGAAGAAGAGTTCCAGCGGAGTGGTAAATCTGGTAGCCACTTTTCCGCGTCCATGGACCGCCGCCGGCGTTGACATTGACGTCGTTTTCGTTAGAGCGGAAAGAGGTGAATGCAAAGCAGCAATTGCGTTGGCGGATGTGTCGTCGAAAGTGTCTTGGGTTTTATATACGGAATCCATGTAATCGTTCGTGTTACGGAAGGCGACACTGGCATTGGCCCAATTGTCGAGAAAACGGGAGTCGATTGACGTGCAAAAACCATGGAGCACACTCCTGGCGAGCGGTCGTGCACTTTCTTTCTTTTTTTCGGCGCCTTTCTTTATAAATTTGCATCGGCGCCAACCCCTCACCCCCGTCGGCCGTATTCGCATTGTACAATTGTGCGTAACCCTGTTTTGTATCCGAACATCAAGCTGTCCCCCACTGCATCACTCCGAGTTTTTTTAAGAAGGGCGTAACACACGCCCCCCAAAAGACCTACTTATAAATAACGGTTCCGGGGGAACAGACAAACCATTCACGCTGTCCGACCTCCCATTCACAAATGACGTTCGGTGACTGGCGCTGCCCACGTCCAGAACGATGGCGTCCACGCGTGCCGAGCTGGAGCCCGTGCTTGCAGGAGTGCTCCTCGATCCTCGAGCTGTGCATCTCGACGGTGCGGCACATGGCGGACTACCCTGTGGGCGCACCGTCATACAACATGCTGCTCACGCTTGGGCACATGTATGTCTTCCCACGCCGGCACGAGAGGGGAAGGAGGGTCAAAGCAGTTGCTGAGGGGTGACAAAGTAACACCTGTTGGCGTTGATCGCGATCTAATCGCTCCCATTCCCTGTGTGAACGTTGGCCCAATTGGCAAGGGGATAGGGACATGACCGAAAGGGGAGCCATTGCAGCTGAAGGAGGCGACTGAAGAGAACTGTATGGAATTTCATGTCTGAAATCCATGGAGCAGAGTGGTGGCGAGCAAGAGGGGGTGTATTCTTGCATTGCAAATCATTTCAAAGTTAGTGCCATACAGGAAATACAAGGAAAGCACCAAGGATCTGCTATCAACTGACAGCACGCAACTATGACAGAGAGAATACGATGGAAAGATTTTTTTGTGGCGGGCGGGGAAGAAGCGTGCAACACCTGGCTGTGGTGTAAACGGCCAGTTTTAGAAATATTTGTTGGACCAATCAGAGTGAGAGTTAACAACGAATTTCAAACGCTCAACTTTATATCGGCAGTCTATGACACCTCTCACTTTCATGATACCGGTCGGTTTCGTTATGGATAGTTTATATAACGCTGCTAGAGCCGCCTGATGCCGCGTAATGGTCATTCAGCACTCAGACCGTATATCTGAACCTGCTTCACATATCACCTTTCCTCCGTGCATCGGCCACAATACCGTGACTCAGCTGTATCCTCCGTTCCGGGGGTTGGCATTCCCGGGACTTGATCAAAACTGCCGATAACCTCGTTCCGTTCACCTCGGTGTCGCACATTAATTGTACTTCTGTTTCAGGAGAATGGTATCAGCGAGTGGGCCAGCCGATTGTATCGTAATGCGAGCACGATCCGCGGCCGAGGCTATGATCGTGGTCTCTACTACAACGCGGTAGGTCAACTGTTTGCGCTGCATTCGAGATGTCGGCTGTCTGCGGCGCCACTCAGAGTTGCGGCTGCATCTGCTCAGCTAACTTAGAAAAAAAGTACGGACGTGGGAAAGTTATATAATCGCGCGCATCCAAAAAAAACAACACAGGCTCTCAAACGTCTCAACGATCTCAACTCTCTTGACCCGGCGACGATTGTAGTTGAGCATTGAGGTGAGTGTTTGAACCAATTCTTCTCTTCAGGATGAGTATTTTCTGCTGTGCACCAGACTGAGTACATCTTGACTGTGATGACTCTCATTGCCGGCCCTCATACGCTAGAGGGTCCTGATTCCTTTCTTAGTCTTCTGCCCTTCTGCCTTACCCTTCATGTTGCGAATACTGATCAAACATTTTCCAGATGGTCTTTCATTCCCTTTCCTTCCCATCATAACTTTGGAAGCGTTACAAACAAGAGTGTGACAACTATGCTCTTCTCGGATGAGCTACTACCTACCGCATCGGCTGGCGTAATTAATCAAAGAGGGTTTTCAAGATGTATTAATCTTCATGTGCACCGATTTCGCCCGCGTGAGTTGATCATAACCTAGGATCGATGGTATTCGACAAGGAATAGCATACCCATTATGCACAAGTACGCACCAAATTTGCTCAAGCTTATGCCACGCCCGCTGTTCTTCACTCCGGTCCAGGCGAGTGCTGGATCCAAATTGTCGCACCTACGTATATCCATCAGTCATTGTTCTCGTCTATGCGGCTTCCTACTCGCCGGTTGAGGAACACGGTCCCTGTGTGAAGTTCGTCTGCCAGCTTCAGAAAAGCGTCTTGGGATTCAGGATTCTTTTCCGCGTTGGTCCATACAGAGGCTGTCAGGCCGTACGGAGAGTCGTTCATAAGGAGCCGGGCTTCTTCATCGCTTGAAACCTAACACATGACGTTAATATCCTGGAATGTGATGACAAAAGTGTCTACCTTTTGGATCCCGACAACGGGTCCAAATGTTTCTGTCTAATGAATCTCATCAGTCCGTCCTCACCCTTCTGCTTACGGCCGCTACGAACCACCATCACGTCCATTGCTACTTCCGATGTATCAGCGCAGCGTAAGAATCGGTAGCCTCAACCATAAACTTACTGTGATTGACATCAACCAATACTTGTGGTGCAACGTACGCAGTCCCTTCCAAGTTACCTCTGACAGCCTTCGATTAAGTTATGTTTTATTGGCAAGTGAGCAAGCTATACATCTCCGGAGTCACGAACAAGTCTTCAGGAATCAAAGCTTTGGCTCCAGCGTCGACTATGACAGATTTTTGCAGCAGTTAGTGGACAGCCGCTGTTGAGGCAATGATACTGACCGGCATCATGCACCTGCTTGCGGATACGTTGCGCGTGTTGAGGATTAACTACAGGCCCCAAATTTGTCTCCAACTTGGTAGGGTCACCAAGCCTATAGGTCTAAGGAAGGTGGAAATTACGTCTGCAATGAGTGAGTGGACCACTGGACCCACCTTGGCTATGCCTACAAATTTACTGACAAATGAGTCGTAGACTGACTCATGGACATAAATACGCTGTTGTGGCCAGTCAAAATGCTTTGTGAATACCAAAATCCGAGAGCTCCCACCTCAACAGCGCAACAACTCTGGCCAGAATTGTAGAATGCGCCTGGAAAACAGGTGAGGGGGTTACCACTATAAACCGTTGGATCTTCCTCACCATCCACTAATTCAGCCGCTGTATAGGCTAGGTCTGCATCCGACCTGACATAAGCGGGATCCTTCCCACCTAACTTTGAACGACATTTATCCGCCGATGGCCTACACACATGGAGAATGATGGACCTACCTCAAGGGCAACGCCCTTGAAACCTGGGGCCGCCACCGCCGCCAGTTCCACCGTGCGGCCCCCTGCAACGCTTCCTGTGAATGACACAAAGTTCACGAAAGGATGTTGGATGACGAAGGTTGCGAGAGACGGCGACAAATGCAAGACCTGAAGGATGTCTTGGGGGAGTCCGGCGCGATCCAGTGCGAGAGCCAAGCGCTCCGCGGTGAGAGGAGTTTGCGGTGACGGTTTCAATAAGACCGAGTTGCCTGCGATGATTGCTGGCAGTACTGAGTTGATTGATGTAAGATATGGGTAACTGATACATGACGATGAGACTCATATTTGTAATGATGGAGCTTTGGAAACGTCACTTACTTCCAAGGAGCAATGATCAACACGACGCCTACGGGTGTACGACGGATGAAGCGACGGAACCCTGGCTTATCGGTGTCCTGGAGACCGATATCCGCCAGGGAGGACTCCGCAATTGAGAGCATATACTTGGCGCGTTCGAGCGTGCCACGTATTTCACCCGCGTTCTGCGATACTGGCCTGCGCATTGACATCAGTCAACACGTTTCGGGGGTGCAAGGCAGTGTGAGGACGTACCGCCCGATCTGCAGTGTGAGTTCGAGTGGTATTTCGTCACTCATCTTCTGGAACTCGTCCTGATGGTATTTCCCGCTCTCAGTTGGACGTGCGGCTATGACGTTAAGAACGCTATACAGACCAGAAACTTGGTGCCGATCGCAAGCCGGTCCTTCAGCGGAACGCGAGCCCAGGCTGTCTGGGCCACAGCTGCACGCTTGATGATATCATCCAGCTGCGATTCTGAAGGATATGTGCGAGTGACCAGCGGCTGCTGGTTATGAGGGGTGATCGTTGTCTGTGTCAGTGACGAAGGATCCATTGGCGTTATCGTTAGTATCAGACTGCTAGACGAACGCCTTGCTATAAACCTCAGCGCCGATGACGTCAACCAAGCCCCGCAGAGCGTCAGAGAGCCACTTCTTCACCTCCTCCGTCTCCTTGCCCGCAACCCGCACCACCCGGCCGCCCGCGTCCCCGTGTACCCCGCTCAGCGACCACAGCACGTCCAGCGGCTCCTTAACTCGAAACACGCTCGTCTTTTCGATCCTTGCCTCCAGCTCCCGCACCACGCCCTGCACCAGCGGCCCATACAACAACACCGTCGCATAGCACGCGTACGGGCCCATCCTATCCGCAAGCGTGCGCCGCGGCAGCCCGTGCGTTCCACCACCACCATTGTCGTTATCATCGTCGCCCGGCGCAGAGCCCGCGCCGCCGTCCAGCAACACCACATCGCGCGCGGTGCGCACGCCGCCGACGAACACCTCGTTGGCGCTGTAATACCTGGCAAACGCCCACTCCTCTCCGCGTGCGCGGCGGCCGGACGTGTACCAGTCGAGCAGCGCGGCGGACGCCCCGTGCGCGAGGCGGAACGTCTGGGTTTGGTGGTATGTCGCGTTGCGGAAGCAGGTGACTGGGTCCGGGAGCAGGAAGAGCGCTCCGCCCGTAGCGATGCTTGGGAGAGAAGCACCAGTCGTGCGTCTTGTTCGATGTTAATGGAGAGGAATATGCGATCCCCACCAACGAGCCCCCCTCCATATGTCATCATGTAAACCACCGCTACGCCTTCTTGCTCCATCCGCGGGGATAAAAGCTTGAGTGGGTACGTGTAGGATAGTACAGGAAATACAACTTGGTTGCTATGCATTTGTGCTGTGATCTTGCCATGACCCGCATTCTGGCTGATGTTGCTCATGGGTTAGGCTGATAAGCGCGTTTAAATACGGTGTGTTTTCGCGTCTGGCTAAGAATGGATTCATATTTAATGCAGAGACCGTACATGGCGAGGGAATCAGTACTAAGGAGCGTTGTGACCGTCGAGTCAAAGACAGGTATGTTCCAAAACCGTGAGATACAAAGGACAGGAAGAGTGGGGGAGGTATGAGGATGAGGATAAGAAGGGAGAGTGATCGGAATAAGAGTGTTCAGACGAACAGCTGTTAAGAAAAGTTAAATCGATATACGCGAACCCAAGGCAATTAAGAGACCAATAAAATAGCCCGAATGGTGGTCATTACACAAGTGTGAGAACTCAATACCTGCGAGTTGCTAATGCACGAATCTCATATAAGTATGAGCGGCCGTTGGGACTGAAGGGGTTATCGTATTTGCCCTTCCACCCACGCATTTCCTGTCGGTGCCGCTCTTCTGCGAGCCTGCAAGTGTCCAGGAATGTGTCATCCACATCGTAGACCACCGATGCACGGGAGCCCCGCTCGCTGCCAGAGTCTGATGGACTTTGCGCGCGGCTGCGTGTTGAAACGGGTGATTCAATCCTACTGGAGGCCGCACTACTGCCGGTTTCAGAAACGAGACTCGAAGAAGTCCGAGATGGCACAGCGCGGATAGTGCCACCCTGGGCCTCCCAAACATTGGTATCTTCCTCGTCATCAGCTAGGTCGGCGAAAACGTCTGGCTCCTCGTCTTCCGGGGAAAGGGTTGATATCCAGCACAGGCGGCCAGGATCAAATATCATGTTCCCAACTCTCCGAGCGCCAGATGCGAAAGGGCCAACAGGGGATCCTATTGAAGATCCCGTTAGTTGTGTGATGAGCGCTGGTCGAGTTGGCGCCATAGCCGCGTCGAATTCTCGAAGCGCTTGATCATTTCCCTCCCATCGCAGTGTTTGAGGATTCCACTTCATCTCCCCGACAGCTGGAGCTCATTGTCAACGGAAACTCGGAAGATAATGACAAATACGGCGCACTCTTAGGAGCAGTAGAACCACCAAGATTCCGAATTAACGTCGGTTTCCGCCGCGTAGGATTTAGCGGAGAGGCGATTTTCTTTCGTGGTGGGGAACGTTCGGAGACTGGTAACTTTGGAAGAAGCTCCATTCTGCTCGTGCGTTTGAGGGTGCGAGGAGGGGCTTCTGGGCCTTTATAGACTCAGATATGAGAATGCGCTCGAAGCAGATTTGAATAAAAACACACCTGAACCGCTCGTCGACAGAGTGCGAGTGGACTTCTTCCGCAGGGTACCCTTTCCAGAACCCTTTCCAGATTCTTTGCTCTCGGTGCACTGAGCCCGACTCGCATTTCCCCCACGGTTGCCGTATCCCTTCGGCTGGACGTGATATCGACATTCTTTATCTCGATCCGTGGGTAGATCATCAAAAGCGTCGAGCTCAGTGCCATCGCCGTATAATCGTTGTCGCTTTGGCTTCTTGAGTACTTTCGGAGCAGACGTGGATGCAGTTGAGCAGCTGGTTCCAGGCCGCGAATGCAAGCTGAGCGACGATGGGGGGCGTGGCAGACTAGGAGAGGTAGCACGGGGAGTGGCAGAGGATGAGGGCGGAAAGACGGATGAAATGGGGGCGCGCGCTTTCAAGCGAGAGGACGACGTCGGCAGGGTCAACCGTAACGCGGCGGGGTTCGAAGATGGTGTTGATGGGCGTGCCGGCGGTACACTATAGTCGAGAGCACGAATCCTGCTCGTGGAGCTCGTGTGCGTCTTCGCTCGTGAAGAAGCGGTCGGCGCATTATACCGAGGAGGTACAGGTGGGGGTACGAAAGGTGGATTTGCTTCAGTACCAGAAACCTGCGACTGGCTGAATTCCATCAACGAAGATAGTGAGGCTTTGCGGGTGAGACGCTTGTGCGAAGACGGTGGTGAGGCAGGCTTGAGGCCTGAATGGGACTTCTGACCACGCAAACCGCCGGATTTTGCCGCGAGGAAGGAACTACTGCTTGTAGCAGGTGCCGAGAGCAATGCTTGATAGGAATGAGCGCGTGTCGGCTGGGCACGTGGTGGAGGCGACGGGGATAGTCTGATCTTCTGAAGCTGGCGTGAGGAGGCCGGCGGTGGGGGGATCGGGGACTTGATGCGTTCTGTCCGTGCTTTAGTGGCAGGCTTGACTGTTAGTGGGCGTGAGGCTGTGCTATTTCTACGGGCTCCAGAACTGGACTGGCGTTTAGATGGAAAGTGTTGTGTATTTTGAAGCAGTCGACTCGGACTGAAGTCTGCATCATCGTCGATGACAAGACCAATCTCCATGTCATCCTCTGGGTCAGGAGTCGGTATCTTCGGGGTGGTCTCAGCAACTGGGGCTTTTTTCTTCATCTCCAGGATTTTGGCGAGTTGCTTGCCACCAGTGCCCGACTCGAAAAGAGCAGACGGGATAACCAAGCCTTCAAGTTCTCTCTCATCCTCGTCGTCATCTTCCGTTTCCGTCTCCGGAGTAGACGTGGAGGTCGAGGATGTAAAGCCGTGGTCAAAACCCAAGGTGGAATAAGTGTCCGAGGATTGGGAAGAGGATGACGTCTGGTCCTTGTCACCCCATTCAAGTGAATTCTTGGATGATTGATGCGAGAGGGGTCGAAGAGATAACTTTGTAAGATCCGAAGGGAGGGCAAACGCGGATTCGAAGTCTTCGTCGATTGTGGCGGCAGCGACGGGAATTGTGTCGACCTTAGGACGGAGGGTATCTAATTTGATAGTGGATACACCTTCCTCTTCGTCCTCTTCATCGAGTGTAGGTTGTAAAGGGGGGCGGATAGTGATGGATTGGTGTGGGAGAGGGAAAGACCGCTCGGATGGAACAACGAGTCTAGCAGGGGCTGTCTTAACCCTTGCTGTACCCGTCTCACCTAGATCCATCTCAATGTCCCAATCCTCGAAATCATCCTTGTCCGACTCGGAATCGAGGGCGTGGAGAGGGCCGTCGTCTGGGAGGTCGAAATCAGCATCTGGCCATTCTTCGGTGATAGGGGGAGCGGGGATGCGATTCATAGGAGGTAGAGAGGGAGGTGGGGAGACTAGGGAGGTCCCCTTATTGAAGAGGAGGAGAACGAATAGAAGAAAAAGGAGGGAGGGGGAGACTTATTGTGAATACAGGTACAGGTCGAGTGAGGGAATCTGAGTCTCGTCTGTGTGAATTCAACGTGTGTCCCCTTTCCATCGTCCCATCCCTCAATAACCTCTTCCAACCCTCTCCGTATCCGCAATCCCCGCTCGACCATTGCCTCCCACAGGCTCTTCAATTCATGGGCAGAGAAGGCTGGCCGGAGGCGAGTAAAAGCTTGCATATAAATATCTTTGTTGCACCCTCAGCAATGTTGTTATTTATGCGAATATACACGTACCTTTAACCAGCGGACACGCTCCGATAGCCTGTAATAGCACATCTTTTGCCCTCTCCAGATCACCTGCCCGTATCTCCAGCTCCAATAGTAGTCGCCATAGGACAGGGCTCCCTCGTGTGCTGGCGATAGAAAAGGTTTCGAATCAGTTATTCGCATCATACCCGGGTACACGCACCGTTCGTTCTCGATGGCCGCTGTCAAACTGCCTCGGATCCGCTCGACTTCCCAGAACCACCGACCCTTCTCCCACCCACCCAACCAAATCTCCGCAGCACACCTTGAAACGCCCTTTTCATACGCCACATCACCGAAGTTGTTGATATCGCCTAACTTCCGCACACGGCCCCAAAGCCCTTGACCTCTTTGCATCTCCAGGAACATACCCAGAAGGATAGTGTTGTCAGGGAACAGTTCTACGGCAGTTTCCAACCGCTCACGGAGGACAACGGGACGTGTTGGGCTCTTCAAGGTGGAAATATGGTGATAGAGCATCCCTAATGATGCGATGGCCATGCTCTCCTGGACCACGGTCCCGGCCTCCAGAGGCGCCGTCATTAATGACGGTAAAGAATGGCCCGTCAACAGCTCTAGTAGAACACCCAGTCGTGTCCATGTCTCGCGTACTTTCCACAAGGTCTCAGGAATTTCTTGAGCGGTAGCCTCAAGGGCACGCTTGCCCCGTAGGATAGCCAAACCAAGGCCTTCCACATCAGCGGCTCGTAGTACCACTCTTGTAGCGGCATCCGGATCACCAGCTAACCACTCCATTTCGGCCCAGTCCCACCAGAGTGGACCCGTGCTAAGCCTACTCCCAGTGGATGTCGGTGAGGAGAGGACAGTTTGATAGACCTTGCGTGCTTCGTCAAGGCGACCTCTCAGGCGCTCTAGTCGCGCATGAGCGGCCCAGTGGGGTAGAGACTCTGGTGCCGATGCCAGGAAGCCGCGCGACTTCTTCAATGCACTGCGCAAATCCGATAAGTCGTACTCAGACGGTGGACCGAACATACTTACCCTTTCACGTCGATCGCAGCTTCGAAGGCCAACGTCAGCCGATCCCACTCGATATCATCGTCACCCATGCGGCATTGTTCGAACACCCTCCTCACGAATTCAACGTCAACTCCAGCTATGTCTTCCTTTGTCCACATGGCCCATCGCGCTTTTCCGTTCCGGAATTCTGAAGCTTCGAATGGACTAATACACCGATAGCTCCAGTTCTTGACTGGCCCAAAACTGTCCATATAGTGCTTCTCCCTGCCAACAAGCACCCCAGCAAGTGACTCTGGCGGAGAGCTCTGTGTGTCAGTTGAGGACGGAAAGATTGCCTCTATGTATGATTTCGAAACAAGGCGGAGTTGTGCCCAACGGTCATCATCACCAGCTCTAACCATGGCCTCCAAGCCGGGGACATGAAGTCCCAGATAGGACAGCCAGATGAGTCGAAACAGGCCCTTCGAGTGGTTCGAGGTGAGTCCGAAGAGATATGGACGAATGTCCGAGAATAAGATCGTTGCATAGGGGTCCAGTTCGGCATCAGGGTCGGTCGACCGCAGGGGTGGTCTCAGCGCTTCATCTTCCCGTACCTCCTCTTGCGCCCAGCGCTGATATGGATCCGAGAGTGAAGCAGTAGTGGTCACAGAAGTTGAACTTTTACTGGATGGCGCGTGTCCTGGCATTCGATCTGGCTTACCCGCAATGTACCAATCCGCCCAACCTGTTGACCCGGGCTCCCCTATCCGTGGAGCTTCCATATCCCAATATTCCTCGAGATGGTTTATCTGTTCTTCGAGTGGGATCTGACTAATCGCTGTCGGGTGATGAAAGCCTGCACTGTAAGAGCAGTACATCGTAAGTGAATGTATGCCATAAATGTGACAGCAGGAAATACAGGTCTGCCTGGGCCAGGAACAAAGCCATGGATCGTTCGATAAAACCTGAAAAAGTCAGCGATGTTCCAAACAGAACTGGGTGATGCCATCCATACCTGCTTGACGTAATGCGCAAGTCAATCGCCAAAAGGCTCTTAGTCTTTCCAGCTCACTCGTCGCAAATACGAGTACTCGGGTGGCCGCTTGGAGTATTCCATCTACCCCGTCAAATCCATTTCGAATTCGCCAATCAAGCCATGCCAAGTAGATATCGATGTCTCCTGTAGTTAATGCCCTTTCCCACTCTTGAGCCAACTTTTCGCTTGTCCATAATTCTTCTCCTGCATGAAGATACAGGAGGCGTATACGGTTTGAGGAGGAACCGTCCCGAAGAGCTGGTAAAGCGCGACCGAGGATGGAAAGTGTGATCTCGGAGCGGACTTTTGAAGAGTTCTTAGATGCGGCGGGCACATGGGACAATGAAAGGGAATGGAGGGAAAGCCACGTAGGCACAGAGGATGGATCTCTTGAGAGCTGCTCTTCGAGGGATCTCATCTTCTCCTGGTTCGAAGGGAGTACTGCCCCGTCTTGGTCATCGTCATCGCTGCTTTCTGATGCCGCCGACACCGACGAAGAATCACTTTCAGAACCGCGATCCTTCGAAGGACCGATAGACCTGTAGGCTTCTGGTTCGACGGGGCGCCGTTTGTGAGAAGGCAGGGGAATAAACCCGTCCGTCTCATGATATTTGCGACTTGCCTCCGCCGACGCCACAAGCCGACGGTTTGGGGTGGCGTCGAGGAGACGCCGGGAATTCACATCGCTGATGCCAAGAAGCTAATTGCCATTCCAGCATATGAGACAGGAAATAAAGAGCATTGGGGCATACCTTTTGGCGTCCACCAGCTACAACCTCTGCCGATCTATTATTACGACGCACAACTGTCCAAGCTTGCGGTAACCCGAGGACTTTCCTGCCCCCTTCAGCATTATTAGTAGTCATACATTTACGCTCGACGCAACCCACATCCAAATAGGTGATATTTTGGTATATCCTTTGAGTAGTTCCCTCCATATTGTATACTCAATGGATCACCCTTCTTATCCGAGAAGAAGATGGGTTGCGAAACATCCTGTTGTCTTGTCCTACGTGCAATGTCTTCCTCGGCTTTTAGTCTTTCATCATCAAAGGCCCGAACGTTGCCTTGAGAGTCCCGACTTTCATTTCCGTGTTCATGGGAAGGGATCTGACGCCGACCAGAATGTTTGTCTCGTCTGTCTCGTTTCCTCTTTTTGCGATCACTCTCTTTGTCCTTGTCTTTAGAATCTCGCTGCTGCACTGGGACAGTGCTGGAGGTTTCTGTCCCTCGTCCTTGCGTAGAAGTACCTCCTAAATCCGGAAACGAACTGAATGAGGGTGGGAAGGAAGAGAAAGAGGGGGGAACAGGCATTGGGAGCAACTAAACTAACGACTCTCGAGCCGAATTGCGGTTTCAGTGGCATATCCGCACTGACCGGGCCGGCTAGTCCTTACGTAATCAATGTAACACTTTGAGTCCCTTCATTTAATGGGATTCGAGTCAGGTATAAATTTTCTTTTAAATTTTTTTCTTTCCTGTAGCAGTAGCTCTTCATCATGCTGGACAAGTGTTTCTGGTTACGATGTGAGAAGAAGTTGTTCGAACGTCGAGCAGCTCTCACTCCCACCACGGCCCGCAAGCTCATTGAATCTGGTTTCAAGATTTACGTTGAGCGCGATCAACAGAGGATCTTCGAGGATTCGGAATACGAAGCGTACGCTCGCTCAGACCGACCTTTCGTGAATTGTGTTAACACAGATGATCAGAGTCGGATGCGAGCTCGTCGAGAACAACTCGTGGCCGAACGCCCCGACCGATATACCTATCATTGGACTGAAGGAACTACCCGTCTCCGATGCCCCACTGCCTCATACGCATGTGCAGTTCGCGCATTGCTACAAACAACAAGCAGGCTGGTCGTCGGTTCTCGCCCGTTTCTACCGCGGCGGTGGAACCCTTTACGATCTGGAATTTTTAAAGGACGCGACGGGTAGGCGCGTCGCGGCATTTGGATTTCATGCGGGTTTCGCTGGAGCCGCGGCCGGAGCATTAGCTTATGCTGCACAACAGAATGCGGAGTCACTTGGCCGTTTGGAGCCATATGCTAACGAAGAGGCAATGGTAGCCGATGTGAAAGCGAGACTCGGAGGGCGAGAAAAGGCCGCCAAGGCCCTCATCATTGGTGCCCTCGGACGCTGCGGCCGTGGTGCTGTTGACCTGTTCAGGAAAATCGGGCTTCTTGAGTGCGTCCATGCTGTTCGGGATGTGACGTGGGATTGACCTAGCCTGATGTAGAGACAACATCGTCAAATGGGACTTGGACGAGACTGCCAAAGGCGGGCCCTTCCAGGAGATACTAGATATTGACATTTTTGTCAACTGTATCTACCTCGCGACACGTATTTCTCCATTTCTGACCGAAGGACAAATCTACTCCGCAGGGAAGACTCGGCGACTAAGCGTTGTCGTGGACGTCAGTTGCGATACAACGAATCCCTACAACCCCATTCCCATATATTCGGTGAACACCACTTTCTTCGAGCCGACCGTGGCGGCGGTCGTCGGGTGAGTAAAGTACAGTGTCCTCGGGGACAGGACCATCGAAGCTAATGCATGGTTACCAACAGTGCGGGAAACCCGCCTCTGGAGATTATCTCAATCGATCATCTCCCTACGCTACTCCCCAGGGAAGCATCGGAGCAATTTAGTGCCGACCTTCTTCCGTCTCTGCTAGAATTTCCTGATAGAGAGCGGGCGGGTGTCTGGACAGATGCGAAAAAATTATATGAGGAGAAACTGGGAGAGGCTGTAAAAGAGGAGAACCTTTGAAACGTAATCGAGGGGGCTAAGTACCGTATCGAGGAAAGAAGAAAAAGCTGTATTACGGCGCAGTTTATGCCAGGGGAATTGATCTTAGCAATGGTTTCCAGGCAAAAGGCAGATGTGGTAACAGCACTGTGTGACACTCGCAGTAGCCGAGGCGGTCCCGCTTTTATTTCAGGCTGGGTGTCCATATCTCCTGCGCTGTTATCACCCTGGTGCTGGCCGCCTCCCACTTGACATTTTCCCTTTCATCCCCCACATCCTCTATTCATCTTCATCTATGGCTCTTCTTAACCTGTCCGTTCCTTCCATTTCCATCTCCCTCGCGCCCGCGGATGACCCTCCTGTCGAGCCGTCCTCTCCTTTTGATTTTCAACCACCTTCTCTCCCCGTCCAGGATGATAGTTACAGGCCATCCCTTCTCAGTCCCCCTCCTATGACGACCCCCCGGTTTCATAGGCAACCCTCTCCCTTACGCCCAGCCGATACTTTATCCACCGGAAATGGTCTCGATCGTGGCCAATTCGAGGCACTTCTCGCGTCCACCAGAGAAAGAAATGCCAGTGCAAGGAAGGAACCTGATTTGCGGAAGGAACTCGCGATGAAAGCCCACAAGAGCAAGCAGAGTACGCCTCTTCTCAACCATTGCTTCTGCGTCTGGTGCTAAGCCCTTTCTTTCTAGCGGAACGTCGCGCCCTATTCCTGTCCAAGATCAACGCCCCTCCCTCCCCTATGGCAACGGCCCTCCCAAAAACGCCTCCTGACTCTCCAGCTATCTTTCATTATTCCCTCCCCTCCCCGGGCCTCGATTCCCCACTGGCCTTATTCGAGTCTTTGCAACAGAACGACTCTTCTGGACCAGTCCAACGCCCTGCTGTCGAGCCGTGGGTCGAGCGTGTACAATATCGCCAGGTGAAGGACGCCGGCGTTGGCGCGCGTCCTCCTTCTCTGGAACAGATCACAGCTCACCTGAGCTCCCATGGCAGTTCGACCAGCGCGAAGGACAAGGACGAGTTTCACCGCCCTCCCATTCCTTTGCCCGCATTTCTCCGTTCCGCTTCCCGCATAAAGGCTGCTAGGAGTACTTCGCAGCCTTCCAAAAAAACAGATGGTCAGCAGATCGTTGAGTCTGAGATCGCACCCACGATTCCAGGCGTGGGAGAGCTTCATACTCTACCCGAGACACGTGTCTTACCAATTGACTCTCACCCGAGCCTGCAAATAACGACCACAATGATCCCGCAACCCTCTAGGTCATCGCTGACCGAACTCACGGAGGTCAATCTCAGCGCGTTCAACTCGCGTACGCTCACTGGCCGTGACATGATGTCAAAACTCAGGCGTCGGACGTCTGGCATCCCGCAGGCCGACGATGTAGGTGGCTGCTCCGCGGATGACGATGAGCGCCGTGCCAGGCGAATCAGTGCTCCTGCCGAGCTACCCAGACGTGAGCGTGATGGGTTTGCTCATCCCATCCTCGCACTGCCGGGTGCGTTTTGATACCTTTCTCCCCCGTCCCATGGGGGACTCGACATACGCATCGATCCTTTCACCTCAATTATTGGTTCATATCTTTTAGACACTCATCTACCTGTACAAGGTAGATCAGAGATATGTATCTGAACGGACACCCTTTTGCGATCGCTAGGATTGATTATTTATGTACTTTTATTGCCATAGGGGGTTGCACATCGATGGGTGTGCGGGCTCCTTCCTGCGGGTCCTGGCCCACGGCTCATATTTTCTCTCCCCATTTTACTTCCTCCTGCCAGTGCGTGGCCGTGCCATGTAGTTGCTTTACTCAGCATGACCCAGTATAATATATGACTGCATGTAGTGTTCTCAAAGTGTACACTCGTGTAGCATACACCACAGTGATTCAACATTCATGACTTCGGAAGTTGTGGTTCAGAGGTTCAGCATAATACATGCAGGTAAGCTACACAACAACCAACCAACTTCGTGGGAAAACAAGGTTGTACTACAACATTCTAAGCGGTGAATCAACAACAGTACCACGGTCATATAAACGTGAAGCTAATCGCCGCTGACAGCTCGAGTTCTGCGTCTCTTTCCGGCTGTCACACAGGCAAGGCCATCACCATCCAAGAAGAGCGTTTACACGCATAGAAGAGATCTCAACAGATACCAAAACAACACGACGATGATAAGGAAAATGTTACCCGGAAACAGGGAAGCGAGAGGGTGTTGATGGGGGTCTAAGCAAGTCCAAGACATGCAAGCGGCGCTCTAGCAAGGTATTGTCAGCTAAGACGGGCAGTAGACCTTCCGTAGACCACCCACGGTAGTCCAACCTAGCGTGGTCATCCAGCAGGCCTTCGTCATCCGAATCAGCAAGTGGGTCAATGTTTTGCATACGGTGCCATGACTCTGAGTTACAAGGTCAGCGTGGCGCAACGAAGTCCCATGGGAGAACTTAACGACGTAATAGAGAGTAATCATCTCGGTGTTCGAGCCATTGCTCCTTGGTACGTACGCTGGCATTGACTACTATGGATGTGGTCAATCAGTCGGTAAGAAGACGTCGAAGGGATCAAACCTGTCAACGGCACGGGCTGCGTCGACTTAATCTTGCCTCCATTCGTAGGGACGTAGTGGTGAAAGGTGGTCCTATTGCCATCGAGCGCATAATACTGCTGAGCGCGAGCTCGACGCGCCGAGGAAGATTCGGCATCTACAAATACGTTAAAGAAATGTCTCGCATTCGGGTAGCAGGCACTGTGTAAAGGACGAACCATGGGAAGACGAGCCAGACAACGTCCTTGCTGCTTTGTCGAGCTCGCCTCCAGCGACCAACTCTTGCAGAAAGCGGCTCCTAGTTTGTGCCATCTTCCTACCCCATTCCAGTTCTTCTGGTGGGTCGATGTTTTCCTGCAATTGCTCTTCTCTCGACAGCCGGTGTAGCCATGGTACTTTACCAGGATTGCGACATGCATGATCGTCGGAGAAGGGATTCGCTAGATTGGGCCCTTCATGATAATGAAATATCATCCACAGAAACGCTTTCGCGCGAGCAGCTGAGGATATATTAATGGGGAGGAAGAGATCTACGAATTCCACGTCTGGTTCAAAGTGGATAGGCATTAAGGACTGTCCACTTATCAGATAAGTGTTGCGGGAGTACGTGGCGACTCACGGAGGAATAGTTGACCAGGACAAATATCAAATTCACAACACTGGTTGGGGGGATATGCCCAGCTTTCTAAACGTCAGACTGTGAATATGCAAACGCCCAACCACTCGAACTCAAATTCATACCGCGCGTGCAAGGATATCAGAAGGGGTAGAAGGAGGGGCTGACTTTTGCTCCCCGGGCAAGAATGCCGCCTTGAGACAGTTCTTTATCCTCGGGGCATCCTGTACATTCCCATCCGTCTTCTGTAGGGATGGAACTGGGTGATAACTTCGTAACGCGGTTTTCATCTCGGGAAAGACTGGAAAAGGACATTGATGTTAGTAAAAGGGTAAGTGTTGTGAGGGACCAACGGCACACACAAGCCATAGTGGTATTTATCCTGCCTACGTTCGTCAGTAGAGAAATTTTTGCGAACTCCACAGCAAAGGCTGGGGTTTCGAGCATCTTATCTCTCATGACTTTTGAACATTTGGCCGAATTGTAGAGGGCGTGTACATAGAGATCGCAAAAGTTGACCTTGGTTGGCGGTTTACCAGGAGTTTCATCTGTGAATGCCAAGGTCTTGTCGTTGAAGACGTGGTAGAGGAACGCATACTGGACATCGTTGCGAGTGAGTATCTCTGAATCGCCTCGCTTTATGGCTAGGGTTTTTCGTGACACATACTGCGGCCTGTGTAGAGATGAATAGAGGAAAGGGAGAGCAAAGAGAAAGAGAGAAAAAAAACTGACTGGGTGGGCATTCGATCCATCATGGCGCGCATGACCTGATCATCTCACTCGGGGCTCAGCTGCTCAGGCTACTCGAGGGACACGAGGCCCATCAATTAATACCGTACATGTTCCCTCCTTACTTTCTACCCCGACTAGCTGCCTTTGCCGCCTTGCATCGACGTTGCACAATGGCCAGCTTCAAAGCTCCCGTCTCCATATCATACCCATCCCTTCTCTCGGTGCCGTCAACTCTCTTTCAGTCCATAGGTGCGTCAGTATCGTATCCTGTGTCAAAGTGCCCTATCTATCATGCGTCCCACTTCATAGAGCAGGCTTTCGGCTCGGGTCCAGATTGTCTTGGAATCGTCGTCGTCCGCGACCTTCCTCCGGAATACGCGG
>WNFC01003398.1_pt1 | contig 19471 bp, 14 predicted proteins | sample 5400541 | NCBI WGS metagenome assembly WNFC01 (sample SAMN13153342, study PRJNA577476) | soil metagenome | isolation source: 120 cm saprolite under Douglas fir tree site 2 hole 2 replicate 1 | place: USA:California | collected 2015-04-18 | reverse complement strand
CGGATAGCCCGGTCTCGAGTGGCCCGCTCACCTCGCGTCACACGCCGAGCCACGTGAAACGATCGGCATGGCGGGGCGATGGAGGCCAATGCGCCTTCGTGAGCAAGGATGGACGCCGATGCACCGAGCGCGCCTTCCTGGAGTTCCATCACGTCCGGCCCTACGCGCTGGGAGGTCCGACCTCCACCGAGAACATCTCGCTGCGCTGCCGGCGCCACAATCAATACGAGGGCGAGCTCGTCTTTGGTCCTCGCAGAAGGGACATCGAGGGCGACTCCTGATTTCTCCTACCCCACCGCCTTGACGTCCGCGCCCCCGCACGGGCTCGAGAGATGCACCGTCGCCTGCAGGCCCGCGCGGGCGCGGTAGGCGCGCTCCGTCTCCGCCACGAACGCCGCGGAGGCGCTCTCCTCGATCAGCGCCACCGCGCATCCGGCGAGGCCGGCGCCCGTCATGCGCGCCCCGAGACATCCCGGCGCCTCCTGGGCCGCGGCCACGATCGCGTCCAGGGCCGGGCTGGAAACGCCGAAGTCGTCGCGCAGGCTGCGGTGGCTCGCGTCCATGAGGGCGCCCACGGAGGCGGCGTCCCCGGCCGTCATGGCCTCCGCGGCCGCGAGCGTCCGCGCGTTCTCGGTGACCACGTGGCGGGCGAGGCGGAGCTGCTCGTCGGTGAGCGCGCCCGCCCGCTGTTCCAGCTCGGATAGGCTCAGGTCGCGCAGGCTGCGCACGCCGCAGCGGCGCGTCGCCTCCTCGCAGCGTGCGCGCCGCGCGTTGTAGGTGGAGTCGACGAGGTCGCGCCGCGTCGAGGTGTCGAGCACGGCCACCACCGTCCCCGGCGGCAGCGGGATGGGCCGCGTGGTGAGGTGCCGGCAGTCGATGAGCAGCGCGTGGCCCTCGCGCCCGGCCGCGATCACGAGCTGGTCCATGATCCCGCACTGCACTCCGACCCATTCGTTCTCGGCCCGCTGGGCCAGCCGGGCGGCCGTCACCGGCTGCCAGGGCAGGCCGGCGGCGGCGACGAAGGCGCGCGCGGCCGCGACCTCGAGCGCGGCCGACGAGGCCAGGCCGGCCCCGATGGGGACTTCGCCCGTCACCACGCCGTCCCAGCCACGCAGCGCAGCGCCCGCTTCCTGCAGCGCCCAGGCGGTGCCCTTCACGTACTCGATCCAGCCCTGGCCACGATCGAGACGGCCCAGGACGAACTCCTGCTCCTCGCCGAAATCCAGCGAGCGCAGCACGACCAGGTCGTCCGCCCTCGGGCGCAGGGCGATCCAGGCCCCGAGGTGGAGGGCCATCGGCAGCACGAAGCCCTCGTTGTAATCGGTGTGCTCGCCCAGCAGGTTGACGCGTCCGGGGGCATGGACCACCAGCGTGGGCTCGCCTCCGAACCTCTGCGCGAAGGCGCGGACGGCACGCGTCTCCGCGGCCAGGCCGTCGCGGCCCGCGATCTCCCGTGGCCGGCGGCCGTCCACCGGCGGCTTCATGCGTGGGCCCCCGCCACGTCCGGCGCGATCTCCGTGTTCGCGGGGGCCACCTCGACCCCGGTCATGAGGTGGGCGACGGCCTCTTCGCTCGCCTCCGCGCGCGCGAGCTCACCGACCACGCGCCCGTTGCGCAGGACCACGATGCGCGTGGAGAGCGCGAGCAGCTCGGGCATCTCGCTCGAGATCAGGAGCACGGCGCTCCCGTCCACGGCCAGGCGGTCGATGAGGGCGTGGATCTCGGCCTTGGCACCGACGTCGACTCCCCGCGTGGGCTCGTCGAGGATGAGGATCCGGCAGCGTGCGGCCAGCCAGCGCGCGAGGACGATCTTCTGCTGGTTTCCGCCGGACAGGCCCGCCACCGGGAAGTCGATCCGCGCAGTGCGGACCCGCAGCCGCGCGAACTGGTCCTCGACCAGGGCTTCCTCCTCGCGGCGCCGGACCCAGAACAGACGCGCCAATCGGTCCAGGATCGGCAAGGTGGTGTTCGCCCGTCCGCCCAGCATCAACACCAGCCCCTGTCGTTGCCGGTCCTCGGGCACGAGACCCAGGCCGAGACGAAGGGCCGCCGTCGGATCCTTCACGGTCACGGCCTCTCCGTCGACGACGATCGTGCCCGTCGCGGCACGGTCGAGGCCGAAAAGCGCTTGCGCGACCTCGGAGCGGCCCGCGCCCACGAGGCCGGCCAGCCCGACCACTTCGCCCGCGCGCACGGAGAGATCGACGCCTTCGAAGCGGCCGGGGCTCGTGAGCCGCTCCGCCTGCAGCACGGTCACGGCGTCGCAGAGCTGGAAGATCTCGCGCAGGCGATGCGAGACGTACAGGCAGGTCGCCCCCTGCGCGCGCACGCGCGCCATGAGCGCGAAGAGCTGGGCCGCCTCGTGCTCCCCGAGGCTGCTGGTGGGCTCGTCGAAGAGGATGACGCGCGCGCCCGAGCCCGCGGCGGCCGCGATCTGCAGGAGCTGGCGCTGGCCCGGCGTGAGGTGCTCGACCGGCCGGTCCACGTCCAGAACGAGCCCCACCGAATCCAGGATGGCTTGCGCGCGCGCGCGGAGGGCCACGCGATCGACGATCGGACCGTGGCGGGGCAGGGCGGCCAGGCACAGGTTCTCGGCCACGGAGAGGTTGCGGCAGAACGTCGGCTCCTGATGCACGATCGCGATGCCCGCGGCCCGCGCGTCGCGCGGGCTGGCGAAGCGCACGGGCGCGCCGTCGAGGAGGATCCGGCCCTCGTCCGGCACGTACAGGCCGGCCAGGATCTTCCCGAGCGTGCTCTTGCCCGCCCCGTTCTCGCCGCAGAGAGCGTGACAGGACCCGCGCGCGACGGCGAACGAGACCTCGCTCAGCGCGACCACGCCCGGAAAGCGCTTCGAGATGCGATCGAATTGGACGATGGGCGGATCCGCCGTGGGCCCGCCGCCCGGCTCCGCCATCACTTCGGCGATGCGCCCATCTGCAGGTACTTCTCCGGCACGTCCGAGAAGCCCCAGGTCTTGAGCTGCCGCGCCCACTCGCCGAGGTTGTCCTTGGAGACGCGCACCAGCTCCATCGGGATCCTCTCCGGCACGGTCTTGTTCAGCACGAGCTTGTCCACGATGGTCGAGACCCCCACGTAACCCCACAGGTAGACGGGCTGGGCGAGGAGCACGGGGGCGAGACCCTTCTCGACGTAGGGCAGCTCGACGGGCAGTGCGTCCACGGCGACGATCTTCATCCGCTTGGGGTCGATCTCGTCGAGGAGCGTGCGCGTGAACAAGGGCCAGCCGCCGACCATGGCCCAGCCCTGGATCTCGGGATAGGCGTTGTCGACGCGGATGACTTCGGCGGCCGCGTCCTGGGGCGTCTCGATGTTGGGGAACACGCCGACGATCTCGATGCCGGGGTGCTTGGCCGCCTCCTCGCGCACGCCCTGCACGCGCTTTTGCAGGTTGGGCGCGTTCTGGTTGCCTTGCAGGACGGCGACCTTGCCCTTGCCGCCCATCTGGGTGGCCAGCTCCGCCATGGTCGCCTGCCCCGTCTTGAGGTCGTCGACACCGTAGAACGTGAACCGCTTCGACTGCGGGGCGTCGCTGTCGAAGGTCATCACGGAAAGACCGCGGCCGACGGCGTCGTTGATCGCGCCCGTGACCTTGCCCGCGTCCGAGCAGGAGATGACGATCGCGTCCGCGCCCTCGTTCACGGCCTGCGCGATGCGCTGGGCCTGGACCTGGCCGTCCTCCTGGGGCGGCGTGAGCCATGCGACCTCGATCTCCACGCCATTCTTGGGCCCGAGCTCCTTGGCCGCCGCCTCCGCGCCCGATCGCGCGGCCAGGAACACGGGATTGGTCGAGCTCTTGGCGATGAGCGCGATCTTGATCTTCCTCTTCCCGCCGGCGGCGCTGGCCGCGGCCGGGCTCGCTTCACCCGAAGAGGGCGCGGGCGACGGCGGCGCGCCGGAACAGGCGGCGAGGATGGCGGCCAGGGCGGCCAGGGCCCAGGGCGCGGCACGGCGAGGCTCGTTCATCGGGTTCCTCCGGTTGGTGTGGCCACCAGGCGCCGCGCGGCCACGCGGGCGCTTCCCTGATCCAGGACGACGGCGATGATGATCGCGCAGCCGATCACGATCCATTCGTAATTCTGATCGAGGTGCAGCGTGCGGATGGACTGCCGGATCAGGACGATGAGCAGGGCGCCCAGCATGGCGCTGATCGCGCTTCCCTTCCCGCCGGTCAGGCTGGCCCCTCCCACCACCGCGGAGGCGATGACGTACAGCTCGTACCCCGCCGCGTCCCCGCAGGAGGCCGACCCGTAGAAGCTCGCGCCCAGGAAGGCGGCCAGGCTCGCCGTCAGCCCGGACACGATGAAGACTCCCATCTGGATGCGGCCCAGGCGCAGACCCGCGAAACGGCTCGCCTCCGGGTTGCCGCCCAGCGCGAAGATGTGGCGGCCCATCACCGTCCGCTCCAGGTACAGCATGCCGAGGATCGCGGCCGCGATCATCATCAGCATCGGTACGGGATAGAGGGACGCGGTGAGCCCCAGGGACGCCTTGGCCATCGCGGTCAGGGACGCCGGCACCAGGATGCTCTCCGCACGGCTGATCACGAAGGCGAGGCCGCGCAGGATCCACATCGTGCCCAGAGTGATCACGAAGGGGTGGACGGGCAGGCCCACCACCATCAGGCCGTTCAGGATCCCGCAGACGAGGCCCACGGATATGCTGATGGCCAGCCCGATGAGGACGGTGGCCAGGCCCGAGGAGGGAGCGAGCGCGCGCAGGGCCAGGGCCATGGTCACGCCCGTCAGCGCGTAGACGGAGCCGACGGAGAGGTCGATGCCGCCGGAGATGATCACGAAGGTCGCGCCCACGGCCATGATCGCGAAGAAGCTCGCGTCCGTGGCCGTCTGCACGAGCGTGTTCGAGTTGAGGAAGTTGTTCACCTCCTGGCCCGTCCGCCGGTCGACGTGCGCCCCCGCGAACAGGGTGAGGATCGTGCCCAGCAGCAGGATCACCATGAGAAGGCCGGCCGCCGGCGACGTGAGAACGCGCTGGACGAGGGACCTCATCGCGGGGATCGTCCCTCGGCGGCCCGGGCGGCGATTCGCCCCGGTACGGGCACGTCCGGAACGGAACGGAGGCGGGCCGCGGCGTCCTCCGGCGTGAAGTCTCTCTGCGCTTCCGCCGCCAGCTCGTACCCGACCACGAACTTCCGGACCGTGGCCGACCGCAGGAGCGGAGGGAAGTAGGAGGCGTGCAGCCGCCAGTACGGATGGCTCGCGCCGTCGGTGGGCTGGCCGTGCCACGACATCGAGTACGGGAAGGACACGCCGAACAGGTTGTCGTAGCGGCGATTGAGCCGCCCCAGGATGTCGGCCAGGGCGTCGCGCTCGTCCGGGAAGAGGCCCGAGAGATGCCCTACCGTGCGCGCGGGAATCACCAGCGTCTCGAACGGCCAGGCCGCCCAGAAGGGCACCAGCACCGCCCAATGGTCGTTGGCGCAGACGATGCGCGCGCCCTCCGCGCGCTCGCGCGAGAGGTAGTCGCCGAGCAGGTCGCGCCCGTTCTCCTGGAGGTACCGCCGCTGGGCGCCCAGTCGCCGCTGCGCGCCCGTGGGGAGGTGGGCGGTTGCCCAGATCTGGCAGTGCGGATGGGGGTTGCTGCATCCCATCATCGCCCCCTTGTTCTCGAAGACCTGCACGTGCCCGATCCCCGCCTGCCCGCCCAGACGCGCCACTTCCTCGGCCCAGGCGTCGACCACGCCGCGGATCTCCGCCTGGCCCATCCCGGCCAGCGTGAGATCGTGGCGCGGGGAGAAGCAGAGGACGCGACAGAGGCCCGATTCCGGCTGACTGCGCAGGAAGGGCTCGCGCGACGCTGGCGCTTCCTCGACCGTGGCCGACAAGGCCGGGAAGTCGTTGGGGAACGCGAACGTGCCCGTGTAGTCGGGATTGCGCTCGCCTCCGGCCCGGCGGTTGCCCGGGCAGAGCGCGCAGTCGGGATCGTAGGAAGGCAGCTCCTCCGCGCCCGTGGCTTCCGTCTGTCCCTGCCACGGCCGATCCAGCCGGCCGGGAGAGCAGAGCACCCATTCGTCGAGAAGCGGGTTGTAGCGTCGGTGGGAATGGCGCCCTGTCGACAACGATGGCCCCCGCGCACCATGGGGGGGCGATCCGGCGTAAACGCTGTAAACGCTTACACCTCCGCCCCCGTGGCCCGAAACGCTAGCCCGACCCGGCGCCGTTGTCAAAGACATCCAGCGGCCACCATCGCGAGTGGGTGGCTGCATCCAGCGGCCACCATCGCGAGTGGGTGGCTGCCGCGTTGACACCGCTCGCCGGCGAACCTAACCTCTCCTCTTCACATGTCCACCATCCGCGCGAGGACGAGAGTCGCACGCGCGCGGCCGCGGACGGCCAAGTCTCCCACGCGCCTGGGCGATGTGGCCCGGCTGGCGCGCGTTTCCACCGCCACCGTTTCCCGGACCATCAACGAGACGGGCGCGGTGTCCGAAGCCACGCGGCGGAAGGTCCTGCGCGCGGTCCAGAAGCTGCACTACTATCCGAACGCCCACGCACGCTCCCTCGCGCTCGGCCGCAGCAACCAGATCGGGCTTCTCGTCTCGGACATCGCGAACCCCTTCTTCCCCGAGCTGGTGAAGGCCATCGAGCGCGACGCCTACCAACGCGGCTTCGAGGTCATACTCGCGGAGACGGATTACGATCACGAGCGCCTGGCCAAATCGGTCCGGCGTTTCCTGGAGCGCGACGTGGCCGGCGTCATCATCATGGCCAGCGAAGTGGACATGCCGCTGGTCGCCGGCCTCGCCCGCCGGCGCGTGCCCCTCGTCTTCCTCGATCTCGAGGTGACGGGCCAGGGCACGAGCACGGTGTCCGTGGACTACGGCCGCGGGATCGACGAGGCCGTGCACCACCTCGCGGAGCTGGGTCACCGCGAGCTCGCGTATGTGAGCGGTCCCTCGAACCTCAGCTCAGCGGCCCAGCGCCTCCAGGCCTTCCGCGCGGCCGTCGCGCGCTACATCGGCCCCCGCGCCCACCCCCGCGTCTACGACGGAGACTTCCGCCTGGAGAGCGGGCTGCGCGCCGGACGCGAGATCCTGGCCGCGCGCCCGCGGCCCACCGCGATCCTAGCCGCCAACGACCTCATGGCGCTGGGCGTCATGAAGGCCTCCCGGGCCGAAGGCCTCTCCATCCCGCGCGACCTCTCCGTCGTGGGGTTCGACGACATCGCGTTCGCTAGCCTGGCCGATCCCCCGCTCTCCACGGTCTGCCTGCCGCGCGATGCGCTGGCCCGCGGCGCGACCGCCGCCTTGCTCAACAGCCTCGACGACGGCTCCCCTGTCGTGACGCCGGGGATGGTCCCCACCTATTTCGTGGCGCGCGGCTCCACCGGGCCCGCGCCAAAGTGAGCGTGCTGCCATGAAGACGACCCCCCTGCGCCCCGAGGAGCTGCGCGGCGTGTTCGCGGTGCCCCCGCTGGCGCGACGCGCGGACAGAGGCCGCGCGATCGACCTCGAGCAGAACGGCAAGGTTCTGCGTCACATGGCCGCGGGCGGGCTGCGCCGCTTCCTTTACGGGGGGAACGCGTTCCTGTATCACCTGACCCTCGCCGAATACGAGGAGATGCTCGGCTGGATGGCCGGCTTTCCGGACGACCACTGGGCCATCCCGAGCGTGGGTCCCTCCTTCGGCCGCGCGCTCGACCAGGCGCCTCTGCTGCGACGGCATCGCTTCCCTTGCGCGATGGCGCTGCCCTGCAGCGATCCGCGCGATGCCGCGGGCCTCGAAGCCGGGCTGCGCGAGGTCGCGGACGCGGCCGGGCTCGGGCTCATCCTCTATCTCAAGGAGGAAGGCTCGTTCGGCAACGACAAGACCGCGGGCCTCGACGCGGTCGCCCGCCTCGTCGCCTCGGGCGTGTGCGTGGGGATCAAGTACGCCGTGGTGCGCCCCGATCCCCTGGAGGATCCGTACCTGAAGGCCCTGCTGGAGCGCGTCGATCGCCGCTTCGTGATCAGCGGCATGGGTGAGCGGCCGGCGGTCGCGCACCTCAAGGCCTTCGACCTCCCCGGATTCACCACCGGCTCCGGGTGCCTGGCCCCCGCGCTGAGCCAGGCCCTCTTCGAGGCCTGCGTGGCGAAGGACTGGACGGCGGCCGAGGAGCTGCGCCGCCCGTTCCTTCCTCTCGAGGACCAACGCGATACGTGGGGGCCCGCGCGCGTGCTGCACGCGGCGCTGGAGCTCGCCGGCGTGGCCACCACCGGCGGCATCCCTCCCTTCGTGACGGCGATCTCGGACAGGCAGCGCGCGGAATTGGAGCCGACCGCGCGTACGCTGCTCGCGCGCGAGCGCGAGCGGGCGGCGGTGCCGGCTTCGGCTCAGGGCGCCCGGCGTTGACGGCGGCACGCAAGACGCCCGAGGACCTGCGCAGCGCGCGCTGGTTCGCACGACCCGACCTCCGCTCGTTCACGCACCGCTCGCGCACCAAGCAGGCGGGGTTCGCGGAGACGGAATGGGCGGGCCGCCCCGTGATCGGCATCCTCAACACCTGGAGCGACGCGAACTCCTGCCACACCCACTTCCGCCTGCGCGCGGAAGAGGTGAAGCGCGGCGTGTGGCAGGCGGGCGGCTTCCCGCTCGAGATGCCCGTCCTCTCCGTCGGCGAGACCTACATGAAGCCGACGACGATGCTCTACCGCAACATGCTGGCCATGGAGACGGAAGAGATCATCCGCGCCAATCCCGTCGACGGCGTGGTGCTCCTGGGCGGCTGCGACAAGACGGTGCCCGGGCTGATCATGGGCGCGACCAGCGCCAACCTGCCCGCCATCTTCGTGTCCGCCGGTCCCATGCTGCGCGGCAACTGGCGCGGCGAAGTGCTGGGCAGCGGCAGCGACGTCTGGAAGTACTGGGCGGAGAAGCGCGCGGGAAACCTCGACGACTGCGCGTGGAAGGAGATCGAAGACGGCATCGCGCGCTCCTTCGGGACCTGCATGACGATGGGGACCGCGTCCACCATGGCCGCGGCCGCGGAGGCCCTGGGCCTCATGCTGCCCGGGGGCTCGTCGATCCCGGCCGCGGATGCGAACCATCCGCGCCTCGCTTCCGACAGCGGCCGCCGCATCGTGGAGATGGTCTGGGAGGACCTCAAGCCGCGCGACGTGATGACCACGAAGGCTTTCGAGAACGCGGTGACCGTCACCATGTCCCTGGGCGGATCGACCAACGCCATCATCCATCTCATCGCGATGGCGGGCCGCGCGGGCGTGCCCCTCGACCTCGACCGCTTCGACGCCCTGTCCCGCCGGACGCCGGTGGTCGGGAACATCCGGCCGTCGGGCAAGTACCTCATGGAGGACTTCTTCTACGCGGGCGGCCTGCGCGCGGCCATGAGCCGGATCGCCGACCTCCTGAACACGGACGCGATCACGGTCAACGGCAAGACCCTCGGCGAGAACATCGCGGGCGCCCAGGTCTACGAAGAGGACGTGATCCTGCCCCGCGAGCGGCCCATGAGCCCGGAGGGCGGCGTGGCCGTCCTGCGCGGCAACCTGGCTCCTAACGGCGCCGTCATCAAGCACACCGCCTGCGAGCCGCGGCTGCTCCGGCACACGGGGCCGGCGGTCGTGTTCAAGGACTACGACGACCTCGCGGCGCGCATCGACGATCCCGCCCTGCCCGTCACCGCGGACTCCGTCCTCGTGCTGCAGAAGGCGGGACCGCTGGGAGCGCCGGGCATGCCGGAGTGGGGCATGCTCCCCATCCCCAAGAAGCTGCTCGAGCAGGGCGTGCGCGACATGCTCCGCATCTCGGACGCGCGCATGAGCGGCACCAGCTACGGCGCCTGCGTGCTGCACGTGGCGCCGGAATCGTTCGTGGGGGGACCGCTGGCCTTCGTGCGCGACGGCGACCTCATCGAGATCGACGTCTCCGCCCGCAAGCTCAGCCTGCGCGTGTCCGAGGAGGAGATGGGCCGGCGGCGCGCGGGCTGGAAGCGGCCCGACTATCCGTACAAGCGCGGCTGGACGGCTCTCTACGCCCAGCACGTGACGCAGGCGGACAAGGGCTGCGACTTCGATTTCCTGGAGGGCACCGCCCCCACCCCCGAGCCGGAGATCCACTGATGCCCGACGCCCTCCCTCTGCCCGTCAACGCCTTCAAGCGCGCCCTGGCCGAAGGACGCACGCAGATCGGACTCTGGACGAGCCTGGGCACGGGCACCGCGGCCGAGATCCTCAGCGGGGCCGGCTTCGACTGGCTCCTCATCGACACCGAGCACTCCCCCACTGAGCTGCCGATGGTCCTCGACCAGCTCCGGGCCATCGAGGGCAGCGGGACGACGCCCATCGTGCGCCCCGCCTGGAACGACCCCGTGCTCTTCAAGAGGCTCCTCGACCTGGGGGCGCAGTCGCTGCTCGTGCCCTACGTGCAGAGCGCGGAGGAGGCCCGTCGCGCGGTCGCGGCGACACGTTACCCGCCCGCGGGTATTCGCGGCATCGCGGTGGTGCATCGCGCGAACCGCTACGGCCGCGTCAAGGACTACCACGTGCAGGCGAACCGCGAGATGTGCGTGCTGGTCCAGATCGAGACGCGGCGCGCCCTCGCCGAGCTGGAGGCGATTGCCGCCGTCGAGGGCGTGGACGGCCTGTTCATCGGCCCGTCGGATCTGGCCGGAGACCTCGGCTACCTCGGGAACAACCGCCATCCTGACGCCGTGGCCGTCTTCGCGGACGCCTGCGCTCGCGCGCGCAAGGCGGGCAAGCCCATCGGCATCCTGGCCCCCGTCGAAGAGGACGCCCGCCGCTACCTGGAGATGGGGTTCAACTACGTGGCCGTGGGCAGCGACATCGGCGTGCTGCGCAACGCGGTCGAGCAGCTCAGGGCGCGGTTTGCTCCGCGCGCGCCCTCGGCCTCGGCTCCGTCTTGAACCGCGCGCAGTCGATCTCGTACTTCCGGACCTTGTAGGCGACGATCCTCTCCGTCGTGCCTAGAAGGCGCGCGGCCTTGGCCCGGTTCCCGCGGCTCGTCTTCAGCGCGTCGAGGATCATGTCCTTCTCGTATCCGTCGACGGCGGTGGTGAGGTCGAGCCGAGGCAACGTGCCCGAGACCTCCGCCGTCTGCAGCGTGGGCGGCAGGTGATGGGCGTGGATGACCCCGCCTTCGCAGACCAGCACCGCGCGCTCGATGCAGTTCTCCAGCTCGCGCACGTTGCCCGGCCAGTGATAGCTCATCATCATGTCGATGGCGGTGGTGGCGATGCGCCGGACGTCCTTGCCGTTCTCCGCGCCGTACTTCTGCACGAAGTGGTCGGCCAGGAGCAGGATGTCCGGCCGCCGCTCGCGCAACGGCGGCATGTAGACGCTGAAGACGTTGAGGCGATAGTAGAGGTCTTCGCGGAAGGTGCCTTCGCGCACCGCGCGCTCCAGGTCCTTGTTGGTGGCGGCGATGAGCCGCACGTTGACCTTGATGGGCTGCACCCCGCCCAGGCGGTCGATCTCCCTCTCCTGCAGCGCGCGCAGCAACTTCACCTGGGTGGGCAGGCTCAGCTCGCCGACCTCGTCCAGGAAGAGCGTCCCCCCGTTGGCCAGCTCGAACCGGCCCTTCTTCATCGCGCGCGCGTCCGTGAACGCCCCCGGCTCGTAGCCGAACAGCTCCGACTCGATGAGGCTCTCCGGGAGCGCGCCGCAGCTCACCTTGATGAAAGGCTTGGCCGCGCGCGCGGAGCCGTAGTGCACGGCGTGCGCGATCATCTCCTTGCCCGTGCCCGACTCGCCGCGGATGAGGACGGTGGTGTTGGTGCGCGCGACCTGCGCGACCTGCTCGTACACCGCCTGCATGGGCCGGCTGTTGCCCACGATGTTGCGGAAGTCGTAGCGTTCCTTCAGCTCCTGGCGGAGCTGGCGGTTCTCCTGGACGAGACCCTTGCGCTCGGCTTCCAGCAGCCGCTGCACACGGATGGCGTGGCCGATCATGGAGGCGGCGATGCCGAAGAACTTCACCTCGCGCTCGAAGCGCCCGTCCTTGTCGTAGGGAAGCGTCACTCCCAACGCGCCCACCGTCGCGTCGTCGACGCTGATGGGCACGCAGATGAAGCTGATCTCCCCCTTGCCCGCACCCTTGAGAACGCCGGTCCGGTCGAGGAACAGCGGCTCGTGGCTGGCCCTCGGCACCACCACGGGCTTGCCCGTCTCGACGACGCGCCCTGTGATGCCTTCACCGACGCGGTAGCGCACGCGGCCCGTGGCCTGCCAGCTCAGCCCCGCCGCCACCTCGATCGCGAGCTGCCCCGTCTCCGCGTCGAGAAGCACGACGCTGGTGCTGAGCAGACCGTGCCGCTCCTTGAGGAGCTCCACGACCCGCGCCAGGGCGGACTTGAGGTTCAAAGTCGAGCTCAGCGTCTGGCTCACTTCGAGCAAGTCGCTCAGCTTGCGGATCTCGGCCGTCGTGCTCCCCATCGTTGCCGGCCCGTCTAGGGTGACCCTGGATGCCAATGAATAGACCTCCGCCTTTGCCACCTTAGTGGCAAGGACCGTGCCCGAGCGCGCAGGAAGGCTGATTTCTGGTCATAACTCCAATGTATCGAATGAGTAATGACATAATTCGAAGCGGTAGGCGTACCCCATCCAAAGCGACGGAATCGCGATGAGCGAGCCGAGAACCGACAGTTCCGTCGCTTTTCAGTCTGCGGTCCACGAGTCGCCCATCGACCGACGCTCGAGGAAGGCCGACTCTGGCTCTTTCGATGGTGGGGCGAAGAAGGCAGGCGACATTCCTGTAGGATTGGCCCAGGTCTCCTTCAGCCTCGTAAGATCGCCTAGGGCTTGGAGCCGATTCGTGTCTTCCGCCCGTAGCCCAACTCCGCCCCGCCCGACTGGATGTGATCGACGCCGGTCGTGAACGTCGCCTCGGCGGCCAGGAACAGGCACAGCCGTCCCGTCTCCTCGCTCGTACCCATCCGGCCGAGGAGCTGGGCGGCCTCGCCGGCGGCGCGGGTCTGCGCGGGGTCGGGAGCGGCGTCGATCGCCTCCTGCCAGAGCGGCGTATAGATGTTCCCCGGCGACACGGAGTTCACGCGGACGCCGTGCGCGGCCTCGTCCACCGCGAGCGCCTTCGTGAAAGCGGTGATCGCTCCCTTGGTGGCCACGTACGTGGTCGCGTGGAGCTGTCCGATCACGGCCACGAGGCTCGAGATGTTGATGATGCTGCCGCGCGTCCGGCGCAGGTGCGGCAGGGCGCGGCGGCAGGCCACGAACACGCTCATCACGTTCAGCTCGAACAGCTCGCGGAACTCGGCGGGCGTGAATGCGTCGATCGCCTTGTGCGGCGGGTGCCAGCCCGCGTTGTTGACCAGGCAATCCAGGCGGCCGTAGCGCTCCACGGTGGCGTCCACCAGACGCTCGACCTGCTCCGGCCGCGAGACGTCGCATCGGATGAAGACGGCCTCGCCCGGCCCGCCGGCCGTGACCCCGCGCGCGAGCTTCTGGCCCGCGGCCTCGTCCCGCGCGCAGAAGACCACCTTGGCGCCGGCCTCCACGAACACGCGCACGCAGCCTTCGCCGATGCCCTTCGTTCCCCCCGTGACGATGACGACCTTGTCCTGGTAGCGCACGGGGGCGAGACTATTCGTGCCCGCGCGAAGAGGTCAAGGGGCCGGACGGCGCCTCCGCGCCGGCCAGGCGGGCCAGCGCCCCCTCCAGGGTGCGACGGCCCTCCGGCGCGAGCTTCCGCCCCTCCGACGTGAGGTAGAAGGTGTCGCGGACCCGGCCCCCCCGCGTCTCCACGTGCGCGATCTCGATGCTGCAGCCGGCGTCGGAAATGACGCGCGTGATGGCGTGCAGCAGTCCGAAGCCGTCGGGGCCGGAGACGGTCAAGCCCGTGGCCGTGGGATGCGCGTCGTCATCCCATTCCAGCTCGAGGCGGGCGCGCACGGGGCCGCCCTGGCTTTCCAGCTCGCGCTCGAGGTCGACCTCGCCGCCCAGGACCTTCTCCAGGAAGGCCTGGAAGCGCCGGCCCTCTTCGGGCTGCTCGAACCGGCGTCCGGCGTCGGACACGGAGAACGTGTCGAGGACGAGGGCCTCGGAGTTCGAAAAGGCTTCCGCGGCCACGATGTCGGCGCCGAAGAAGCTCAGGCTCCCGGCGATACGGGAGAAGAGCCGGCTGCGGTCGCCCGCCACCACCACCAGCTTCCAGCCTTCGCCGTCGCGGGCGAGGCGCGAAGACACGGCGCGGCCGGCGAGGGTGGAGAAGAGCGCGAAGTGAGCCACCGTCTCGACGGGCGCGGTGAGCTGAAGGTAGCGGTGTGGGAAACCGAGCACGAAGCGCGTGAAGCGCTCGCGGTCGACGCGCAGGGGGATCTGGTCCAGGAAGGAGTGGACCTCGCGCTCGTCGGTGATGGGGAGGAAGTCGTCCATCGCGGCGCCGAGTATGCGCCTTCTGCGCGCCATCGCGGAAATAAAGCTTTCACCCGGGCGGTTGCGGTCACCCGCCGAGGTTGTTACTGTGACGCCATCCATTCCTGAGGCAAGCGCTTCGAAAGGAGGCCCTCCGGTGAGCAACGAGCCTGACGACATCACAAGGCGTGACTTCGTGTCCCGCACCGCTACCGCGGTGGCGGGGGTGGCGCTGGGGGGCAGCGCGATCGCCCGCGCGCAGAGCGGCACCGTGGGCAGCCGGGTCCTCGGCGCCAACGATCGTGTGGTGCTGGCCAGCGTGGGCATCCGCGGCCAGGGCAACGCCCTCAAGCGCGGCTTCTCCAAGCTGAAGAACGTCGAGATCAAGACGTTGTGCGACATCGACGCGAACCTGTTCCCGAGCCGTGTCAATGACGAGCGTCTGAAGGACGTCGCCACCTTCAAGCCGGGCACGGTCCAGGACCTGCGGCGCGTCCTCGACGACAAGGACGTGGACGCGATCCTGGTGGCCACGCCGAATCACTGGCACGCCCTGGCCACCATCTGGGGCCTCCAGGCCGGCAAGCACGTGTTCGTGGAGAAGCCGGCCTCGCACACCGTCTGGGAAGGCCGGAAGATGTTCGAGGCGTCCCGCAAGTACAACCGTCTCGTCCAGGTCGGCACCATGAACCGGAGCCGCCCCATCGTCCAGGACGCGATCAAGTTCATGCGCGACGGCGGCGTCGGCGAGATCTACATGGCACGCGGGCTCTGCTTCAAGGCGCGCCCCAACATCGGCAAGTACCCCGACGGCCCCATGCAGCCGGGCGAGAAGTACAAGCTCAACGTTGAGGCCAAGGAGTACGAGCCCACCTACGACGCCGCCTACCTCTCGAAGGTGGACTACGACATGTGGCTGGGGCCGGCGCCGCTGCGGCCGTTCAACCGCAACCGCTTCCACTACAACTGGCATTGGCACTGGGACTACGGCAACGGCGACACCGGCAACCAAGGGCCGCATCAGTTCGACATCGCGCGCTGGGGCCTGGATGAGCACACCCATCCCGTGAAGATCTCCTCCGGGGGCGGGCTCTTCGACGCGCGGGGCAGTTCGCAGGAGACGCCGGACGTGCACTCGACGATCTTCACGTATGCGGACGGCAAGGTCCTCGAGTTCGCGACCCGCGGCATCAATACCAACGACGAGGGCACGCAGAAGATCGGGAACCTGTTCTACGGCAGCAAGGGCTGGGTCTGGATCGACGGCGACGGGCGGGGCTGGCAGTCCTACCTCGGCCGCAAGGACGAGAAGGGGCCGGGCGGAACGGCGGCCGCGGGCACGGGCAGCGACCCGAACGTGCCCACGAGCATCGAGTACCCCCACTACCAGAACTTCGTCGACGCGATCCGCGCCGGCGACCGGTCCAAGCTCACGGCCGAGATCGAGGAGGGCCACTTCTCCGCCTCCCTTCCCCATCTCGCCAACATCGCCTACCTGGTCGGACGAACCCTGACCTTCGACGCGACGGCCGAAAAATTCAAGGACGACAAGGAAGCGGATGCGCTCCTCACGCGGACGTATCGCGCTCCGTTCGTGATCCCCGACAAGGTCTAGGAGGGTCCGGTCGCATCAGGAGCGCGTCCCATCGTAGCGGGACGCGCTCCTCGCCATATCGCGTAGACCGGAAACCCCGCGGCCGCGATGAGCAGGCCCCAGAGGGGCGAGTAGTTGGGCACGGGCCGGTCGATCTCCTGCGTGACGATCGCGATCAGCCCGGCCGCGGTCCCGAGGATGAAGACGAGCGGGGTCCACGGATAGCCGGGAGTGCGGAACGGCCGCGGCGCGTCCGGCCACCGCCGCCGCAACACGATGACCGCGCCCACCGCGAAGAGCAGCGCGCCCCACTCCACCACGATGAAGTAAGTGGTCAGACGGTCGAAGTCGCGCAGGAGGCCGACGAGCAGGACCGCCCCCAGGGCGTGGACGATGAGGGCGATGTGCGGCGTCGCCCACCGGGCGTGCACGCGCCCGAGGACGGAGAAGGTGAGGCCGTCGCGGGCCAGGGCATAGGCGACGCGCGGCTTGGCCAGTATGTTGCCGTTGAGGGCGCCGAAGACGCTGCAGAGGATCGCGCCCGCGATCAGGCTGCCGCCCAGGGGGCCGAGGCGGTCGGACATGATCCGCTGCGGCACGCCAACCGTCGCCGCCATCGTCTCCACGGGCAGCGCGTAGAAGTAGCCGACGTTGACGCCCACGTAGAGGAAGACGATGGCGAGCATGCCCGCGACGATGATGCGGCGCATGAGCTGCTCGGGCGCGCGCACTTCGCCCGCGATCATGCTCACGGCGATCCATCCGTCGTAGGCCCAGATCACCGAGGCGGCGCCCATGCCGAGGTTCCGGGGCCCGGCCGCGGAGGGGCGGAGATGCGCGAAGCTGCCCGCGGCGGCCGTGAACGAGACCACCATGAGGACGAGAAGGGCCACGATCTTGACCACGGTGAAGAACGTCTGGACGGCCGATCCCGGGCGTGCGCCGAGCAGGTTGACGCCGGAAAGGAACAGGATGGTGGCGGCGGCGATCGCGGGCACCGCCCAGGCCGGGGCGCCGGCGCCGGCCTTTCCGCCCATGCTCAAGAGCAGCTCCCCGAAGAAGGTGGCCAGCGCACCGATCGCGGCGGGGGTCGTGACCAGGAGGTACAGCCACCCGAAGGTGAAGGCCGCCGGATCTCCATAGGCCGCGCGGAGGAACACGTAGGCGCCTCCCGTCCGCGGCAGCATGCAGCTCAGCTCGGCCAGGGCGAGCGCGCCACAGAGGCTGACCAGCCCGAACCCGACCCAGAGGGCGAGGATGGAGACGGGATCGCCGACGTCGTTGGCGAGGGTGAAGGGCTTCCGAAAGACGCCGCTGCCGATCGTGATGCCCACGATCAGCGCGAAGCCTCCCCAGAAGCCGATGACGCGCTCGAGATCGCTGGCCGGCGGCGTCTGGTTCGTCGAGTCCTCGGATTTCGCGGGCGGGGCCGTTGGCAGCCCGCGCGAAGGCTATAGAATACGCGACCATGGCACTGTTATTTCAGACGAGCTCCCGCGCCGTACATGTCTTGCTGTTCGCCGCGCTCGGCGCGGGCGCCACCGGATCCGTGGTCCAGGGCCAGTCGGCGGCCCCGGCCAAGGCGGCCGCCACCGCGTCCGCGCTCGTTCCCGATCCTGACGACGGCGGCATCACCCTGCCCGAGGGTTTCCGGGCCCTCGTCGTGGCCGATCGCCTGCACACCAAGGACCCGGACACCACGGGCGCGATCCGTTTCCTCGCCGTCGCTCCGAGCGGTGACCTGTACGTCAAGACGTCGAAGGGCGGCATCATCGCCCTGCGCGACACCAACGGCGACGGGCGCGCCGACGTGAAGGAGACCTTCGGCGACGGCGGAGGGACGGGCATCGCGCTGCACGACGGCTGGCTCTACCACTCGAGTACGAGCGCCGTCTACCGCTACAAGGTCGCGCCCGGCGAGCTCGTGCCCAGGTCCGCCCAGGAGACCGTCATCTCCGGCCTTCCCGACGGGAAGCAGCACAACTCGAAGTCTTTCGCCTTCGGCCCCGACGGCCTGCTCTACGTCGAGGTCGGGTCTCCCTCCAACGCCTACGGCGGAGTCCACGATCGCGCGCGCGGGGCCAAGGGCGAGGACCCCACGGAGTTCCTGGCCACGCACGGCGGCTGGTGGCGGTTCGATCCCGACAAGCTCAGCCAGACGCAGGCCGACGGGTATCACTACTCCACCGGCCACCGCCACATGCTCTCCGTGGCCTGGAACCCGATCTCGAAGATGTTTTTCGTCGTACAGATGGGGCGTGACAACCTGAGCACGGTCGACCCCGAGCACTACAACGACGAGGACAACGCGGAGAAGCCGTCGGAGGACATGTTCGTCCTCCGCGAGGGCGCGAACTACGGTTGGCCGTTCACGTACTACGACCCCGTCCAGAAGGCGCGCATGGTCGGGCCGGAGTACGGCGGCGACAACGCGAAGCGCGCGGAGGCGGGCAAGTATCCGGACCCGCTGGTCGCCTTCCCCGGGCACTGGGCGCCGCTGCAGATGGCGTTCTATTCCGGACAACAGTTCCCGGAGAAGTACCGCGGGGGCGCGTTCGTCGCTTTCCACGGCTCCTGGAACCGTGCCCCCAAGCCGCAGGGCGGCTACAACGTGACCTTCGTTCCCTTCGACGAGAAGGGCATGCCGCGCGGCACCTACGAGGTCTTTGCCTCGGGCTTCCCCGGCGTCGCCGAGTTCACGCGGCCGCAGGACGCGAAGTACCGCCCGGCCGGTCTCGCCTTCGGCCCCGACGGCTCGATGTACATCACCGATACCGAGAAGGGGCGCGTGTGGCGCATCTTCTATACGGGCGGGAAGCGAGCGGCGTCGGCGCCGGCGGCGACCACCGCGGCCGCCGCGCCGCGGGCGAGCGCTGCTCCCGCCACCGCCCCCAAGACTGCCGCCGCGGCCGCCGAGAGCCCGGGCGGGAAGCTCTACGCGCTCGCCTGCGCGACCTGCCACATGCCCGACGGCAGCGGCGTCCCCGGCCTGCAGCCCGCGCTCGTGGGGAGCAAGGTCGTGGCCGGCCCGCCCGCGACGGTGATCAAGGTCCTGCTGCTCGGCCCCGAGAAGGCGCTGCCCGCGCACAAGGCGACGAGCGGCAACCAGATGCCCCAGTTCGATTCCCTCTCCGACGAGGAGATCGCGTCGATCGTGACGTACGTGCGCAAGACCTTCGGCAAGGGCGCGAGCGCGGTCACGCCCGCGCAGGTCAAGGCCCAGCGCCCGAAGTGAGACGCGCGGGCGCCGCCGCTTTTCTGGCGCTCGGTCTCCTGCCGTGGCCGGGGTGGCCGCCGTGGCCGCCCCTCCGGCGGGGGGACGCGTCGAGCTCGTCGCGGGTGACGGCCTCGACGAGCCGTTCGGTGTCGCGTTCGACCGCGAGGGCCGCACGTACATCGTCGAGATGGGCGGAAATCGCGTCACCGTCCTGGACGGACGCGGTGGGCGCCGGATCCTCGCCTACGACTTCAAGGGCCCGCACCATCTCCTCCTGGGGCCGGAGGGCGCGCTCTTC
>WNFC01002601.1_pt1 | contig 19475 bp, 11 predicted proteins | sample 5400541 | NCBI WGS metagenome assembly WNFC01 (sample SAMN13153342, study PRJNA577476) | soil metagenome | isolation source: 120 cm saprolite under Douglas fir tree site 2 hole 2 replicate 1 | place: USA:California | collected 2015-04-18 | reverse complement strand
CTTTCCGCATGCAGCCCGTTTATGTAGCTACCGCCCGTGTTGAAATTGACCGTGAGAATGCCAATATCCTTCCTTTCCAGGGCTCGGATTCCTACGACTACATGATGGATCTCGAGAATTACATCGAGACGCAATCCAAGATCCTCACCAGCGAAACGCTTGCGCTGCAAACCATCCGTAACAACGCTCTTTCCGCTCGTCCGGAATTTTCCTCCCCCGGCGGGCCCTCGGAAGCCATTGCCAGCGGCAGTCTCGCGAACCAGAAACGTCCGATCGAACTTGCTGAGTTTCTGGGGAGTCTTTTTGTCAAGCGCGTTCCCAGCAGCCGTTTGATGGACGTCAGTTTTGAATCCACCGATCCCCAGCTCGCCGCGCGCATTGTCAACGCGCACATCGCATCCTACATCGAGCAGAACTTCCGCAGTAAGTATGAGTCCACGGCCCAGGCTTCCACTTGGCTCACTGGCCAGTTGGACGATCTAAGGGTCAAGGTTCAGAGGTCCGAAGACGCGCTTATCACCTACGAACGGCAGAATCAGATTTGGACCCTCGACGACAAGCAAAACATCACCACCCAGCGGCTCGCTGACATCAACAAGCAACTCACCGACGCGCAGAGCGAGCGCATGAAAAAGGAATCGCTTTTCCAATTTGCAAAGTCGGGGAATTTGGATGCCGTTCCCCAGGTCCAAAGCAATGCTACCTTTATGGATTTGCTTCGAAAACACGCTGATCTTTCCAGCCAGTATACCGACGCCCTCAGCCAGTATGGCCCCAATTTTCCTAAGGTCCAGCGCCTCCAGGCCCAAGTGAGAGATATCGACGACCGCATCGAAAAGGAAAAACAGAAGATCGTGGACGTCCTCGAAAGCGATTTCCGCGAAGCCCGCGAACACGAGACCATGATGACCGGCGCCCTCGACGATCAAAAGGTTGCCGCCAACCAGATGGCCGAAAAGCTTGTTGAGTACAACATCCTCAAGCGCGAGGCTGAGGCCAACAAGGCTCTTTACGAAGGTCTGATGACCAAGTTAAAGGAAACTGCAATTTCCGCAAGTTTACGCTCTTCCAATATTCGCGTCGTCGATCCAGCCATGATTCCCTCCACCCCGTCGCGTCCGGCCAAGACTCGCAATGTCGCTCTGGCCTTTCTCGTTGGCTTGGTCGGCGGCATCGGTTTGGCTCTGATGCGCGAATACCTCGACAACACCGTAAAGACTCCGGACGACATAGAAACGCTTGCCCGTCTGCCTTCCCTTGCGGTCGTGCCGCAATTTGCCGGTACCAACGGCAATGGCAAGCGCCCGGGCCTCTTGCAAGGCTTCTCCTCCAACGGTCATGAGAAGCGCATCGAGCTGGTTGCCCAGCACCTGCCCAAGTCGCAGATGTCGGAAGCGTTTCGCGCCTTGCGAACTTCCATTCTGCTTTCGCAGGCCGATCATCCGCCGCAGGTCATCCTGGTCACCAGCGCCCTGCCGCGCGAAGGCAAGACCACCGCCGCCGCAAATCTTGCCGTCACCCTTGCCCAGCTCGGCGACAGCACCGTGCTTGTCGATGCCGATCTTCGCAAACCCGGCATCGGCCGCCTCCTTAATCTGGGCACTGGAAAGTACGCGGGCCTCAGTTCCTATCTGGCCGGCGTATCCACTCTTGATCTGGTTTCCATCCCGCACCCCGCCATTCCCAATCTCGCCGCCATTCCCACTGGTCCCCTCCCTCCGAATCCGGCGGATTTGCTCTCTTCCCACAAGCTCGCCGAGGCCATCGCTGAACTCCGGACCAAGTACAAGTTTATTGTCATCGATTCGCCTCCGATTATGGCCGCCACCGATGCCGTGATTCTTTCCGTGCAGGTCGACGGCGTCCTCCTCGTCGTTCGCAGCGGCGAAACGCCCAAGGAAGCCTTCACTCGCACCCGCGACTTGCTCAATAGCGTGAAGTGCCACATCCTCGGCGTCGTTCTCAATGCCGTGGATTCCGGCGCCCCGGATTACTACTACTCTTACCGCTATTATCCGTATTCGTATGGATATGGTCCCCAGGAAGCCGGTGAGTCTTCTCACGAAGAAGAAGACTCCGAAGCTGTCACGGAACACGTTTCCCGTGATTACGTCGATGATGATGACTCGCAGGCTCTGTAAGGAGGCCCTTTGCGCTATCTGATCACCGGCGGCGCCGGTTTTATCGGCTCACATCTCGCGGAGCGGCTCCTCGACCGTGGCGATCATGTCGTTCTGCTCGACAACCTTTCCACCGGCAGCGTCGAGAATATCCGCCATCTCAAATCTTCCGGCCGCATGCAATATCACCTCGACAACATCGAGAATCGCCAGTTGCTCGCCGAGCTTGTCGACGACGCCGATATAATCGTTCATCTGGCCGCCGCTGTCGGCGTCAAACTGATCGTCGAAAGCCCCGTGCGCACCATCGAGACTAACGTCAACGGCACGCAACTGATCCTCGAAGCCGCCTGCAAGAAGCGCAAGCTCGTTCTCACCGCGTCCACCTCGGAAGTCTATGGCAAGAGTACCGATGTGCCTTTTCACGAGGAAGCCGACCTCGTCCTCGGCCCCACCACCAAAGGCCGCTGGAGCTATGCGGCCTCCAAGGCCCTCGACGAATTCCTCGCGCTCTCTTACTGGAAAGAAAAGAAGCTCCCGGTCATCGTCGTACGGCTGTTCAACACCGTCGGCCCGCGCCAGACCGGCCGCTACGGCATGGTGCTGCCCAATTTCGTCAAATCCGCCTTGGACAACACTGCCATCAGCATCTACGGCACTGGAAAACAGTCCCGCTGTTTTTGCGATGTGCGCGACACCGTTGAGGGTTTGGTCCGCTTGATGGACACGGATCGCGCCGTCGGTGAAGTCATCAACGTCGGCAATACCGAGGAAATCTCCATCGAGGGCCTTGCCCAAAAGGTGAAGGAGCGTACCCGCAGCACTTCTCCGATCGAGTATGTCCCTTACGACCAGGCCTACGAGCCCGGCTTTGAGGACATGATGCGCCGCGTTCCTTCAGTCGAAAAACTCCATGCTCTCACCGGCTTCCGCCCTGGCATATCGCTCAACGAGATCATCGACCGCGTCGCCGCGTTTTTCCAGCCGCGCACCGAGCCCGTCGAACTCCAAAAGTTGGCCACCAGCAGTGCCGACTAAATTCCTCCCGCCGGGCATGTTGCGAGACTTACCTGAAACTGTTTTCGCCTTTCTTTCCCATTTTGCTTTCCTGGCGTCGGCCAGCCACTCTAAATTTCATCAAACTTTTCCCTTCTTTCCTCGTCTCTACTTCTAGCTATCCGGAGGTGTCCCTGTGACCAACACGGCCAACGATGCCCCTCGCCCCATGAACCTTGCCGGCTGGCTCGACAGCGTTCTTCGCGATCTCAAGTACACGTTCCGCATGCTCGCGCGCACTCCCGGTTTTACAGCCGTAGCCATTCTCACGCTGGCTCTCGGCATCGGTGCCAATACCGCCATTTTCACGCTTCTGGACCAGGTTCTGTTGCGCCTCTTGCCCGTCAAGGCTCCCCAGCAACTTGTCCTGCTCACCATGCGCGGACAGCATTACGGCAACAACTGGGGCGGCAATGCCATCTCCCATCCCATGTACCGCGATTTCCAGGCTCACAACGAAGTCTTCTCCGAAATGTTTTGCCGCTACTCCACTTCCGTGAGCCTTTCTTTTGGCCAGCAGGCCGAACGCGTCAATGCCGAATTGGTTTCCGGCACTTACTTCACCACGCTTGGTGTTGGCCCGGCGCTCGGGCGCATGTTCACGCCTGAAGATGATCGCGTCCCAAGCGGCCATCCGCTCGTGGTCCTCAATTACGCCTTTTGGAAGTCCAGATTTGCAGCCGATCCCGCCATTATCGGCAGATCCTTGATTGTAAATAATTACAAAATGACCGTCGTGGGTGTCGCACAGACGGGTTTCGACGGCGTGGAACTCGGGCAGAGCCCGAAAATCTTCGTTCCCATCATGATGCAGGCGCAAATGATCGTCGGCAATCCCGAAGACTTGCTGAAAGATCGCCGCACCCGCTGGGTGAACTCTTTCGGCCGCCTGAAGCCCGGCGTCTCGCAGCAACAGGCCAAGGCCGCTCTCCAGCCCTTCATGCACTCCATGCTCGAGATGGAAGTTCAGCAAGCCGCCTTCAGTCACGCCTCGCAATATGCCCGCGACGAATTCTCGAAATGTTGGATCGATGTTTTGCCCGGCTCCCAGGGCCGTTCGTTTACCCGCCGCCAGCTTTCCACTCCGCTTTGGGTCTTGATGGCCACCACTGGCGTCGTCTTGCTGATCGCTTGTGCCAATCTCGCCAATCTCATGCTCGTTCGGGGCTCCGGCCGCACCAGGGAAATCGCCATTCGCTTGGCCATGGGCGCCACCCGCCCGCGTATCATCGGACAACTCTTAATCGAGAGCCTTTCTCTTTCCGCGCTCGGCGGGCTCGCCGGTCTGGCCTTTGCGTTTTGGGCGGACAAAGCGCTCATGCAGGCCTATCTCCCGTCCGATTCCGGCGGCATGAACATTTCCAGCGCCCCCGACCTTCGTATTCTCCTCTTTAACCTTGCCGTCACCGTCCTTACCGGAATCATTTTCGGTCTTGTGCCTGCCCTCCAGACCACCAAGCCCAACATCGCCGGAACACTAAAGGATCAAGCCGGAGCCATCGTGGGCGGCGGCCACAATCGTTTGCGCAAGGGCCTCGTTGTCGCCCAAGTCACTCTTTCTCTCTTGCTCTTGGTGGGCGCCGGTCTCTTCGTCCGCAGTCTCGCCAACCTCCGCAATCTCGGCCCCGGCTTTCCAGCGGAAAAGCTCGTGGGTTTCAATATCGATCCTTCGCTCAACGGCTACTCCCCCGAGCGTCTTAAAGTTTTCTATCCACAATTGTCAGACGCGCTCGCCTCCATTCCTGGAGTGCAATCCGTGGGGCTCGCCGGCGTGCGCATTCTCGAGGACAACGAATGGGACAGCAGCATGTCCGTCGAGGGCTTCAGTCCCGCGAAACCCAACGAGCATGCCCAGCCTTTCATGAACCAGATTGGCCCGAATTATTTTGCTACTCTCGGCGTCCCGGTCGTCGCCGGGCGCGACTTTAACATCAACGACAATCGCGACGTCAAACATGGTCCCGAGGTCTGGAACTGGGTGCCCACCACCGTAATGATCAATGAGAAGTTTGCGAAAAAATATTTCGCCGGGCGAAATCCCCTTGGCCTCCACATCGGTTTCGGTACCGATCCCGGAACGCCCACCGACATGGAAGTCATCGGCGTCGTCAAGGATTTCAAGTACACCAGTCTCCGCGACGAGATTCCCGAGCAGGCTTTCATTCCCTATCTGGCCAGCCGCCAGCTCACGAGCATGACCGTCTACGTTCGGACTGCCATCGATCCCAATCAATTAATGTCTGCTGTGCGTTCGAAAGTCCGCGACCTGGATCCCAATCTCCCCGTTTACGCCATGCGCACCACCGAAGTGCAGATCAATAACTCTCTTTCCGCCGAGCGCATGATTGCCAGCCTCTCCGCCGTCTTTGGCTTCCTCGCCACTCTCCTCGCCGTCATCGGCCTCTACGGTGTCATGGCTTACACTGTTGCGCAGCGTACCCGCGAAGTCGGCATTCGCATGGCGCTTGGCGCTGCTCGCGGCAACGTCATTTGGATGGTCATGCGCGAAGTCCTCCTGCTCGTCGCCATTGGCGTCGCCGCCGGCGTCACGGCCTCTCTCGCGCTCACCCGCGTGGTCCAGAGCCAGCTCTTCGGCCTCACTCCCCACGATCCGCTGACGCTCGGCCTCGCCACCGCCGCACTCGCTCTCATTGCCTGCTCCGCCGGCTACATCCCCGCCCTCCGCGCTAGCCGCCTCGACCCCATGGCCGCCCTCCGTTATGAATAAGGTTGGCTAGAATTCTCCTCCTCGGACCATGTAATAAGTGCGCGGGTAAAATCCTGGCCCCACACTGACAAAATCTGTCTCTTTGTCTTCTAACCTATTGCACACCAAGCACTTATGTTCAGGCGACGGCGCGCGGGCTTCTTGGCAGCTAGGTTGCCGCATCTAATGGGTTCGGCTGTGTCTAAGGAGGCTGACGTCGCTCCAGCCAAAAAAACGTCATATCACAATGAATTACACAATGGCGAGCCCACCAGTGATCCCCGGTCCGATGAGAAGTCAGATCGAATCTGCCAACAAGACCGCAAGCCTGTGCGGTTCATTGCTTGTCCTTGCGGCGCTACTTTTAGCTCCGCGGGCGCAAGCGCAGGCAAATAATAGCACTGCGTCAAGCAGCAATTCCTCCTCGTCCGTGACTCCGGCAGTGCGCTCTGAGGACCACTTCACGTGGATCGAGCAATTTGACGGAAGCTCGAACACCGAGGGCCAGGTGATGCAGCTGGATTCTTCGGTAGGCTACCTGTTCGGCCGCCACCTTTTGATTGACGGGGGCGTTCCCGTTTATTTCGTTCGCGCCAATATCATTACGAGTTCTGGAGCTTCGACGACGAGTTCCTTTACGGAGCTGGGCGATGTTTACGGACAGGCTCGGCTGTCGTTTCCCAATCCCATGCTGAATTTCAAGACGCAGCTTACAGGGCGGGCGCCCACCGGCAGTACGTCCGACGGAATCTCCACCGGCCACGTTACCTACGACTGGACGAATCGAATTGATCGCAATTTCGGCCACTGGACTCCGTTTCTTGAGGTGGGCCTCGCGAACTCCATACCTGACACGTTCGTCTATCGGCGGCCATTTGCCTCCTACGGAGAACTCGGCCACTTCCAGGCCGGAGCCGCCTATCACGTTGTCAACTGGTTTAGCGTAGCGGCGTCGGCCTTCGATGTCGCGCCATGGGGAACGCAAACGATAGACAGCCGGGTTGCTGGAAACGGTTCTGGCACGTCCAGCGGTCACGGTCCTCCGTTTTTGCAAGGCCTCCGGACCACCGGTGGTACGAGCCTGGCAGCGGACAATGGATTCAGTACTGGGGTGGATCTCTTGCCCGTGAAAGGGATCGATCTCACGGTCGGCTACAGCCGAAGCACGCATTATGCTCTCAATACTGTTTCTTTCGGCATCGCCGTGAACATGCGCGCGATTTTGCGCCATCCGGGTTTGTAGCTTGTAAATGACGTACTAATTCGGTGTGATTCCTTCAAGGAGGCAATGCATGAAACGCATAGTCATGACTATCACGTTAGTGGCCGCGGCGGCTTGGATCCTGGCGATCCCGGCTGCTGGGCAGGGGCGCAGCCAGAGCCACCCCAGCGGCGGGTCGGCCGCAGCCGGCTCGATGGGCGGAGGGCATGGGATGGACGCTTCCGGGACTTCCGGCCAGCATTCGCCGGGCCAGTTGCTCACGCAGAATACACAGCTTTCCACGAAGCTGAGCTCGCTTCTGCCGGCTGGCACGGATCTTCAGGCGGCCGCTGCCGGCTTCCGCAACCTTGGCCAATTCGTGGCGGCGGTGCACGTCGCTCACAATCTGGACATTCCGTTCGACCAGTTGAAGTGTACCGAGTTGGCGACGTCCGCCGCTTGTGGGACCATGACCGTGCCGTCAAAGGGTTCGCACCTCGGGCAGGCGATTCAGACGCTCAAGCCTGCGATGAACTCGACGGACAGCAAGTCGGCCGCAAAGCAGGCGGAAAAAGAAGCCTCCGCCGACATCCAGCAATAATCATCCTGAACTGAACTCCAACCACGTGGCGGGGCTGGCCGAACCGGCCCCGCCGCGCATTACTGGAACACTTCCTCAATCTCAGCTCTCCGCTATCGCGTGCAACTTTGTAATCTCGCGAGCCTTAACATCCCCGCCCTCCGCGCCCGCCGCCTCGACCCCATGGCCACCCTTTGCTACGAATAAGCGTCTGCGCATTCAGGCATCTGGCGTGCGGTAAAGTCTTATGGCTTTGATCCTACCACCGGCCCATCGCCGATCACGAAGTACCCAGGCGGCTGTGGGTTGCTCTTATTTGCAGGATTAAGGGCAAAGGCTCTAGCCGCGGCCGCGAGACTGTTCACAGTGCTGATAGAGGCCGCGCTGGTGCTCTTGGGCACGACCACCGTACTGGCGCTCAGGCTAAAGTTTCCCGCGCCGTCCGTCGCTTTGGCTACGATCAGATATACGCGGCCCGGGCCGCTGTCGGAACGCTCCGCCCGCAGGCGCAGCGTGCCGGGAGCGATGTTGCTCGCGTCGGGCGAGAACACCGTGCCCATGTTGTCGGTCGGCGCCTGATCGTCTTCGTTGCCAAACACCTGCACCGTCACGGTCGGGCTGGCAGTGCAGATGTCGCTTTTCGTGACGGCGAGCCCCACGTTCGTCATATTGTGACTATTCTGCTGGAGTATCCCTCCGGGCAGCGCCACCGAAGATGTAACAGCCGGTGGTGTTGTGTCGCGCACCGTCACGTGCGTCTGCGCCGTGGCACTGAATCCCGAGGGATCTGTCACGGTCAGGGTGTAGATTTGTGTTCCCATTTGCGCCACAGCGGTGGCAATCGCCGATGTTCCAACCACGTTTCCGAGGGAATCGGTCCACTTGTAAGTCAGCGCGTCGCCGTCTTGATCGCCCGACGCTGAGCCGTTTAAAGTCACCGGCGTTCCGTTTGGTCCCGTACACTCGACGGTCTGATCCGTGCCGGCATTCGCGAATGGGCGCGAATTGACGTGCGGGTGGAATCCGTCAGGTGGAATGTCTTGAATCCTCGCGTGGTCTACAATCGTGGTCGTGACGCCGTTCTGCGTAAGTGTGATGGTGAAGGTGTCCGTAGGCTGCGCATCCGGCTTCGGAATCGCTTTGATCGTGTACTGTCCTCCTTCGGGAAAAGGAATCAAAACGGTCGCGCGTTCGTGAACTGCGTCCTCGGCTAGATTCATGTATGAGGCTCCAGCAATTCCCGAGAAATCCCTTGCCATCTTCCCTCCGCTCGGTGCCGTCACATCAAGATCCACGGGTGAAAAACTGTCGAAAGATAGACAGTTCGAATCAAGCGCGCAAAGAATCGCTGAGAAGTCGTTACCCTCGCTGGGAGGTAATACGGCATGGAACCGATCGCTCGTCAATGTTCTTACGTGATGGAGCGTGATTCCCGCATTATTCATGTCGGCGCTTGTCGCTGGAACGAGTATGTCCCAAAGCTGCGAATGACAATCGTTCGAAAAACCCCTGACAAAGGGAAAGGGAAGCTCGCCCACAATGGAGACGTAGCTTAACCCGCTTGCATCGATAGGTTGTTTACGATCAGTCGCATTTAGATCGTCAAGGAAGGGGCTTAAATACATGGGCCTCGAATATCCCTGCAAGACGAACTTCCGTGGGAACAGGATTGTCGGATCGTCGCATACGAATCCAGCTTGCCTAGCTCCCTCCGTCTGTGTCCCCCACAGCAGTGGATCGGTGACAACCTCGCGCAAGCCGCTCAAATCCGCACCGAGATGCGGAGTTCCATAGGTAATCAGCCCGGTAATCTTCGACGGTGCGCTTGAGTTGCCAGAGATGTAGCTCCTTGCTGCGAGACCCCCATTACTGTGAGCTACCAGCGTAAGACGCGGTCCGTTCCCATCCGGGTTAATCTTGTCGATGAAATGTCCCACCTCGTCGCCCTGATGTGCTAGACCCCTACCGTCTGAATAAGTTGCAACAGTGTTTCCAAACCCAGCTGTGAAAAACTCATTTAGCTTGGAAGAGTCGATAGAGACGTCATCGTGGCAAGAAATGATGTCCCCTCCAGATACAAACGACGGTTCGCAGGTTCCAGCTCGATTGACCCCCGTCGGATTGAGATCGTCCTTCAAATGAAACAGCTCGCCCCCATATTGCCAAGTGAGAGTATTTCGCATGAAGCTGATAGTGTCCTTCCACGTTCCATTGGTGTCTCCGCTGCCCCCAAGTCCATGAAGAAGCAGAATCGTATTGTCAGGATGGAGTGGCGCTGCTAAAGCAAAATTGGACGGCTTTGCGAAGACTGGATCCGAACGAGGACTAAGCGCACCGTTGGCAACGGCTACTACTCTGAATCTGTACAACGTGTCGTTCTGGGGAGCAGAGCCGTCCGGCAACGTGAAAACCGTCCAGCTCGGATTCTGTATCAACTCATTGAAAGAAACTAAAGTTCCTAAGGGGACGATAGATAGCTGGGCTCCAACGTCGATGCGATCGACGTAAACGTTGTAACCATCGACCGTTACTGGAGACTGATTCCAATACAGGTAGACTGTCTGATTCCCTACATTCGCCCTAGTTCCCGTAGGTTGGGGCGGAGTAGTCAGCACCGTGACTGCGGCTGTCTTGACGGCCGCTTGCGAATCAGGATTTGTCACTATCAAATCGTGGGGCCCGGGCGCAGCCGCCGAGGCCACATTCAGGAAACCCAGCAACTCACCAGAAGAAAAGAATAGGAGCTTCAGGACGGTTATATCCTGTCCCCCGCTGAACGAAACAGTTGTCCCAGTCTGAAAATTCGTTCCCTTCAGACTGAAAAGAGGAGATTGCTTTCCCTGTATAACGACTGTGGGGTCGAACGAAGCGATTTTCGGCGGAGGATTTGGTGGGAACGGAGTCACATAGTTGGCGGCGACCGTGCGGTTGCCGTTCATGGTGACCGTACAATTGGCATTCGACGGGGGCGAGTCGCAACCGGACCAATTGGAGAAGTTGTTTCCACCAGCGGGAGACGGTGCTGTCAGAGTCACCGTCACGCCATCGTTGTAGGTGCGTGCGAACTGAGTAGTGCCGTCGGAGAGGTTGTTGTTATCCAAAAGGCTGACGCGGATCGGAACACCGCTGTTTGGATTCGTCGATACAACGGTGAGAGTGTGCGTCGGTGGCGGGCCGATTGGACATGTAGTTGGATTAGGCTGACCCCACAACCACGTCTCGTTGGTGAACGAACCAGCGAATCCCCCGAACAGCACTATCTGCGAACGCGCTTCATCGTAAGCCATACCAGGCAGACTTCTGCCTGCGGGCCTCGTTGCGGGAAGCTGCTGGGTCCACGTAGTCCCATCCCACGCCCAAGTATCGCTATACAGAGGAGTGTTGTTGGGTCCTTGTCCCCCGAAGAGCACTACCCCCTGCTGCGCGGCATCGTACGCCAAACCAAAATGAAACCTCGGTGTCGTGGGACTTGTTGCCGGGAATTTCTGTGTCCAATTCGTGCCATCCCAAACCCATGTGTCGTTGAAAAAAGTAGTGATAGCATCAACCGTTCCTCCGAACAACACTACCTCTCCACGAACAGTGTCGTAAGCCATCCTATGTCCGCTTCTCGCCGGAGGACTGGTCCCGGGGAACTTCTGTGTCCAGTTCGTTCCATCCCAGACCCAAGTGTCCGCAAACGCCGTGGGGGAACCGGGGCCCCCGCCGAAGAGCACAATCTGCTGACGAGTTGAGTCGTACGCAATGCCCGCGTGCAACCTTGGTGACGGACTGCTAATTGGGAACTTCTGTGTCCAATTGATGCCGTCCCACACCCATGTGTTGGCTACAATCGTGCCACCCACGGCGCCACCAAACATCAGAACCTGTTGTCGTGCGGCATCGTAGGCCATCGCGTAGGAACTCGTTGCTGGTGGACTTGTCGCTGGGAATTTCAGTGCCCAATTAACCCCATCCCAAACCCAAGTGTCGCTGAAAGCAGTGTTGGCATCCCCGCCCCCAAACATCACCATCTGTCCCCGAGCAGCGTCGTAAGCCAAGCCGTGCGCATATCTTCCCGGAGGAGTTGTGGCTGGACATTTCTGTGTCCAGGTAGGAGGGGCTGGCGGAGGCACTGTCGCCGTGGCGAAGAAAATGTCGTTCGCGGCGAAGAGCGGGCCAGGGGTGGTGTCTTCCCAAACTGCGTTGATGTTGCCTCTTGAGTCCAGAGCGATCTGTGGTTGCCCTGACGATCCCGCATTGTTGGACACATTGTGGGGAGTGGAGAAGGTGGCCCCTCCATCGGTAGAACGGCTGAGGAAAATATCCGAATTGCCGGGGCTGCTGTCCTGCCAAACGACGTTGATGTTGGCACTTGAGTCCAAGGCGATCTGTGGGACCGCCGATCTCGTATCGTTGGAGAGGTTCTTAGTTGAAAAGGTGGCGCCTCCGTCTTTGGAACGGCTGAAGAAGACGTCGGATTGGCCCTGGCCGGGGATGAGCTCCTGCCAAACCACGTTGATGTTGCCGCTCGAATCCACGGCCATCTGCTCTAGCGACGATTGAGTCAAGTTGTTGGATAGGCTTTTGGGAACGGAGAATGTCGCACCTCCATCGCTGGATCGACTGAACAAAATTTTTACTACGGGCGCAACCTGCTCCTCCCAAAGCACGTTGATATTGCCGCTGAAATCTAAGGCGATCCGCGTGCTGCCGGTGGCCCCCACCCCCGTACTGTTGGAGATCCTTTTGCGAGTGGAGAAGGTCGCGCCTCCATCAGTGGAACGGCTAAAGAAAGTGTCTACGGGCCCAATGCCTAAGCCTCGCCAGATCACGTTGATATTGCTGCTGGAATCGACGGCGATTTGCGGGACCGCTGCAAATGCCCCGAAGACTGGACTATTGTTGGAAACGTTCTTGGGGAGGGAAAAAGTGACGCCCCCATCCGTGGAACGGCTAAGGAAAATATCCAGACTGCTGGCCCAAACCACGTTGATATTGCCGCTCGAATCCAGGGCGATCTGCTGCGCCGATGAGAAGGATAGATTGCTGGAGATGTCCGTTGGGGCGGAGAAGGTGGCGCCTCCGTCGTTGGAACGGCTAAAAAATACGTCTACATTTCCAAGCGAGCCCACGAAGCTATGCCAGATCACGTTGATGCTGCCGTTGGAGTCCACCGCGATGAGCGGAAAGAAAGACTGGACTGAGTTGGTCGAGAGTTTCTTGAGGGACGAGAATGTTGCACCTCCATCGGCGGAACGGCTGAAGAGAATGTCGCCAGAGGTACTGCCAACCACATTGTCCATCCAAACCACGTTAATGTTCCCGCTGGAATCGACAGCGATCCGCGGCTGTAATGAGTTACCAGCATTGTTGGAAATATTCTTCGGGGTTGAGAATACCTGCGCCTGGGCAACCAGCGCTGACGTGGTGAGAGCTAGCAGGCCCGCCAGCGCCGCGCGCTTAATGATTTCCTCGAAAAGAGTGCCCCGAGACAAGTGGACACAGAATCTTGAAAAACCCATCGGCATTTACCTTTCTTACGATGGCCGCATAAGAATTCTAAGTAACGATGTCAGGGGCCGACCTAGGGAAGGACCTTGCCTCGCGAGAGTTTAGTCAGGAATTATCGTGGGGCTCGATAAACAGGAGGCTCTGTGCGCGGAGTGTGCTCTCGATGCGAATACAAGTCAAGTTATTTCTCAATAGAGTGAGCTTGAACATTTGGCTGCCTCAGTGACTAGGTCTTACCTTAGAGGGATCCGTTTCAAATCGCGGATATCTAACCCCAAAGTAAATTCGTGCGGTACAATACCGCCACGATAAGCTGTAGTTACCAGGTCCTTTCCTCGGTCTTGGGAGATTGGCTCTACATCGTCATGCTGCCCGGTAATAATGGCAGCCACGTATAGGAAAGGTTTCGGCGGGTACTTCGTTCGTGGACCAGCTAGACTTCAGCGCATCGCCCGCGCGCCGCTTGCGCAAATCAGAGTGCCTGCTTTTTATTCTCTTTCTTTTCTCGCTTCCTTTTCTGAATCCCTGGGTCCGCGGCGACGGTGTCGGGTATTACGCTTTCGCTCGCGCTCCGCTCATCCAGCACAATCTCGATTTCACCGAAGATTACCGCCACGCGAACGAAAGCTTCCGCGGCCCACGCCTCGACCTAAATAACCAGCCCCGACCAGACTTTCGAACGCCCACAGGCCATCTCGAAAATCATTTCAGCGTCGGCCCAGCGATCCTCTGGACGCCCTTTCTCCTCGTTACGCACATCTGCGTTCTTCTTGCCCGTGCCCTGGGTTCTTCTGTCGCCGCCGACGGTTTTTCCACCCCTTATCGCATCACCATGGCTCTCGCCACCGCGTTCTACGCTTTTCTCGGCTTGCTTTTATCCTTCCGCCTCGCGCGCCAATATGTCGAAGAGCGCTGGGCGCTGCTCGCGACGCTCTCCATTTGGTGGGCCAGCTCCCTCCCGGTCTATATGTATTTCAATCCTTCGTGGTCCCACGCGCACTCTGCTTTCGCCGTCGCGCTTTTTCTCTGGTATTGGCATCGGACGCGTTCGTCGCGCTCGCTCGCACAGTGGCTGATTCTCGCCGCCATCACCGGCCTCGTGCTCAACGTTTATTACGCCAACGCCATGGTCCTCGCCATCCTCGCCATCGAAGCCGTATGCCAGTATTTAACCGCGTGCCAGCATTACTTCGCTTTTCGCCCGATGCCCGCCGAAACTTCCGCGATCGCAGATTCCGACCTCGTCGGAAAGGCGGGTCCGCCTTTTCTTCCCGCTCCGCGCCTCCCTCAACTCCTCCTCCGCCACTCGCTCTTCGCCGTCGTTCTCCTCATCTCACTGCTTCCCACTTTCATCACCCGCTATCTCATTTACGGCAGCGCATTCGAATCTGGCTACATCCCGCTCAAGGACTGGCTGTGGCGCTCGCCCGTCTTTTTCTCCGTGCTCTTCTCTTCCAATCACGGACTTCTCTCTTGGACGCCCATTCTTCTTCTCGCAATCGTTGGCCTCTTTCTTTTTCGGCCGCGCGAACCGCGCGCCGGCACTCCCTTTCTTGCCGCATTTTTCGCCTTTTATCTTTTCATTTCCTGTTATCCCGATTGGGCCGGCATCTCTTCTTACGGCAACCGCTTTTTCGTTTCTCTCACTTCGCTTTTCATCCTTGGTCTCGCCGTTTTCCTCGATCGCGCCGCAAAACTTTTTCGCTCCCGTCGCGCCGCTCTCGCCGCCGCTTGCGTTCTTTTCGCTGTCTTCACTCTGTGGAACGCCGGCCTGATATTTCAGTGGGGCGCGCATCTTATTCCCGCGCGCGGCTCCGTCTCTTTCTCCGAAATCGCACACAATCAGTTTTTTGTCGTGCCCCGCCAGCTCGCCGCCGATCTCCACCGCTACGTTTTCAAGCGCAAAGCCCTCATGCAGCAGATCGAAGACCGCGACCTCCGCCAGCTCGAAAAACCCCCCCCTCCTCCCTGAGTGCTTCATAGCGCGGCATCCTTGCCGGCTCTCTCTTCCTCCCATCTCTGATATTCTTATCAGGGCTTCATCCGCTCTCTGGAGTAATCGTTTTTATTCATGGCATCCGTCACGCAATCCAGCGTCGCTCTTCCGCTCCCTTCCGGGGCTTCCACCACCATTCGCATCGAGCCGCCACGCGGCCTTTTCGAGCTCCGCCTCCGCGAAGTCTGGGCCTATCGCGAACTCCTTTATTTTTTCATCTGGCGCGACGTCAAGATTCGCTACAAACAAACCGCCATCGGCGTTCTCTGGGTCGTTCTCCAGCCCGTTCTGAACATGCTGGTCTTTTATATATTCTTCGGCCGCCTCGCCAAGCTCCCCTCCGACGGCCTCCCCTATCCCATCTTTTATTTCGCCGCGCTCGTTCCCTGGACCTATTTCTCCTACGCCCTCCAGATGACCACCAATGTCGTCGTCGACAACCAGCACCTCATCACCAAAGTTTATTTCCCGCGCCTCATCCTGCCCATTTCCTCCGCTCTTTCCGGCCTGGTGGACTTTGCCATCGGCTTTGTGGTCCTCGCTCTCTTTACTTTCGCCTTCGGCATCAAGCCCTCGCTCCCTGCTCTTTGGCTCCCGGTGCTGTTGCTTCTCGCCGTTTTCACCGCCCTTGGCGTCGGCCTGTGGCTTTCCGCGCTCAACGCTCTTTATCGCGACGTGCGCTACGTCGTCCCTTTCATCATGCAGTTTTGGATGTTCGCTTCGCCGGTCGTCTATCCAGCCTCCATGGTTCCGCAGCGCTGGCGCTGGCTGTACGGCCTCAACCCCATGGTCGGCGTGATTGACGGCTTCCGCTGGGCCATCACTGGCCGCGGCCACGCTCCCGGGCTGCTCATGCTCGTTTCCGCTTTTGCCGTCGCTCTCGTCGTTCTCGGCGGCCTCGTTTTTTTCAACCGCATGGAAGGCACGGTCGCCGACCGCGTATGAGGCCGTTTGAATGTTAGAAGGTTTGCAGGTTGCAAGGTTAAGAGGCTAGGAACAGCACATGAGTACGATTCACAGGTTTGAGGAGATCGACGCCTGGCAGACCGCGCGCCAGTTAACCAAGTCCGTTTACGCCCTTGCCGCCAGCGGATCGTTTACGCGCGATTTTGGCTTGCGGGATCAAATGCGCCGCGCCGCGGTTTCCATCATGTCCAATATCGCCGAGGGATTTGAAAGCCGCACCAGCGGGTTATTCCTGGAATTTCTGGGCCGCGCCAAAGGCTCCGCAGGCGAGCTTCGTGCCCAGTTCTACGTCGCCACCGATGCCGGCTACCTCGCCAAGGAACAATTTACGTCCCTCTGCGCCCTCTGCGAAAAATGCAGCGGCCAGATCAGTGGCTTTGCTTCTTATCTTGAATCCCTTCCGAAGCACAAACGTTTCTCTCGCCCGCCCTCTCCCTCTTCAACCTCCAAACCTTCAAACCTGCAAACCTCTAAACGAAGTTCCTCTCTTCAACCTGCAAACCTGCAAACCTCTAAACGAAGTTCCCCTCTTCAACCTTCAAACCTGCAAACCTGCAAACCTTCAAACGTTCCCAATCCCCATGCCTAACCCCGTCATTCACGGCGAAGGCCTCGGCAAGCTCTACCGCCGCGGTCTGGAGTGGCAGCCCGGCCTGCGCCATTCCCTGGAAGCCTTCCTGCGTTCGCCCATCGCCTCCCTCCGCCGCAAAAAGGACGAAACCTTCTGGGCCTTGCAGGACGTTTCTCTCGAAGTCCAGGAAGGCGAAGTCCTCGGCCTCATCGGCCGCAACGGCGCCGGCAAGACCACTCTTCTCAAGATCCTTTCCCGCATCACCCGCCCCACCACCGGCTGGGCGGAGATTCACGGCCGCGTCGGCTCCCTTCTCGAAGTCGGCACCGGCTTCCATCCCGAGCTGACCGGCCGCGAAAACACTTTCCTCTCCGGCGCCATTCTGGGCATGGGCAAAGCCGAAATCCTCCGCAAGTTCGATGAAATCGTGGCCTTCGCCGAGCTCGAAAAGTTCATTGACACGCCCGTAAAGCACTACTCCTCCGGCATGTACGTCCGCCTGGCCTTCGCCGTCGCCGCCCATCTGGAGCCGGAGATTCTCCTCGTCGACGAAGTCCTCGCCGTCGGCGACATCAATTTCCAGAAGAAGTGCCTCGGCAAAATGGGCGACGTCGCCCGCCAGGGCCGCACCGTCGTCCTCGTCACCCATCAGCTCAATCAGATTCGCCGCCTCTGCCACCGCGTCGTGTGGATTGACGCCGGCTCCGTCCGCCAATCCGGCCCCACCCACGAAGTGGTCTCCGCCTACGAATCCGCCATGGCGCGTGGCGACTCCAATGGCCATGCCCATGTCCGCGCGACCGACTCCAAGGGACGCTTCATCAAGTGGGAGATCGTCCAACCACACACAGGCGAACCGCACACCCTGAGCGAGCTAGAACCAGTGACAGTCAAATTTACCCTAGAGCTTCGACAGCCCCTCAGAAAAGGTCACCACGGAATCGCTTTGTTCAGCCACGACCGCCAATTGATATGGGGATCTGCAACAAACGGCCTCGACCTCCCGGTGGGGGAGCACGACCTCTGCTACACGTTTCCAATGCTACCCTTGCGTCCGGGCCCATATGCGTGGCTTGTGAGCTTGTACGACGAGGGCGGTGAAGAAGTGGATGCTTGGGATTGTTTGCCGGAAATGATCGTTGCCACGCAGGTTCACCAGCATCCAATGGATCATTGGAACGGCGTCCTCAACATCCCAAGTGAACTTTCTATTCTCGCGAAGGTCGAACGAAGTCAATGAGCGAGACGCGTACCTCCGACGCAAATGGAATTCTGCTTCGCGCCAGGCGCTTTTTGCAAAAGCCGTGGCGCGAAAAAGCTGAAACACTCACGATCCGCTGGGAGGGCCTTCGAGAACAATGGAGAGAATCTATCTCCCGAATACCTGCACCCATACGACTGCCGTTTGGCGCGATGTGGCTACTCCGCAACGACGATCTGGGAGAACTGCTGCGTACGGGGACGTTCGAGTCCGCAGAGCTCGCCTTCGTCGAGCGTTTCCTGAAACCAGGCATGACCGTACTGGATCTCGGGGCACACCACGGTCTTTACACACTTCTGGCGTCCAAGGTGGTAGGTTCGCGAGGAAAAGTAATCGCCTTTGAGCCCTCCCGACGGGAATGGAGGGCGTTGCTTTTGCATCTGATTCTGAACCGCTGCTCGAACGTGAGAGTCGAAAGGCTGGCGGTTGGTAACGAAGATACTGAGGCCGATCTATTCATCGTCAAGGGTAACCAAACTGGATGCAACAGCCTTAGACCGCCAGACGTCCGCACAGGAACTGCCCTTACACGTATCCGAGTAACGCGAGTTGATGATTGGTTGGAGAAACGAAAATATAGGCAAATCGATTTCGTTAAACTGGACGTTGAAGGAGCAGAGCTCGAAGCGCTGAAAGGCGCGTCAAGATTGCTAGAACAACAGCCACGCCCGTTGATTCTCGCGGAAGTGCAGGACGTCCGGACCATCCCCTGGGGCTATCGAGCAAAGGAGATTCTTCTGCATTTGCAGGAGAGGGGATACAAATGGTTTAGCCTATTAGCAGATGGAGCGATAGAAGAACTAAACCTAAGCGCCAATAATTTTGAAGGGAACTTCGTTGCGTGCCCGCTAGAGCGGAACAGTGATATTAGGGAGATGATTAAGCATGGGCCTCGTTCGTAAGTTCAGGGCGATCATCGGGTCGGACTTGGCGGGAGAGCCTTCGGACGGAACAGGTGCGTCTTGGCAACTGCCGTACGAAACTCTAAGGAAAAAGTGGGTCCAAGTTCCTGTCACCGCGACGGGTGCCCAGAAGACTACGCGATTGATCGACCTTCCCGACGAAGCACTTCTCGCCGAATGGGAGGCGGCTCGAAAAGACATCACTACCGGCCCCGAGTTTGCCCATCGCGGTTGGTATCACGCCCTCTATGCGGACGGCATGCGCGGCAAGAAGGTCATGGACGTCGGCAGCGGCTTCGGCGTTGACAGCATTACATTCGCGCAGCACGGCGCAAGACTGACGTTTGTCGACCTCGTGGAAACAAATCTCAAGGTCCTCGAACGCCTGTGCAAGATCATGAATCTTAAGGATGTTCAATTCGTCCACCTTCAAGACCTGGAATCACTAAAGCCTCTCGACACCGACTACGACGTCATCATGGCCATGGGCTCCATGCACCATGCCCCCATGGACATCCTGAAGCCGGAATACCAGGAATTGCTTCGACACTTGAAAGTTGGAGGACGCTGGCTGCAGTTGGCCTATCCCAAGGCCCGCTGGGTGCGCGATGGCAGACCGCGC
>WNFC01002595.1_pt1 | contig 19488 bp, 16 predicted proteins | sample 5400541 | NCBI WGS metagenome assembly WNFC01 (sample SAMN13153342, study PRJNA577476) | soil metagenome | isolation source: 120 cm saprolite under Douglas fir tree site 2 hole 2 replicate 1 | place: USA:California | collected 2015-04-18 | reverse complement strand
GGCGCCTCCACCGTGAGCGTCATTGATACGGCCAACGACCGCGTGGTCGCTCACATCGACGTGGGTGCGACTCCCCACGGGCTCGCGGTCTCGGGCGACGGCAGCCGGGTGCTCGTCATGGGCTGGGGCTCGAACCGGGTGCTGGTCATCGATACCGCGACGGACCGCGTGATCGGCGAGGTACCCGTCGCCCAGCCCCACAACGGCACCCTGAGCCGAGACGGACGCACCGGGTGGGTGGCCTCCCAGCCGCAGGGCGCCACGGCGCTCGCTCGGCTGGACCTGACCGCCTGGAAGGAAACCGCGCGCGTACCGCTGGACAAGACGCCCCGTGGGCTCGAACTGAGCCCGGACGGGCGGCGGGTCTTCTTCACGCTGGCCGGGGTCAATGCCATCCAGGTGCTGGACACGGCCACCAGCCAGATCGTCGCGCAGATCCCCGTGGGCGCCTCCCCGCACTACGCGCCCTTCACGCCCGACGGCCGTCAGGCGCTCGCGGTGGTCCAGGGCCCCGGCGAGCTCGCGATCCTGGATACCGCGAGCAACACGTTGGCCGGCACCGTCGCGGTGGGCAAGGCCCCGCACTGGACCATGTCCAGCGCCGACGGGCGCACCGCCTACGTGACCAACGAGGGCTCCAACGACGTCTCGGTCGTGGATCTGGCCCGCCGCATGGTGACGGCCACCATCGCCGTGGGCAACGCCCCGCGCAAGATCGCGGTCCAGGCGGCGGCCGGCGCGGCAACCGTGGCCCCCGCGGGGCAAGGCAAGTCGGTCACGCGGGGCGGTGTGACCTATGCCGACCACGGCACCAAGGATGTGCGGACCCTGTCGAAGCTGGAACTGGAGGCTGACGACTACTACTTCTCGCCCACCTTCCTGCGCGGAAATCCGGGGCAGAAGCTGACACTGATCGTGGAGAGCGAGGCGGCCACCCTCCACAATCTCAGCATTCCCGCACTGGGCATCGATAAGGACATCCCGCCCAAAGGCAAGGTGCAGATGGTCGTGACCTTCCCGGCTTCGGGGGTGCTGGCCTTCTTCTGCAAGTTCCACGGCCCGGTGGGGATGAACGGTCAACTGCTGACCGGCGACACCGCGCCCAGCGGGGCGCGCTAACCGGCCCTGAAGACTACGGATGATGGCTCGAGATCAACTCGTGGCGTGATGGAACCATCGGCCATGGTTCGCGTTAGCAGATGTGCCGCGCGCCGACTCGTGTTGGTGACCTGCTTCGTGGCCTTCTCGGCCGGCGTCGCGTGGGCCGCTGGCCCAGCCGACGTCGCGCGGGGCAAGTACGTCTTCGGCGCCGCCGCCGGCTGCGGCTGTCACACCGAGCCCAAGGGGCAGGCGAACGCGGGCGGCAAGAAGTTCGAGGGGCCCTTCGGGACCGTGTATGCGAGCAATATCACGCCGGACCGCCCGACGGGGATCGGTGGCTGGACGGACGAGCAGATCATCACGGCCGTCCGGTTCGGCCGACGGCCCAATGGCGAGTGTCAACGGGCACCCAAATATCCCCAACCGTGGGCATCGAAAATTCCCCACCCCCGGGTTCACTCCGTGGCCTCGGCGGGGCGGACGAGGCCGGCCTTGAGCTTGTCCTTGAGCCGGTAGGAATTGCCCCGAATGTTGAGCGTGATGGCGTGGTGGAGGATGCGGTCCAAGACGGCCGTAGCAATGACCCGGTCACCGAAGACGTCCCCCCAGCTGCCGAAGCTCTGGTTGCTGGTGAGGATCATGGGGCCGCGCTCGTAGCGGCGGCTGATGAGCTGGAAGAAGAGGTTGGCGCCGGCGCGGTCGATCGGGAGGTAGCCGATCTCGTCGATGATGAGCAGGCGGGGGACGGTGTAGACCTTGAGCCGGTCCTCCAACCGGCCTTCGGTCAGGGCCCGGGTGAGACTGGTGATGAGGGTGGCCGCGGTGGTGAACAGCACGCGGTAGCCGTGCTCGATGGCCTTGAGGCCGAGGCCGACCGCGAGGTGGGTCTTGCCGACGCCCGGCGGCCCGAGGATGACGAGGTTCTCGCCGTGCTCGATGAAGTGGCAGGAGCTGAGCGTTTGGAGCTGCTTCTTGTCGAGCGACGGCTGGTAGTTGAAGTCGAACGCGTCCAGGCCTTTGACGAAGGGGAAGCGAGCGAGTTGGGTCCGCATGGTGACGTGCTTGGCCGTCTTGGAGGCGACCTCTTCGGTGAGGACCTGATCGAGGAAGTCGGCGTAGGAGAGCTCCTTGCCGGTCGCCTCTTGCAGGAGGGCTTCGAGGCGCTCCCGGCTCTTGAACAGGCGCAGGCGCTGCAGGTGCTCCTGGAGGCGCTCGAGCTGGGCGGCGGTCATGCCGGCACCGCTGCACGCGTCAGATCGGGCGTCCCAGCGGCCTCAGGAGCCGCGTTGGCGAGGGGGGCCGCTACGTCGGTATCCCCCAGGAGCGCGTCATAGACCGCCAGGTCGCGGATCTCTACCGCCGGCGGACTGGCCGCGGCCCGCGCGCCCGGCGAGGTGGAATGCCGTTGGCGCGCGGTGCGCGCACTGGCGCCGGGGCCATGCTCGGGGAGGATGCGGAGCTGGTGTTTGCCGTGGACCTCCGGATGCTCGGCCACGAGCGCGCCCCGATGGACGATGCGCAGCGTGCCGTTGCGGCGCTGCACCTCCACGGGCTGGCCGATCAGCGTGAAGGGCACCGAGTAGCGATTGGTGTCGACGCTGACCAAGTAGTCGCCGGCGACGATGCGGGCCAGCGGAGCCTCCAGGCGAAAGCTCGGCTGGCTCGCGGTGGGGAGCAGCACCGGCTGCTCCTGGGCGAAGCGGTCGATCGGCCGCTCGTGCGTGGTGCCGTGGATCCGCACATCCGCGATCGTGGCCATCCACTCGCCGAGCTGCTCGTGCAGGTGGACGTCATCGACGAACTCACGGCCGGGCAGGAAGTTGCCCTTGAAGTACTTCACCCCCGATTCGACCTTGCCCTTGGTCTGGGCCCGATAGGGGCGGCAGAGCCGCGGCTCGAAGCCCCAGTACTCCGCGAAGGCGCGAAACGTGGGGTTCCAGATGATGCGCCCCGCCTCCGTGCCCTGGCAGACCGTGCGGGGCCGGTCGTAGAGATGCTCCCGGGTGTGACCGCCAAAGTGCTCGAAGGCCCGCTCATGGGCGTCGAGGAACTGCGGCAGCCGCTCGGTGGGGCAGACCTGGTAGAAGCCGCGCCGGCTGAAGCCGAGCGTGAGCACGAAGACGTGGAGGACTCGCGGCTGCTGGCGGAAGTGTACCGTGGCCGTCCCCCAGTCGATCTGGCTCTGGCCCCCCGGCGGCGTCTCGAAGCGCGTCACGGTCCCCTGGGCGAGCCGCTGCGCCGCCCGCAGGGGGCGGACGAAGCGCTTCACCGTGTCGTAGCTGCCCCGGTAGCCCTGCTGCCGCAGTTCTTGGAAGAGGATCTGGGCGGAGTAGCGGACCTTCGGGGCCCGGGCCCGCAAATACTCGGCATGCGTCGTCAACAGCGTCTCCGTCGGGGCCGGCCGCTGATACGGTCGCCACGCCGGATCGCGCAGACACCGGCGGACGGTCTTGCGATCGAGCTCAAATCGCCGCGCCAGCTCGGCGACCGGGACCCGGTCCTGCTGCCAGAGCCGACGCAGTTCCTCCCAACGCTCCTGACGGACCATCGGCACCTCCTCGGCCAGGGTGACCTCCGGTCCGATGGTCCCTGTTCCTCGCTCACTCTCTGTCGACATTTGATCCCCTCCTTCGGGAAGGAGGGTGGGGATATTTCGATGACCACAGGTGGGGATTATTGGATGACCGCTGACAGCGAGCGCATCCTGCCCGTGCACCCGTTCACGTCATTCAACGGCATGGCCGAGGAGGACCTTAAGGCCCTGGTGTCGTTTCTCCGGACGGTCCCGCCGGTGCACCGCACCACTCCGCCGAAGAAGATCACCGTGCCCATGTTCGAGCGCGTCTTCCTGCCGGTCTGGCTCGCCACCTTCGCCTCTAAGGAGACGCCGCCGCCGGCCGCGCCCGTTTCGGGCCTGCCGCGCGGCGAGTACCTTGTGCGGGCCGTCGGCCACTGCGGCGAGTGCCATACCCCCCGCTCGGCCCTGACCATGGCCGTGGACAACTCGCGCCTGCTCGCGGGCAACTCGAAGAAGACCGGGCCCGAGGGCCAGGCGGCGCCCAATATCACGCCCGACAAGGGCACGGGGATCGGGGACTGGACCGAGGAGCAGATCGTCACGTACCTCGGAACGGGCAACCGACCCGATGGCGACGTGGCCGGCGGGCTTATGGGCGAGAACATCCAGGGCACGTTGGCCGGGTACAAGGACATGACCAATGCCGATCTTCGGTCCATCGCGCAGTATCTGAAGAGCATCCCGGCGATCAAGAACAAGATCGAGTAGTGGCCTCGTCGCTTCTGCATGACACCAGGACTCTCTATCCGTTCGTCGGCGTAGGGAGGGTGGCTCAGGCCTCTGAGCCGCCAGTTGGGTTGGGATCGACTCCTCCGGACGTAGGGATCAGCCACGCGCGCGCGGTGGGCAACCTGCGTGGACTCTTTTCGGAGGGCCGCACCCACGGCGGCTGGCTCGGGAGTGGACGCAGTCGTCGTCCCTGCGCGTGACATGTCGCGTTCTTGCGGAATCCGACTCCGCGTGCAACCGGCACCGTCGGCGCGATCCTCACAAGAGTGAACGCGAAATGCGGGCTGCCCCGCACATGACAAGGAGGGCTCGAGATGCTTCGTATGCGAGAAACGATGCGATGGACGAAACCGATCCTGCCTCTCGTCGCGCTGGGCCTCAGCGTGACCGGCTGTGCCGCTATTCGCGCGCATCAGACCGTCGAGACCGAGCAGGTCCTGGCGGCCGCGGGCTTTCAGGTGAAGCCGGCCGACACGCCCGAGAAGCTCGCGCATCTGCAGACGCTGACACCGCGGAAGGTCGTGCGGTACGCGCGCGACGGCCAGACGCAGTACGTCTACGCCGATCCCGAGACGTGCAAGTGCTTGTACGTAGGCGACGAGCAGCGTTACCAGAAGTACCAGGAGCTCAGCCTTCAGAAGAAGATCGCCGATGAGCAGATGTCGGCGGCGCAGACCAACTGGGACGCGTCGATGAACTGGGGGGCCTGGGGCCCGTTGGGTTGGTGATCGAGAAACGACCGTAGCACGGACGGCACGACTTAAGCGAAAGGCGGCGAAGCCGCGGTCCGTAGTCGCTGATAAGCATGCCGAAAGAGGTCCTGGCCGGTCTTCGCCTCGTCCTGGGGAAGGCTGGCGGTGCACCGGTCAAGCCGTCCAGTCAGTTCAAGCAGATCCGCCGGACCACGCCGCGCGTGAGCACGTCCAGGGCAGGCCCCTGTCGCCGATAGAGCACGACGCGGCTTGCCGAGGTCACGGGCACCGTGGACGCGGGCCCGTCGACCGGCCGCCCATCGACGGAGACCTGGAAGGCCGTCTCGCCGAACAGCGCGGCGATCTGCTCCTCGTTCTGTAGAACTCGCGCGAGATAGTCACGGAAGGCGACGTGCTCGCCGGGGCGCAGAACATCCGACGTCCGGGCCAGTGCGTCACCGAGCGCCAGCAACTCGACCTCGTTCATGGGGGACCTCCTCTGGACTCGACGGACTCGACAGCCAGCTTCTTCAGTTGAGGGAAATGGGAATATCCACGCCGAGCATCACGCTCTTCCGATCGGTCCGCCGGTAACACGGCGGGATGGCGAGCTCGCTGCGATACTTGGCCACGGTCCGTCGGGCGAGCACGAACCCTCGCTGGCGGAGGGCGGCGGCGAGGGCCAGGTCGGAGAGCGGATGGCCGCCGTCCTCGCCCTCGATCAGGGCCCGCAGGTACGCCTTGACGGCCAGCGTGGCGACCAGGCCGCCGGTCGCGGCCGGCACCCCCGGCTGAAAGAAGTGCCGGAGGGGGAACACACCATGCGGCGCATTGGTGTTGCCACTCAGTAGGCATTCAAATTAGGCGTGTATGCCGGCAGGTAGTAGCGAGCGACGGGCGCCATGCTAGCTGTTCGCCACGGCGGCGCACGCCCGGCAAGTGCGTGCGCTCCCCGCCCCCGGAACAGCCCCGCGCCTAGGCCTGGGACCTTGCCGTGAGGGTATTTTCGACATAGGCTATAGATTTGAGGCAATATTCTACCGGAGACACTGGATTTCGACATTGTCTCGTAGTATTGTGTTTTCGACTAGATCTGATATATAGAGGCTGTTTTCGACTCATGACAAGGATTTTCGACTATGAAGCTTGAGTTGGCCGCCGTGCCGATCTTCCAGGAGAAAAGCCTCCCTGACGGCTCCAGGCTGGCGGGCTGGGCCGCGCTGGTACAGGCTCTGGCCCTCGCAGCCCCGGTGCGGCGGCCGAGTTGCGTCTCCGGTCAGCACGTCAGAGGCAGCCGCCGGGAAGAGGGGGCGTGGACCGTCTTCGACAAGCGCTACTGGCCCGGCGACAGCTTTGCCGGCCACCTGACCTTTGCCCTGCGTCATGAGGATATCGATCTGCTGATCCTCAAGCGCGCCTTCGAGGCAGTGTCCCAGGCCGAGCTCGAGGCTCTGGTCCGGGCAGCGCCCACCGGCACCGAGGCCCGCCGCGCCTGGTATCTGTACGAGACGCTGACCGGCCGCACGCTCGCGGTTGACGATGCGCCGCGCGCGGCGGGGGTCGATCTTCTCGACCCGGCGGCGTATTTCACGGGCAAGCCGCGCCTCTCCAGGCGGCACCGCGTGCGCGACAATCTCCTGGGCACCGGCCGCTTCTGCCCGGTCATCCGGCGCACCAAGGCTCTCACCGGATTCGTTGCACTCGACCTGGCCTCCAGAGCCCGGGAAACCGTCGGCCGCACCGGCGCCCATCTGGTCGCGCGCGCCGCCAGCTTCATGCTGCTGGCCGACAGCCGGGCCAGCTTCGCGATCGAGAACGAGCGCCCGCCGCGCAACCGTCTCGAGCGTTGGGGACGCGCGGTACTGCAGGCCGGCAGGAACCCGCTGACGCTCGACGAGATCCTCCGCCTGCAGCGCGTTCTGATCGAGGACACGCGCTTCGTGCGCGCGGGCCTGCGGCCCGACGGGGTCTTTATGGGCGAACTGGATCACAACGGCGATCCGGTGCCGGAGTTCATCGGCGCCCGGCCCGATGATCTTGCCGATCTCATGGCCCGCTTGCTCGAAGCGAACGACCGCATGCGCGGCGAGGACGTCGACCCGGTGCTTGAGGCCGCGGCCACCGCCTTCGGCTTTGTCTATGTGCACCCATTCGAGGACGGCAACGGGCGGGTGCATCGCTGCCTGATCCATCACGTCCTCGCCGAGCGGAAATTCACGCCGCCGGGGATGGTGTTCCCGGTTTCGTCCGTGATGCTGGACCGCATCGAGGATTACCGCTCGACCCTGCAGGCCCACTCCGGCCCGCTCATGCCGTTTATCGAGTGGCGGCCGACACCCGAGCGCAACGTCGAGGTGCTCAACGCGACCGCCGATCTGTATCGGTATTTCGACTGCACGGAAGCGGCGGAGTTTCTGTATGCCTGCGTCAGGCGCACCGTCGAGCAGGATCTGCCGCGCGAGATCGACTATCTGCGCCGTCACGACGAAGCCATCCGCCGCATCATGGATGCGGTCGAGATGCCGGACCGGGTTGCCGAGAACCTGATGATGTTTATCCGGCAGAATAAAGGTTCGCTCTCCAAGAGGCGCCGTGAGGATGAGTTCAAGCAACTGCGCGATGAAGAAGTGAGCCTGCTTGAAGGCATTGTCCGCGATGCTTTCGAGGGCTTCGAGGAGGGAGCCGACGAGCCACGCGCCGGCGCTGCCGATGTTGCCTGACCGGCATAGGCCGCGGACCTGAGCAGGCGCCGGGCTTTCCCATGCTGACCGTGAAGCGCGCCGCAAGCTGGTAGCCGGCAATCCGCAGCGATGCCGGCACGCCGCCCACGAGGCTCTCTCCGCGGCCAAGCGCGCCGGGAAGAACCGCGTCGCCATGTTCGAAGCCATGGGCCCCGGCCGCGACGGGCCCGTAGTCGAGGCGCAGCGGGAGGGCGTGGCTCGGCCGGAAGAGAAAGATAATTGGGCTCAGGGCGTATAGAATGATCTCGATGGCTCGCATACGGCTTTCGAGCCTTCGCGTTCGGCTTCTCCTGCTGGTCCTGCTCGCGGTGCTCCCGGCCATCGGGCTGGTTCTCTACACCGCGTGGGACCAACGGCAACAGGCCAGGGGGGAGGCTCAGCGGGCCGCCCTCTGGTTGGTCGAGCTCGCGGCGGCCGACCATCGGCGCCTGACCGAGGGCGCCCACCAGCTCCTGACCGCACTCGCGCGGTCGCCCGAAGTTCGCGAGCCCACCCGAGCGACGTGCAGCATGTTTCTGGCTGACCTCCTGACTCAGTATCGGGTCTACGCCAATCTGGCGGTGGCCGACACGGCCGGGAACGTCGCCTGCAGCGCGCTCCCACTGACGGGCCCGGTGAATGTCGCGGATCGCGTCTACTTCCAGCGCACGCTCGCCACCCGCGCGTTCGCCGTGGGCGAGTATCAAGTGGGGCGACTCACGGGCCGGGCCACGGTGAATTTCGGGCATCCCGTGTTCGACTCGGCGGGTGGCCTGACGGGCGTCGCCGTTGCGGCCGTCGACCTGGGCTGGCTCACGGAGCTGGCTCAGCGCGCGGCGGCCCCCCCGGGGTCGACGCTCACGGTGGTAGACCAGAAGGGGGTGATCCTGGCGCAGCACCCCGATGGAGAGCGTTGGATTGGGAAGCCCGCGGCCGACAGCGCCATCGTCGCGCTCGTCCTGAAGCAGAGCAAGGGGGTGGCCGAGGCGCTCGGCGTGGATGGCGTGCGACGGTTGTACGGGTTCACGCCGCTCGACGAGAGCGGCCAGGCCGGCGCGGTCTATGTGAGCATCGGGATTCCCACCGCCACCGCCTATGCGGACATCCAGCGGCGGCTCCTCTGGAATGTCGTCGGGCTCGGACTTGTTGGTCTCGTGGTGTTCCTGGCGGCCCGACAGGTCGCCGACCGGTTCATCCTCAAGCGCGTGGACGCTCTGGTCGCTGCGACGGAACGGCTTGCGGGCGGGGACCTGAGCGTACGCACCGGCCTCGCCCACGAGCGAGGGGAGCTGGCCCAGCTCGGGCGGGCGTTTGACCGCATGGCGGAAGCGCTGGCCCGACGTCAGGGCGAGAGCGAGCGACGGCGGCAGGAGGCCGAGAGCCTCGCGGCGGTCGGCCGCGTCATCCTGCGGTCGGTCGATCCGGGAGAGGTCGGACAGCGGATCGTCGCGAGCCTGCGCGAGATGCTGGGAGGCACGGCCGCGACCCTGTATCGGGTGGAGCCAGGCTCGGGAGATCTCGTGGCCGTGGCGAGCTTGGGCGACCAGGGGCCCGCCGAAGGCCCCCTGATCCTCGCGAAGGGCACGGGAGCGGCGGGCTTAGCCGTGCACCTCGGGGTGGCCGTCAGCTCCTCCGATCTCCTGGTGGATCCCCGCATCACGCTCACGCCGGAGGCGCGGACGCGCATTGAGCAGGGAGCGTTCCGTGCCGTGCTGGCCGTGCCCCTCGTGGTCCAAGGGCGGGTGCTCGGGGCGCTCGCGGTCGGCGATCGATCGGGACGGAGGTGGACGGACGACGAGGGTCGGCTGGCCGGGGCGTTTGCCGACCAGGCGGCGATCGCGCTCGAGAACGCACAACTGTTGCACGAGCTCACGGTACGGCAGGCTCGCCTGGAGGCCCTGCTGGAGGCGAGCCGACAGCTGACCCGGATCCAGCCGCTCGAGTCCCTCCTGCGTCGGATCGCGGAGGCATGCCACGCGCTCTTCCAGGCGGACTGGGTAGGGTTCCGGGTGGTCGAAGGCGAGGAGCTCGTCGTGCGCGGCTGGGCCGGTGACGCGCCCGAGGCCCTCCGGAGTGGTCGCATCCCCAGAGGGTATGGCCTGAGCGCGGTCGTGGAAGCGTCGGGAGAGCCGCTGGCCATTCGAGACCCTGCGGAAGACCCGCGGACGATGCCGGAGTATCGGCAGGCCTTCCGGCCGTATCGGTCCTGGCTCGGGGTGCCCGTGAAGGTCGGAGATCAGGTGGTCGGCGTCCTGAACATGGGGACCCAGCGCGAGGAGGGATTCTCTGCTTCCGATCTCGCGATTGCGACGGCCTTCGCGTCGCAGGCCGCGGTCGCGATGGAGAACAGCCGCCTCTATCAGGAGGTCCAGGGGGCGTACGAGGATCTCACGCAGACGCAGGACCAGCTCGTCCAGGCCCAGAAGATGGAGGCGATCGGCCAGCTCGCCGGCGGGGTCGCGCATGACTTCAACAATCTCCTCACGGTCATTTCGGGCCGGAGCCTGCTCACCCTCAGCGCCCTCCCCGCGGGCGACCCGCATCGGCGAAACCTCGAGCTGATCCAGACGACGGCTGAGCGGGCGGCGGCGCTGACGCGCCAGCTGCTGGCCTTCAGCCGCAAGCAAGTGCTCCAACCGAAAGTGCTGGATCTCAACACGGTGGTCAGCGGGCTCATGCCCATGCTCCGGCGGCTGATCGGGGAGCACATCGAGCTCGTGGCCGTGGCGGCTCCAGACCTGGGCCGGGTCAAGGCCGATCCGTCCCAGCTCGAGCAGGTGATTTTGAACCTCGCGGTGAATGGCCGGGACGCGATGCCGGATGGCGGGAAGCTCACCATCGAAACGGGGAACGTGGAGCTCGACGACGCGTATGCGCGAGGCCACGCCGGCGTGGTCTCGGCGCGCTACGTGCTGCTGGCCGTCAGCGACAGCGGCCATGGCATGGATGCCGCGACCCAGGCGCGGATCTTCGAGCCGTTCTTCACCACGAAGGAACTGGGCAAGGGGACCGGGCTCGGGCTGGCCACCGTGCACGGCATCGTCCAGCAGAGCGGCGGGCACATCTGGGTGTACAGCGAGCCGGGCCAGGGGTCGACCTTCAAGATCTACCTGCCCCGGGTGGACGAGGCCGCCGAGGCTGGGGGCCCAGCGCCCGCGCTTGCCCCACCGGCGCGGGGTTCCGAGACGATCCTCCTGGTCGAGGACGACGAGGAGGTGCGTGCGCTCGCCCGCGAGACACTGGAGGGGAATGGATACGCGGTCCTCCCAGCCGCGAGCGCGGCGGAGGCCCTGCGCCTCGCGGGCGGCGGATCGCGGCGGATCCATCTTCTGGTGACCGATGTGGTGATGCCGCAGCTGAGCGGGCGCGGGCTGGCCGAGCGCCTGGCGCTCGACGATCCAGGCCGGCGCGTCCTGTACATCTCGGGATACACGGACGACGCGATCGTTCGACACGGGGTCCTCGAGGAAGGCACCGCCTTTCTCCAGAAGCCATTCACGCCGGAGACTCTCCTGCGAAGGGTCCGCGAGGTACTGGACGAGGCGCCCAGATCGCTCCTGTAGGACGTCGACCGGTGCAGCCGGTGCAGGGCGAAGCGCCGTCCCGTGGCACTTGGCCGATTGGGGCTAAGCCTCCGCCGGACTCACCTCGACGTAGAGCTCGACCTCGTGGCCATCGGGATCGCGCACGCAGAAGCACGGCGTGCGGCCCTCCGGCTGCTCGCCGAAGGGGACCAAGCCGTGCGCCACACACTCGGCGCGGGCCGACTCGAGGTCCTGCCGCGAGCGGCCGACGCAGAACGCGATGTGGTAGAGGCCGGGCGCGCCTTTGGGAGGGATCCCGCCGTCGGTGCGAGCGAGCTCGAGCGACAGGTCGTGGTGGTGGACGCCCGCGGACAGGAAGGCGATGCGGCCGCCCTTGCCGCGCCCGGTCTCGCGCAGGCCCAGGCGGTCACGGTAGAAGGTGACCGAGGCGTCGAGGTCTCGGACGAAGAGCGAGACGTGGCCCAGCTCGGTGACCTGCATCGTGCGCTTAGCCTAGCAGAAATGGTCCGCAGCGGTTCGCTCCCGCTGGGGAAGCGTGAGAGACGCCCGCAGCTGAGCGCCAGCGCACTCTCGAACTTGAGCGCGTCCTCAATCGGGCTCGGTCAACGTCCGCCAAAACATCGGAACGTCCACGATCGGGATGTTCTCGATCGCGTCCAAGCTGAGCAGGTCGTTGTCGGCGGTGACGATCTTCGAGGAGAGGATGAAAATGGGAAGCCCGATGCGGCCTGACGAGCGTGAATAAGCCAGGACGGATGGCTGACGGGGATGAGGACAAACGAGTCAGGATGGGCGCTTGGGGCAGTGATCCAAAGGTCGCCTTCGAGATAGTCTCGAGACGGCGGTCTCGTAACGCCGCCTTCTCTGCGCGGCACTAGAACCCCTTGAAGGGTTTTTTGGAAGCCGCGGTCGTTCGGTTTGACAATCGGTGCCTCCGTCGTTACGGTGATCGTGCCTGCCCACCGTACCGTAGCGGCCCGCGGCTCTGAGGACCGACGCTGAGTACCGACGGTTGAGACAGGAATCAAACGGGGGCCGGCCGGATGGGTCGTCTCCATTGCGTGCGACAAGAGTCGGAGCTACAAGGGAGTTGCATCGAGGGTATTCCCTGGAGGTCGTGAATGGCGATCGGTCAATTGCCCCATCCCGCGCTGGTCGTGGTGGACATGCAGAATGACTTCGTTCGGATCGGCGCGCCACTGGAAGTGCCTGAGTCGCGACCGACCATCCCGGTGCACCAGTCGCTTCTCGCGGTTTGTCGCGAGCGTAAGATTCCGGTGATCTACACGAAGTTTGTGGCGGGCCCCGAGCGCACGTTTGTCTGGGAATGGTCGCCGGTCATCGCCCCGCCCGTCTGCTGCTGCTGGAAGGGCTTTCTGCGCCACTACGCGGACGTCGGCAAGGAGCTCGACTGCTCGGACATCATCGACGAGATCTATCCGGAGCCCGGCGATCCCATCGTCGACAAGTTCGGGTACGGCGCCTTCCACAACACCAATCTGGACGACCTTCTGAAGGCCCGCCATGTGGAGTCGGTACTGGTGACCGGCACCGTGACCCAGATCTGCGTCGAGGAAACCGCTCGGGAAAGCTTCAAGCGCGGCTACCGGACGACCATCATCTCCGATGCGGTGTCCTCGTACATGCCGGATCTGCACGCGGCGGTGCTGAAGAATTTCGCCCTCAAGTTCGGGTGGGTGGCGACGGCGGCGGAGGTCATCGACGCGATTTGAGCCGGAGCGCATCGGGGCCGCCGACGATCTCGGCGGAGTCCCGATGCGCTCCGTGGAATCGACTACGGGCGAACCGTCATCCAGTCGCCGGCCTTCTCGAAGGCCGAGGCGGCACGGTAGATCGACACCTCGTCGAAGTGCTTCGCGGTCAGCATCATCCCGGCGGGTAGGCCATCGCTGAGACCGCAGGGCACGCTCATCGAGGGGTGACCGGTCACGTTGATGGGCGCGGTGTTCGGCAGCATCTCGAACGCCCGCTGGATGGTCTCCATGCGCGGCGCGCCGGGCTTCGGAATCGGGGTAGCCTTGAGGGGAAGCGTCGGCATCAGGAGCAGGTCGTAGTCCTTCAGCACCTCATCATAGGCCGCGCGCAGGGTACGCCCGAGGTTCTGGCTCTTCGCGTAGTAATGTCCGCGGTACTTGTTGAGCGCGTACTGCCCGAAGAGGATGGTGGTCTTGAGCGTGTCGGAGAGCTCGTCGGCCCGCTGGCGCCATGCCGAATGAGCGTCCACGAGGCTCGTGACGTAGAGGCCCTTCCAGTTGAAGCCGAAGCCGTTGCCGTTCATCATCTGCCACGTCGCGCCCTCGGCGGCGATCGGAGTCCAGATGGCGCCGCCGAGCAAGTGCATCGGGATGGACACCTCGTCGACACGCGCCCCGAGCTTCCGGAACGTCTCGGCCCCCTTGCGGACCAGGGCGTCCACGTCCGTCTCCGAGTTCGGGAAGCCGAACCCTTCCTTCACCACGGCGATCTTCATGCCGTTGACGTCGCCCGTTAGGGCGTCCGTGTAGGCCGCCGTCTTCACGTTCATCTGGCGCGGATCGAGACCGTCGGGGCCGGCGAGGACCTCGAGTAGCAGCGCGTTGTCGGCGACCGTCGCCGTCATCGGCCCGGTGTGGTCCAGAGTGTTCTCGATGGGGAAGATGCCGGTGTAGGGGACGAGGCCAAACGTCGGCTTCATCCCATAGATGCCGCAGTAGGCGGCCGGAATGCGGATCGACCCGCCCTGATCGCCCCCGATGGCCATCTCGACCTCGCCGGCGGCAACGACCGCCGCGCTCCCTGACGAGGACCCGCCCGCCGAGTAGCCCATCTTTCTCGGGTTGTGGACGGGGCCCGCGGCGCTCGTGTGGCTGCCGCCCGAGAAGCAGAAGTATTCGCAGTGCACCTTGCCGAGGATCGTCCCGCCGGCGTCGAGGATGCGTGTGACGATGGTGGCGTCCACGTCGGGCACGTAGCCCTCGAGCGTCGAGGCCCCGTTCATCAGGGGCACCCCCGCCAGGCACACGTTGTCCTTGAGGGCGACCCGCTTGCCCTTGAGCTTGCCCGAGGGCGCGCCCGCGACCTCGCTCTTGTAGTACCAGGCGTTGTACTTGTTCTCCGCGCCCATGGGGCGGTAGCCCGGGGTGCGCGGATACTTCACGCGCGGCATCGGGTCCGCCATGGCCTCGACCGCGTGATAGGCGGCCACGCTGCCGGCCATGGTCTGCAGAAAGAAATCGACGTCGGCGTCGGACAGGGTCATCCCGAGCTGCCGGCCGACTGCCTTGAGTTCGTCAGGAGTGGGAAGTTTTACGCTGGCCACGAGCATTCTCCTTTTTCCGGCCGGCGCAGCACCCGATCGGGTGCTGCGCCGGAGCCACTGGCGCGGTCCGGTGAAGCCCTATGCCTTCACGTCGATGACGTACTGCTGGTTGTCGTTGGGATTCTTCTTGAGGTCGCACACCGCCGCGGTATCGGCCGGCGGCTGCTGAGGATAGCTCTGGAGCACCGTGAACGCCCGGTTCTTGGCCTCGGCGATATAGACATCGAGGCTGCAATGGTGCGTCTTGGGATCGATGGCCGTTTTGCCCGCGGGACCGTTGAAGACGTGGTCTTTCTCGAGGGCCGCGATGACCTTCATCCGATCGATGCTGCCGGCCTTCTTCACGGCGGATGCCCACAGGTGCATCCCGTGATAGGTCTGGATGGCGAGCGGCGTGACGTACTTGGTGGTGGTGCCGTACTTCGGCAGGAACTTCTTCAGGAACGCCTGATTGGCCTCGGTGGTCAGCTCCTGATAGTAGCTCTGGGACACGAGGTATCCGTTGTGCTCCTCCGGCGACGTCACCTGCTGCTCGAGCCCGTTGCCGAACGTGGTGGAGGCCACCGGGATCGACTTGTTCATTCCGGCGGCGGCCCATTGCCGATAGAACGAGATGTGGCTGCCGCCGACGAGGGCGGACATGATGAAGTCCGGCTTGGCCGCCTGGATCTTGGTGATGGCGGCGCCGAAGTCACTCACCTCGAGGGGGAAGTAGTCCGTCTGCAACACTTCACCGCCGGCCTCGACGCAGAACTTCTTGACCCATTTGGCGGTGATCTGCCCGTAGTTGTAGTCGGCGGCCACGGTGTAGATCTTCTTGCCGAACTTCTTGAGGCCGAACGGCACCAGCTTGTCCACGTTCTGCGCCGGCGTGGAGCCGGTGCAGAAGCAGTTCCGGTCGCAGACCCCGCCCTCGTACTGCGTGTTGTAGAAGTAGAGCGTGTTGAACCGCTTGAGCACCGGCCGGATGGCCTCGCGTGACGCCGAGGTGATGCCGGCGTGGACGACCGCGACGCGCTCCTTGGTGGCGGCCTCGGTGGCGAACTGCGTATAGAGCTGGATGTTGGACTGGGCGTCGTAGCTGATGAGCTTCAGCTGCTTCCCCAGCAGCCCTCCGGCGGCGTTGATCTCCTCGACGGCGAAGCTCAGGCAGTCGACCATCGGCCGCCCGTAGATGTCGAGGCCTCCCGAGAGGTCGTGGATGCCGGCCACCTTGATGACGCCGGCCTGGGCGGACGCGTGACGCATGATACTTGGGCCGAGAGAGAGAGCGCCGATCGTTGCGCCCGCAGCCTTGAGGAACTTCCGACGGTCGGTTCTCATAGATACCTCCGAGCGAGGGTTGTGGAGTGCGCACGGCCGCGCCGCGAGGCCAGAGTATAGGCCCCGGCGATTCGGACAGTCAAGGACGTGGCGCGCCGCCGGTTGCGCGCTTGACACTTTCTCGACGGGAGCCCTATGATGCGCGCGCAATGGATCTGGTCGCCATTCTGGTGATCGAAGTGCTGAGCGGCATCGCCAGCCTCGCGCTCATCAGCATCGGGCTCGCCGTCATCTTCGGCATGATGCGCGTCATCAACCTGGCCCACGGCGAATTCCTCATGCTCGGCGGCTACGCGGCCATCGTGGCCACCAATCACGGCGTGAACATCTGGGTCGCGATGCTGGTGGTGGCGCCGCTGGTCGTCGGCGTCATCGGGGTGGTCGCCGAGCGGACCATCATTCGGTTCCTCTACGGCCGGATGATCGACACGCTGCTCGCCACCTGGGGGTTGAGCTTGTTCTTCATCGGGCTTGTGACCACGATCTTCGGCACCTCGGTGGCCGGCATTCGCGCGCCGCTCGGGAGCGTCGCGATCGGCCGCTACAACATCAGCGTGTATCGACTCGTCCTCATCGTCATCACCGCGGCGATCCTCGGCGTCATCTTCATCGTGCTGCGCCGGACGCGGCTGGGCCTGATTGCGCGGGGCACCATGGAGAACGCGGACATGGCCGCGGCGCTGGGCGTGAGCCCGCCCCGGGTGTACGCGACGACGTTCGGGATCGGAGCCGCGCTCAGCGGGTTGGCCGGCGGCCTCCTCGCGCCCATCTCCGGCGTCCTGCCCAGCGTGGGCGCCGCCTACGTGGCCAAGGCGTTCATCACGGTCATCAGCGGCGGCACGGCCATCCTGGCCGGGACCGCGGCGGCGGCGGGTCTCTTCGGCTCCGTCAACCAGCTCCTGACCTACTTCACGACGCCGGTCGTCGGCGAGGCGGGTCTCCTGGCGGCGGCGATTCTGCTCTTGCGCGTGTTGCCGCACGGCATCACCGGCAAGTGGTTCCGGAGCAGCCTGTGAGCCGCCGCGGGAATCCGGGTATCGTCGCGACCGCGGTGGCCATGGTGGCGGTGGCCCTGGTGGTGCCGCAGGTGGTCGAGGAGTTCGGACTGTTGCAGCTGACCGTCTTCGCGGCCCTGTGCATCCTCGCGCTCAGCCTGGGGGTGGTCTGGGGCTACGGGGGCATCCTCTGTTTCGGCCAGTCCGCGTTCTTCGGGCTCGGGGCGTACGCGTATGCGGTGACCGCCATCAACCTCGGCGAGAGCACGGTGGCGGTCATCCTCGCGGTCGCGGTTCCCGCCGTGTTCGCGGCCTCGCTTGGTTACTTCATGTTCTATGGTCGCTTGAGCGATGTGTACCTGGGGGTCATCACGCTCAGCGTGACGCTGATTTTCTTCAATCTCATGAACAGCACGGCGGGCGACGCCTATCGCGTGGGCAAGGCGCGGCTCAACGGGTTCAACGGGATGCCGTCGCTGCCCACCCTGAACCTGCCCGGCGACCCCGGCCGTGTCCTCGATCCGACCGAGACGTTTTACGTGGTGATGGCCCTGCTCGTGATCGTGTACCTCGGACTGCACGCGCTGATGGGCAGCCATTTCGGGCGCGTCGTGATCGCCATTCGGGAGAACGAGATCCGCTGCGAGTTGCTTGGCTACGACGTGAGGCTTCACAAGCTCCTGATCTTCACGGTCGGCGGAGGCATCGCAGGTCTGGCGGGCTGTCTCTTTGCGAATTGGGGGGCGTTCGTGAGCCCCACCGTCTTCAGCCTGGCCATGACGTCGCAGATCATCATCTGGGTCATCGTCGGTGGCCTGGGAACTCTCGTCGGACCCATCATCGGGTGCCTGATCATGCAGTACCTCACGACGATGTTCGGCACCCAACAGCTTGCGAACACCAATCTGATCTTCGGCATCATCTTCCTGGTTTTCGTGCTCCTCGTGCCGCGCGGCCTCGTGCCGACGCTGGGAAGGCTGGGCGGCCAGGTGCTCGGCAAGTCGCGGACCCGCAACCACGCATGAATGGAGCTGTTCTCGAGACCGTCGATCTCTCGGTCCGGTTTGGAGGCGTCGAGGCCGTGCGCAGCGTGAACTTCACGCTGGCGGAGCGTGAGCTTCGCTGTCTCATCGGTCCGAACGGCGCCGGCAAGAGCACCCTCTTCAAGCTTCTCACCGGACAGCTCAGGCCGACCGCGGGGCGCATTCTGTTCCGGGGCCACGACATCACCGGCGGCCACACGCACGCGATCGCGCGGCGAGGCATCGGCATCAAGACGCAGGTGCCAAGCCTCTTCGATGGGCTGACGGTTCGGGAGCATCTCTGGCTTTCGGCGCGCCGGACGAACCCGGCGGCGCGGACGCGCGAGATCGTCGACGAGATCCTGGAGCGGATCCGGCTCACGTCGGTCGCCGACGGGGTGGTCGGGCAGCTCTCGCATGGCCTGCGGCAGTGGGTGGAGCTCGGCACGGTGCTGGCAGGGAACCCCACCCTGATCTTGCTCGACGAGCCGGCCGCCGGCATGACGCACGACGAGGTCGCGCGGACCGCCGAGCTGGTGCGCGACATCAACCGCACCCACGCGCTCATCGTGGTCGAGCACGACATGCAGTTCGTCAAGATGATCGCCCGCACGGTCACCGTCATGCATCAAGGCGGGGTGCTCGTCGAGGACACCATGGATCGGATCCTCATGAACAGCACGGTGCGTGACGTCTACCTCGGCAAGCACGGCGGGGTCTGAGTGGTGTTGCTCAGCGTCACAGATCTCCATGCCGGATACGGCCGCATCCCCATTCTCAACGGGGTGCAGCTGGACGTCGCGTCAGGGGAGTTTGTCGGTGTCCTCGGGCACAATGGAATGGGCAAGACGACGCTTCTCAAGACACTCATGGGGTTTGTACCCGCGCGGCGCGGCCGCGTCGTCTTCGACGGGACGGACATCACCCACGAACCCCCGTACGCGCGAGCACGGCGGGGAGTTGGCTATGTTCCGCAGGGGCGAGAGATCTTTCCCGGACTCAGCGTTCGCGACAACCTGCGCATGGGTTTCGCGGGCCGAAGCGCCGAGGAACGGATTGACTCGATTCTCGGGACGTTTCCTCGGCTGACGCCTTTGTTGGACCGTCGCGGTGCCGCCCTCAGCGGCGGGGAGCAGCAACTGCTGGCGATCGCCCGGTGCCTGGCGGGCAATCCCAAGCTCATCCTCTTCGACGAGCCCACCGAGGGGATTCAGCCGTCGATCATCGAGGAGCTCGTCGTTGTCTTGCAGCACCTTCACCAGACGCAGGGACTGACCATCGTCCTCGTCGAGCAAAATCTTGAGTTCATCGCCGAGCTTTCGAAGCGGGTCCTTCTCATTCAGAAGGGCACCATAGTCCGCGAGCTTCAACCCGCCGAGCTCCGACAGGCTGACGTCCTGAACGAGTTTGTCGGGATCTCCGTCGGCGGCCTCGCGGCGCAAGCGGGAAGTACGCCGCCGGAGA
>WNFC01002594.1_pt1 | contig 19493 bp, 20 predicted proteins | sample 5400541 | NCBI WGS metagenome assembly WNFC01 (sample SAMN13153342, study PRJNA577476) | soil metagenome | isolation source: 120 cm saprolite under Douglas fir tree site 2 hole 2 replicate 1 | place: USA:California | collected 2015-04-18 | reverse complement strand
GCCCGTCGGTTCGATCAACCGGCGGGCTTCCCGTCTTCCAGGAGCTGCCATTCGATCAATACGCGACGCCAAAAACCAACATGTGCGCGAGCGGCCAAAGTGTGCGCACGGCTTGGATCTCGGACGTGCATCTAGGCACGCGCACAAGCAACGCGAACGCGCTGCTGCAATTCCTGCGCGATTACGATTGCGACAAACTCTACGTCGTCGGCGATTTGATCGACATCTGGCAGCTCCGCCGCAATCGCTATTGGCCGCAGCAGCACAACGACGTCATTCAAAAAATTTTGCGCAAAGCGCGCAAAGGCGTGCCCGTTATTTACATTCCCGGCAATCACGACGAGTTCGTGAGCACATTCGGCGGTACTTACGGGAACATCTCGATACAATCACGCGCCATTCACAAAACCGCGGACGGACGACGCATCCTCATCATTCACGGCCACGAGCTAGACACCGTCGTGCAAAACGTGAAGTGGCTCGCCTTCGCTGGCGACATTGGTTACCAGTTCCTGCTTTCGCTCAATCCGCTGATCAATTGTTTCCGCCGACGCTTCGGACTCGGCTACTGGTCACTCAGCGCCTACGCCAAGAAGCGGGTCAAGGACGCGGTCAACTTCATCGGTGAATTCGAAAAAGCGATCGTGCGTTATGCCGAAAAATTTTCGGTCGATGTCGTTTTGTGCGGGCACATTCACAGTGTCGCTATCCATCAATTCGGTCCTGTGACGTATTACAACTGCGGTGATTGGGTCGAGAGCTGCACCGCGCTGATCGAACGGCACGACGGCACAATCGAAGTCATTCATTATCCGGCGTTCGCGGTGGAACGTCTCTCCGAACTGGCCGCAATCGCATGAAGACGTGGCGCGCGCTTCTCATTTTGACAATCTTGACGTTGTGCGGAACAGCGCATGCACTTTCAGTCGCCACAGAAATCCTCGTCAGCATTCCGGACCAAGAGCTGGCGCTGATCGACCGCGACAAATTGATCGCGCATTATCCGATTTCGACTTCGAAATTCGGAATTGGCGACGCGAATGAAAATTATCGGACGCCGCTCGGAACGTTATTCGTTTCCGGAAAATTCGGCGACCGTCTCGCTCCGGGCTCGGTCATCAAGTGCAAAGTAGCGACGGGCGAGATTGTCGATGATAACGCGTCTGGTCGCGACGCGATTGTCTCGCGCGTGATTTGGTTGCGCGGAATGGGGGGACAGAACCGCGCTGCGCGCGAGCGCTGCATTTATATTCACGGAACTCCGGAAGAACGGCGCATCGGAAGACCGGCCAGCTTCGGTTGCATCCGCATGCGCTCAAAGGATGTGATCGCGCTTTACGATCTTGCCCACATTGGGATGCACGTCACCGTCACACAGAAACGAATCAGCGATCTTCTGCCGGAAGAGCCAAGCCTGCTCGCGAGAGCCGATTAACCAGCACGTGATGAAAAAGTACTGCGCTGAGTTTATTGGTACCTTCGGACTGGTCTTTGCCGGCACCGGCGCAATCATTATTAACGATGTAAGCGGCGGCGCCGTTACGCACGTCGGCGTCGCGTTGACGTTCGGCTTGATTGTCGTGGCGATGATCTATGCGGTGGGCGATGTCTCTGGCGCGCATCTGAATCCCGCAGTCACGCTCGGTTTCTTCGCGGCCCGCCGGCTGCCTGGACAGATGGTCATGCAATACATCATTAGCCAGTTGCTCGGTGCTCTCGCAGCTAGTGCGTTGCTACGCGCATTGTTTCCGCGACATCCAACGCTCGGAATCACCGTGCCTGCGGGTGCAGCCATGCAATCCTTCATTCTTGAGATCGTGCTCACGGCCATGCTGATGTTCGTGATTTTAAGCGTCTCCAGTGGAGCAAAGGAACGTGGAATCACTGCGGGCATTGCCGTCGGGTCCACCATTGCGCTCGAGGCGCTGTTCGCGGGACCCATCTGCGGTGCATCGATGAATCCGGCACGGTCGATTGCGCCCGCGGTGGTTTCCGGGAAACTTTCCAATCTTTGGATTTATGTAGCCGCGCCTGTAACCGGTGCTTTACTGGCCGTGATTGCATGCGGATGCGTGCGCGAAGAAGGCTGTTGCCGGACGGGGCTGCCGAAGGGCACCCCTGAATCATGAGCTGCTAGGCAAAATTTATGAAAAAGAAAGTATTGTTCATTTGCGTTCACAACAGCGCGCGAAGCCAGATGGCAGCCGGGTTACTCAATAAGATCTGCGGCGAATTTTTCGAAGCGCAGAGCGCAGGTCTCGAGCCAGGCACGCTAAATCCGCTGGCGGTGGAAGCGCTGCGCGAAATCGGGATCGACATTTCACAGAATAAAACGCAAGCCGTCTTCGATGTTTTCAAGTCCGCACAATTATTCCCTTACGTGATCACAGTTTGCAGCGAGTCCGAGGCACAAGGCTGTCCGATTTTTCCGGGGGTTACGACGCGCTTGCATTGGTCTTTCGATGATCCATCGAAGCTCACCGGCACCCATGAGGAGAAACTGGAAGGAACGCGCCAAATCCTGCAAGAGATTGAGCGGAAAATAAAACAGTTCTGTAACGAACGTTGCGCGGCCCAGCTCCAGTCGTGAACGGCCGCGAAATCGAACGAAAGTTTTTGGTTAAACGACTGCCTTTAGAGCTAAAGCGCTTTCGACATTTCCCAATTGTTCAGGGATACCTGGCCACCGAGCCGCGAGGGCGGCACGTTCGCCTGCGCAAAAGAGGAAAGACCGCTTCTCTCACTTTCAAAGTCGGTCGCGGAACGTCGCGCCAGGAACGCGAGATCAAACTCAGCGCGAAACAATTCGCAGAGCTTTGGCCGGCGACGCGTGGACGCAGATTGCGCAAGTTGCGTTATTTGATCCCGTGGAAAAATCTGGCCATCGAAATCGATATTTACCGCGGCGACAACAACGGTTTGATCGTGGCGGAAGTGGAGTTTGCCAGTCAATCAAGCTGCCGAAAATTCAAACCGCCGGCGTGGTTCGGCGCTGAGGTCACTGGCGTAAAACGTTACAGCAACGTTAGACTCGCCACCGAGTAAACACTGGCTTCTGCGATGAGCTACCGGTTGAAATCGGGAGAAAAACTCGCTGATGGACTGCAGCGAATTTTTCGCGAAGAGATCAAGTGCGCGCTCAGAGAAACTCGACGATCGCCCCGCAATCGCGGCAAAGCGGTGCATGAGTTTCGCAAACATCTCAAGAAACTGCGCGCCGCTCTGTCATTAGTTGCAGACGAAGTCGGCCCGGATCGGCATAAATTTGAAGATCGCTCTGCGCGCCAGGTCGCCAAGGTTGTGGCCAAAGTACGGGATGCATATGTTCGTCTCCAAACCGTCATCCAAATTCGCGAAAAACTATGCGATGACGCTTTTGGAAAAGTTTTTCAACCAATCGAGGCATTGCTCGCCCTGGAAGCGGAAAGTTTCTCTGCCGCGTTCGCCGGTTGGGAAGAACAAGTCGTTCCCAACCTGAAGGCCATGGAAAAACGCGTCACGCACTGGCCTCTTCAAGATTTGGCCTGGAAGCAAATTTGCTCCGCGGTCGCAAATTCCTATCGCCGCGGTCGAAACCGATTCTCCGACGCGCTCAAAAAACCGGACCCGGGAAATTTTCACAGCTGGCGCAAAGAAGTGAAGGACCTGTGGTATCAGTTGCTCCTGCTTGCACCACTCAACCGCACCGTGCTGGAAGAGATTGCGCGGGACGCGAAAACGCTCGCCGATCTGCTTGGCCAGCAGCATGATTTCATTTTTCTTCTCTCCCGCCTCGACAAAGAGCGCCGCGATAAGTCGCTGCGGAGCGAAAGAACAAAACTGGAAAAACTGATCCGGAAACGAAATAAAAAACTGCAGCGTGACGCGACCGAGCTCGGCCGTCGTTTTTATGCCGAACCACCCAAGGCATTTGCCAAACGTATCTCGATCTTCATACACGACTGGAATCCGTGACGAAGAGAATGCAGCCCTCAGCGCACCAGTCGATCTCAACTTGTGAAAGCATCATGAAATATCCCGCTCTCGCTTGTGACTACGACGGCACGCTGGCGCATGACGGCGTCTTGAATGATGCAGCCGCCGCCGCACTCGACCGGTTTCGCGCCAGCGGACGCAAGTTGATTATGGTGACTGGACGCGAGGTGCCGGAACTGAAACAGGTTTGCCGCGTTCTCGATCGTTTCGAATACATCATTGCGGAAAATGGCGCGTTGCTGCATCACCCGGCGGATAACAGCACACGTTTGTTATGCGAACCGGCTTCGGCAGAATTAGTGGAATCTCTGCGCGCGAAAAAATTGCAACCGCTTTCCGTTGGTCAAGCCGTCGTTGCAACAGTCGAGCCGAACGAAATAATCTTAATTGAAGAAATCAAGCGACTTGGGCTCGAGCTGCAGGTGATTTTCAACAAAGGCTCGGTCATGGTGTTGCCTACCGGTGTGAACAAAGCGACCGGCCTCGCGATTGCATTAAGGGAAATGAATCTCTCGCCAAGCGAAATCGTTGGCGTCGGCGACGCGGAAAACGATCACGCGTTTCTCGAGCTCTGCGCGATTGGGGTCGCGGTGCAAAATGCATTGCCGATGTTGAAAGAGCGCGCTGATTTCGTGACGCGCGGCGCCCGCGGGGATGGCGTCATCGAATTGGTCGATGGAATGTTAGCGAACGATCTCGCGGAAATCATTCCGGAAACGCGCGAGCCGCAGCCGATTGTGTCGCAGCGGTGAACTTATTTCGCGCCGCCGCTCTGACAAGCCCCCGGCGTTAAGAGCCAACGAAGTTGCCCTGTCATTTTTCCTCGATCGAGCGCAATGCGCCCAACGCCGGATTTTTTCAGCTTCACGTCAACCGGCACTCGCAAATGTTCCGTGGCAATGTCCGCGGTCTGCGACGCGCGCGGTAATGAACTGGTCAGAATTTTTTGCGGTTTCACTCCAACATCGACAAGGAATGATGCGACGCCATGCGTTTCACTTTTTCCTTCATCGCTCAACGGCTGGTCGTCATCGGATTCTTTCCAGTTTGGCCAATCGGCCAACCCATGTCGCAAGAAAAACAGATCGAGCTTTGCAATTGTTCAGAAATTCAAATGATGTTCCATGTCCATCCGCCGGTCCGCGAATCGCGTTCCCAAAGACGACAGCCACCCGTATACGCGTTGCGATTATGACCTAGCGCCACGCCGGTGGGTAATTTGTCCACGAGCTTTGCATTGCCGCCGCCCAGCACAACGTAGTCCGCAATGAATGCCTTTTTTAATTCCGGAACGACGCGGCGAACTTCGGTCTGCCAACGTTTTTCGCCAAAGCGTTCCAGTCCGCTGTCGCTCAGCCAATCTTCGATGCTTTGATTGTCGATATAAGGAAGATCGCCCAGCTCCAACGAGAGAACGTTGCGATTCCACAAGAGCGCGGAGCCGAGTCCGGTGCCAAAACCAAGGAAAAGCATGCGTCCGCGCTGGTAACTTCCGAGCGCTTGCATCGCCGCGTCATTCATGATGCGGACCGGTTTGCCGAACCTTTTGCGAAAATCGAAGCGCACCCAGCCGGTGCCAAGGTTCTTCGGCTCGGCTGCAATTTTACCTTTGCTGACCGGCGCCGGAAAACCGATCGCGACGGCGTCGAATTTCCAATCACGCACCAGCTTCTTCGTTTCGGCAACGAGTTTGGGCGGCGTTAGATTCGGACCAGAATCGAACTTCCGGCGTTTCAAGCGCTGCGAAATCATCAGCTTCACGCGCGACCCGCCGATGTCGATGACGAGGATCCTTTTCTTCATGGCTTCTTCACGTTCGCGATGCTGATCGGAATCAGTTTCGGCCAGCGCGCTTTCTTCGCGCCTGAAATCTTTTTCGCCTGTTGCCGCGACCGTTCGCGGAAATGCCATTGCGCTTGCGCGCGCGGCTCGTTTCCCTCCGGCTTCAAACGGCGATAGTTGCCGTCGGGCTGCAGTTCGCGCGATTTCACCCGGTCGTTCAAGAAGTTGGGCAATACTTCGTTCACGATGCGGTCCCGCAACGCGAGATCGACAATTGGAAACGCCACCTCCACGCGCCGCAAAAAATTCCGCGGCATCCAGTCCGCGCTGGCCAGATATAAATCTGGTTGGCCATTGTTTTGAAAATAGTAGATGCGGCTGTGCTCAAGAAATCTGCCGACAATACTGATGACGCGAATGTTTTCGCTCAGTCCGGGAATCTTCGGGCGCAAACAGCAAATCCCGCGCACGATCAAATCGATCGTCACTTCCGCGCGCGAGGCTTCGTAAAGTTTCTCAATGATCTCCTGATCGACCAGGGAATTAAGCTTCGCGATAATCCGCGCCGGCTTGCCCGCGAGGGAGTGATCGCGTTCGCGCTCGATCATTGCGATCAGTCGTTGTTTCAAATCGAAGGGCGCGACGAGCAACTTTTTCAGCCCAGGGTAACCGGCGAGGCCAGTGAGCGTGTTAAACACGATTGCCACTTCCTCAGTCAAGTGCGGCTCGGTCGTTAAAAAACTGAAGTCGGTATAAATGCGCGCGGTGCGCGGATGGTAGTTGCCTGTGCCGAGATGGACATAATGGCGGATGCGATCCGTGTCGCGGCGGACAATCAGCAATGCTTTGCAATGCGTCTTTAAACCGACAACACCGTAAATGACATGCGCGCCGGCTTCTTCCAAACGGCGCGCCCACTGAATATTGACCGCCTCATCGAAGCGGGCGCGCAGTTCCACAATCGCGGTCACCTGTTTGCCGGTCGCAGCTGCATCGATCAGTGCCTCGACAAGAGGCGAGTCGCCGCTTGTGCGATAGAGCGTGATTTTGATCGCGAGCACTTGTTGATCTTGCGCGGCTTCTTCGATCAATTCGACGACCGGATCGAAGCTCTCGTATGGATGATGCAGCAGGATATCCTGGTGCCGTATCACCTCGAACACGTCGCTTTCGCGCGCCAGCGCCGGGTCGCGGCTCGGTTGGAACGGCCGATCCTTTAGGTTGGCGAACGCGTCGTTTGCGATCAGCGGCTCGAGGTGCGTCATCGAAAGCGGTCCATCCAGCTTGTAAACGTCCGCTTCCGACAATTCGAAAAACTCCAGAAGAAGATCACGGAATTCTTTGGGACAATCCGCTTCCACTTCCAGCCGCACCGCATCGCCGCGACTGGAGCGCCGCAGCTCTTGTTCGATCGTGCGGAGCAGATTCTCCGCTTCCTCGTCATCGATATAGAGATCGCTGTTGCGCGTGACACGAAACGCGTGCACGCCATCGAGAATCAGGCGCGGGAACAAATCGGCGATGTGCTGCTTGATGAGAGACGCCAAATAAACGTAAGTCCACGGTTCGTCTTTGCTACGCGGCAGCGCGATCAGCCGCGGCACGACTCGCGGCACCTGCACGATGGCATGCAGTGGCTCGCCTCCGCGCTGCGCTTTGGCCTGAACAAACAAGTTGTGACTCTTGTTCAGCAACTGCGGGAATGGATGACTTGCGTCCACCGCCAGCGGCGTGAGCATCGGAAAAACTTCCTCCTGAAAATATTTCCTCGCCCAGGCCGCACGCTTCGCGTTCAGCTGCGTCACTTCCTGAATGCGAATACCGTTCTTGGCCAATTCCGGCAGCAGTTCGTTTTTCCAAAGCGCGTATTGCGTCGTCACTAGCTCACGCGCGATGCGCTGAATGTTGTTGAACGTGTCCGTCGGGCTCAACCCGTCGGGCCCGACGTTGCTTGTTTCGCTCTCGATCTGCTGCTTGATGCCCGCAACGCGAATTTCGAAAAACTCGTCCAGGTTCGAGCTGAAGATGGTGAGAAATTTCACCCGCTCGATTAACGGCTGCGTCGGGTCCTGCGCTTCCGCGAGGACACGGCGATTGAATTCAAGCCAGCTCAGCTCGCGATTGATGAAATTTTCTGGCGCGGATAGCTGCGGCTTTTCCGCAGGAGCCTTCGAGGGCGCAGGCGCAACTCGTTCTTCCGCATCCGTTCTGACCATCGCCGATTCCATTTAAAAACGATAATGCAACCGAGCGCTTGCGCCCTCCACCGCCGACCGTTACCTCGCTGCAATGGAGGGTTGGTGTCGGATATCTTCCGCGGCCGCGGCGTAGACCGCGTCCTCAGCGATGTTGGTGGCGTGATCGCCGACGCGTTCGAGGCAGCGCGAAACGAAAATCAAGTTCAGATAACCGCGCAGTTGTTCCGGGTCCTCGGCCATGCGTTGAATCAGTTTGCGACCCGCGCCGCGGTTCAATTCGTCCAGCTTTGTGTCCCGCGGAATCAAAGCTCGGCCCAGGTCGACGTCTTCACGCACGTAAGCATCGACGCTGTCCTTGAACATCGACATGGCGTGCTCGTACATCGGCTTGATCAACTCAACCTCCGACAATGGCGGATGCTGATTAAGCTTTCGCGCCCGTCGCGCGATGTTCGTCCCCTGGTCAGCCATGCGCTCGAGATTGGACGAGAGCTTCATCGCTGATACCACGCGGCGAAGGTCGGAGGCGACGGGTTGAAAGCGCAGGAGAATGTCCACGCCATCTTTGTCGATCTGCTTTTCCAGCTGATCGATCTCTTCGTCGTCCGCGATCGCGTTGGCGCAAAGGTCGTCATCTCGATCAAACAAGCCTTTTATGGCGCGATCGAGACTGCGCTCGGTCAGACTCGACATCATCAGGACGTTGTCGCGCAGCGACGCGAGCGCTTCGTCGAATGTTCCGAGTATGTGTTTGGGTGCAATCATATGTCTTTGTCGATCAACCGAACCGGCCGGTGATGTAGTCCTCTGTTTTGCGCTCCGTCGGGTTGGAGAAGATTTTTGCGGTCGATCCAAACTCGATCAATCGCCCAAGATAAAAAAACGCGGTCAAGTCCGAGCATCGTCCAGCCTGTTGCATGTTATGCGTTACAATCACCATCGTGTATTGCCTTTTCAACTGGTGAATCAGCTCCTCGATCTTGGCCGTCGCGATCGGATCAAGCGCGGAGCATGGTTCATCCATTAAGACGACATCCGGTTCGACCGCCAGAGCGCGCGCGATGCAAAGCCGTTGCTGTTGGCCGCCGGAAAGTCCAAAAGCACTGACGTCGAGACGGTCCTTCACTTCGTCCCACAGCGCCGAGGCGCGCAAACTTTTCTCGACCGCTTCATCGATGCGCGAGCGCTTGGTCACGCCGGCAATGCGCAAACCATAGGCGATGTTGTCATAGATCGATTTCGGAAACGGGTTCGATTTTTGGAAAACCATGCCGACCCGCCGGCGAAGATCGACAACGTCAACGCCGGACGCGTGGATGTCGGTATTATCGAGCAGGATGGAGCCGCGGGTGATACGCGCGCCGTCGATGAGATCGTTCATGCGATTGATGCAGCGCAGCAACGTTGTCTTGCCGCAGCCGGACGGGCCGATGAAGGCCGTGACCGCGCGCGGCGGAATCTCAAGATTCACATCGTGCAGAACTTGATGATTGCCGTAGGCAAAATCGACATCGCGCACGTGAACAGCATTCTCCTGTGATTCGCCCGTCGGCCGATTCATCTGACGTGGAAGTTGTTGAGATAAAGTTTCCGGCATCTTCAAAAGACTTACCATGACAAGCGACTCCTGCTTCTCTCTCGCAACAAAATGGACGTTAGCGCAATTAACATCACCACGGCGAGAAAAACAAAGGCCGCGCCGTATTGCACACGCTCGGTGTACTCGTTCTGCGGAATCTTCGAGCTGACAACGTAGATGTGATAGGGCAACGCCATCACGCCTTGGAAAAAGAAATCGGTCCAATGCGGCACGTGCCACGGCATTTCATCGCGCATGGCGTAAGCGGCGGTGAACATGATCGGCGCGGTCTCGCCCGCGACACGCGCGATGCCGAGAATGGAGGAGGTCAAAATTCCGGGCAGCGCATAGGGCAAAACATTTTTGCGGATGGTTTGCCATTTCGTGGCGCCGAGCGCGAGCGACCCTTCGCGCAACCCTTGCGGTACCGCGCGCAATGATTCTTCGCTCGCGGTGATGATTGCCGGCAAGACCATCAGTCCAAGTGTGAACCAACCGGAGAGGAGCGAAACGTTCCAGCCGAAAAAGATTACGAATAATCCGAAGCCGAAAAGGCCGAACACGATGGAAGGCACGCCGGCGAGATTCAAAATCGCGATTCGAATCAGGCGAATAAGCGGACCGTTGCGGCTGTATTCGCTCAGATAGATTGCGCTGCTAATTCCGATCATCAGCGCCAGCGTCATCGAGCCGACGACGAGCAGCGCGGTTCCGACGATGCAGGGCCAGATGCCCCCGGCGGAATAGGCAATGCTCGTGGGAGCGACATCTTCATTGTGCGTTTTCTTCCACTCGCGAAATTCGCGATCGCTCAGCTGCATTTTCTGGCCGTGATAATCAAAGACATAAAGTGTCTGCGGCGATTCCGTGAGAAACTTCATGTTGATGAAAGGGGCGCTCTTCGTGAAGACGGTGCGACCGCCTTTGATCGCGATGTCGAGAAAGATGTAGGTCGCCGCCGCCAGAACGAGATAAGTCGCAACGCGAAAGCTCCAGAAAACAATTCGCTCCAGCACGCGGGCTTTGCGTTGATTGGAAGGCGCGTCGATCATGTCAACCAATGCTCATCCGGTAACGCGCGACCAATTTTTGCGCGAGGTAGTTGATCCCGAGCGTGAGCACGAACAAAACGAGCCCGACCATAAAGAGCGCGCGGTAATGTATGCTGCCGCGCACCACTTCGCCCATCTCCTGAGCGATGATGCCGGTCATGGTATGAACCGGTTGGAAAAACGCGCCAAGGCCTTGTGTGAAATCAGGAATGGCGATGCGGTTCCCCGCGCACAACAGCACCACCATTGTTTCGCCGATGACGCGGCCGAGGCCGAGCAAGGCGGCTGAGACAATTCCAGAAAGCGCCGCCGGCACGAGCACGCGACCGACTGTTTGCAGACGGTTCGCGCCGAGCGCGTAGGACGCTTCTTTAAATCCGCGCGGCACATTGCGCAGCGCGTCCTCGGCCAGAGTGAAAATTGTCGGCACAGCCATGAGCGCGAGCAGACAACCAGCCGTGAAAACATTCAGCCGTTCGCTGATTGGGAAAAACGGAACCCAGCTCAAGATCGACATCTGCGACGCGGCGCGTACCGCCTGACCCACCACTGCGATGCCGAAAAATCCGAGCACGACTGATGGAATCGCCGAGATAAATTCGATGTAAGGCTTAATCAGACTTTTCTCGGCGCGCGCCGCCACTTCGCTGACGTAAATCGCCGATGCCACTCCGAACGGGACGGCGATCAACAATGCCACCGCCGCGACCATGATCGAGCCGACGAGTAATGGAATGATGCCGTACCAATCCTGCCAGAAACTGGCGGTGATCCACTCGCGGCCAAACAGGAACGACGTGACGGCGCGGTAAGCCGGCACCGGCTCGTGCGCGTTCCAGGCATGAAGCTGCCGCGAAGCTTGCGGTAGCTGCGCGAGATATTCCTGTGTCGCGCGTTTCCACTTTTCGAATGATCGCTGCGCCTTGGCGGCGGTAAGTTGGGGCGATGCGATCGAAATGAGATTGTCGATCTTGTCTCTCATCGCGGGGGCGATTTGATCGAAGCGACTTTCGGCCGAACGGAGCGCGACCATCCCTCGTGCCTCGTCCGGTGGACCTGCGGCCGCTTTCGCCCGTTCATTCTCGATCGCCGAATCGCCGCTTGGTTCAGCGGTGCGACCTAAGAGCGCGTCGCGTAACGCCAGCGCCTGATCGTTCGTGTCCGAGACGAGTCCGTTCAAATCTTCGGCTGCATCGCTAAACGCGCTTGCGAATTGGTCGAAGCTGGTAAGCACGGCCGCATTTGTTTCCTGTAAACGAATCTGGCTCAGCTCACGCGAAAGAAGCGCGTGCTGCTGCGCTTGCGCGCGAATGATGTCCACGTATTCCAAACCGGCGCGGCGATAGAGCCGCAGATTTTTGAGATTCTCACCGAAGAACCCGAAGCCTTCGCGAAAAAGAAAAATGGTGATGAGCGCGAGGACGACGATGGCGACGAGCGCATTGCTGCCAAAGAATGTTTTGATTGCCGCCTCGGTCGTGATTCGCCGCCGGCGGGACACGCGTGTTGAGCGCGAGATAGGCAATTCGGGAGCGAGCGTTTCCACCGTTTCGACGGTGCGAAACAGCCGTGGCAGCGGCAACGCATTTAATGTTACGTTTGTGTGACAGCTGGCGATTCGACCGGCAACACAACGCGAACCGTCGTGCCGTGACCAGGCTCGCTCTCCGCTTCCACGCGACCGCCGTGCAATTGCGCAATGTGCTTCACAATCGAAAGACCGAGACCGGTCCCGCCGAGCTCACGGCTGCGCGCTTTGTCGGCGCGATAAAATCGTTCGAAGATACGCGGCAAATCTTCTGCGCTGATGCCACTGCCGGTATCGCTCACTGTTAGGACGATTTCTCCCTCGCGTTGCTCGGTGCGCAGGCAAATCTCGCCTCCCTCCGGCGTGTACTTCACGGCGTTATCAAGTAGGTTGTAGAGAATTTCCTGAATGCGCGCTTCATCGGCGCGGATCGTCGGCAGGCCCGGCGCACGATCGCAAGAAACCTTCAGGTGCTTCTCGGCGAGTTTTTCTTCCCAATCGCGTGCGACCGTCAGAAACAATTCGTCGATGCGGACGTTGGCTAACTGCAGATTTGCGTTCGGCGATTCCAGTCGCGCCAGCGTGAGCAGATCTTCGACCAACGCGCCGAGGCGCTTCGAATGTCGTTCCATGACGCCGAGAATGCGGCGGAGCTCTGAACGCGAAGTCTCCGGTGTATCCAAGAGCGTCTCGATATAACCGCGCAAGATCGACAATGGCGTACGCAACTCATGCGAAACATTGGCCACGAACTCGCTGCGCATTTGATCGAGCCGTTTCAAGTCGGTGATATCGTGAAACAGAATGACTGCGCCGATTACGCTGCCGTTACCCTCGTTTTTCATCGGCACGGCGCTGACTCGCACGCACCGTTCCTCGACGCCAAGCTCGCTTTGTCTTAGCGCGCCGGTGCGAAGTGTTTGATCGACAACGCGATCCACCGCCGCGTCGCGCAGCACTTCCATAACGGGCGCGCCCAGCGTGATTTCAGGCGATCGAAAAAGTTTTCGGAACGCATTGTTCACAAGCGTCACGCGCCGGCTGGCGTCGACCACGAGCAAACCATCCTCCATCGCACCGAGGACGGTTTTCGTCCCGGACTCGCGTTGCGCGATTTGTTGATCGAGCGCGCGTTGCCGAACGAAAATTTCCTCGAGGGCGACGCCGACCCGGCGCGCTTCATCTCCGCCGTCGATCAAAAAAGTGCGCGGTTGCTCCCCGCGGCCGATTTTCCTTACAAGCTCCTGAAGATGCCGCCAAGGCACGATCCACTTGCGCCAGGTAAAGTAGGCAAATGCAATTGTCGATCCAACGATGAGGCAGAGGAGAATCCAAAGCATTCGCAATTATTCTTCCCTGAATCGGTAACCGAATCCACGCACCGTTTCGATTGCGTCGCCGGCTTTGCCGAGTTTTTCGCGCAGACGCCGCACGTGCGTATCGACGGTCCGCGTATCGATCACGCTCTCGTAGCCCCAGACCTCGTTGAGCAAACGATCGCGCGCCTGAACGCGACCGCGCCGCTGCAAGAGCGTATGGAGAAGTTTAAACTCTATGCTCGTAAGGTGGAGACGTTTGCCAGCGACCGATACCTGGTGACGCGCTGGATCAACCGTGATTGCACGCGCGGTCAAAACGTCAGCGGGCTCGCCCTCAACACCACGCCGTAAAATTGCTTTGATACGCAGGACAACTTCGCGCGGACTGAAAGGTTTCGTCACATAGTCATCCGCGCCGTATTCCAGCCCGGCGATGCGATCAGGCTCCTGCGCCTTTGCCGTCAGCATCAGAATGGGAATGCGAGAAGTGACCGAACCACTCTTCAACAGCTTGCAAACTTCCAGCCCCGACATGCCTGGCAACATAAGGTCGAGGATAACGAGCGCCGGTTTCTCTGTGCGCGCTTTTTTCAATCCGGTGATGCCATCATTCGCCACGATGAGCGTGAAGCCTCCGGCCTTGCGCAAGCTCAGCGCGAGAAGATCGACAACATCCGGTTCGTCTTCTATGACAAGAATAGTCTGCTGAGGATCACTTCCGTTCACGCGCATTTAGCTGCGGACAAATCTGCCGTGTCAGCGCGCCGATACAATGCGAAAACGATACGTCACGGTGGAGCCTAGCCCGTTCGCGTTCCCTTTTTGTCCCTTATGTTTCGGTTTCATCTGAAAACGGCTGCATAAGAGACGGAACTGTTTTAGGACGGACCAGTTCCGCGCCCAGTTTCTTCCGACGAGACTTCAGGCGGCGGAATCGGAGGCTGCTGGCGCTGTTGAACAACATCCTTGCTCGCGCACACACCGGCAGCCCAACACCCCGACGGATGCCCCGAGAATGGGGCTTACGACATCGAGCCGGGCGTATTCATCGAACCATTTGGGTAATCGGATACGGAAAGTGGCGCCCGCGCAGCGCTGATCGTGAGGTGTGCCGAAGCGGTCGCGACAGATCCGCCAACAAGTGAGACGAGCATCGCTTTTGTAAATAAGTTTCTGGAGTTTCATACTGATTAACCCTGCGGTGGCGCGTGACGCAGGGTCAAAACCTTTACTGTTACGTTTCCGTGACGAAGCGGAACGGCACCTCGTGACACGTCCCGCTCAAAGGGTGCGCAGCGCTCCGAGAAGATGAATTACCGGCCAAGCTGAAATCCCTGTGAGTACTGCGAAGAGCAATAGCTCGAGCAGAAAATCGCGGACGCGTTCCTTTTTAAAGTAGATCCGGCTAAGTTCGAGTATCGATGTGCGTCGGCGATTGAAAGGGCGACGGTTTTTCATCCGCACGATGTTGACGATATATGGTGGTTGCATGGGTTCTACTTATTCCGGGCGGTCGCGGAGTCATGTGACAAATTGTTAAGATTGGGTAACGCTGCCAATCCGTTAAAGGGCAACTTCTTCTCGGATGTTGTACTGACAAAGAAAGGAAATGGAGCCTAGGGGATTCGAACCCCTGACCTCCTCAATGCCATTGAGGCGCTCTACCAACTGAGCTAAGACCCCGCTGAGAATTTCAGATTGTAGATTTCCGATTGCCGAAGCCGATAATAGTCGGCTCCCCGAAGCAGTTCAAATGAAGTTAGGTCGGGTTGCAACTAACGCGCGACGATCGAAATCTTCGAGCGCTCGGCAAGGTCGATGACTGATTCTTTTTCGAGCAGTAAAGTTTTGCCGGCTTCTACCGCGATGACGCGGACCGCGACCTGCGCGGCGATCCGTACCGTTTCCATGCCAATTACCGGGACATCGAACCGCATGTCCTGGTTCGGCTTTGCAACTTTTACCATGATCGCATCTTTGAGTCCAAGTGTTCCTCCGCGCTTCAATGTTTCGTTCGTTCCCTCGAAAGCCTCCACAGCCAGGACCGTTCCGTTTTTAACAACAATGGCTTGGCCGATATCGAGTCGACTAATTTCTTTCGCAATTTCCCAGCCGTAATCGACATCCTGCTCTTCGCGGCGAGACAATTTCGGGCCAGCGATCAAACCGGACGGAGCGAGGGATTGATCGAGGAAAGTTGTGGCTGGTAGCATTTCGATTCCGATCTTTGTCAACTCATTTGCGATCGCCGCAAAGATCGATTCAGCATTTCGTCGTTTCAATCGGGCGAGCAAGAACAATGCTTTCCAGTCGGGACGCAGATCGAAAAGATTTTTCGGCGCAATTTGTCCAGCCATGATCACGCGCTGAACTCCAGCGTCGCGAAAACAATTAAGCAGCCGGTTAAGCTGTCCAACCCGCATCCAGCAGATTTCGTCAACCAGTTCCGCAAGTGTGGAAGCGGTTTCGCCGGTGAATGCTGCGGCAACGATCTTTTTCACGCCTGCCGCGCGCGCCGCTTTCGTGAGAATCAGCGGATAAACGCCGCTGCCGGCGATGATTCCGAGCGTCTCCTGCGTTTCCACAACTCGTTAGGCAGCGCCCTGGCATGCCGTTAAGATTACGAATGACGACGGCGCCGCTTGACGTGCAATTGGGCAAGCGCTTTTTGCAGTGAAGCTTGGATGGCAGCTACTTCTTCCGCGCCATGATCTTCTTTCATTGCCGCCTGTGCACGTGCAACTGCAGCCTCCGCTGCACTCTCGTCAATCCGTTCCGACTCGAGTGCCATGTCGGTTAAGACAGAAACCGCATCACCTTTGATCTCGACAAATCCTTCGCCGACCGCGAGCGCAGTTTCGCGACCGTTTTTCAGAACGCGCAGCTCGCCCGGTTTCAACGTCGTCAAAAGCGGCACGTGATTTGGATAAACGCCGAGTTCACCTTCCGATCCGGGAAGTGTCACCATCTCGACGTCTTCCGAATAAGCGGTGGTTTCCGGCGTAACGATCTCTAAGCGCAACGTCGTCATTTGCTGGGCTAGGATTTCTCCTCGTTGATCATATCGATGCCGCCCTTCATGTAGAAATTCTGTTCTGGAACTTCGTCATGTTTGCCCTCGAGGATTTCCTTAAAACCGCGAACCGTTTCGGCGATCGAAACGTACTGGCCTTTCGTCCCGGTGAACACTTCCGCGACATGGAAAGGCTGACTGAGAAAGCGCTGGATCTTGCGCGCGCGATAAACCGTGAGTTTGTCTTCCGGACTCAATTCATCCATTCCAAGGATTGCAATGATGTCCTGCAAATCTTTGTAACGCTGCAAGACACGCTGCACACCGCGCGCGACGTTGTAATGCTCTTCGCCAACGATTTCAGGGGCAAGCGCCTTTGAGGTTGAGGCGAGCGGATCAACCGCCGGATAAATTCCCAATTCCGCAATCGAACGTTCGAGCACGATCGTTGAATCCAGATGCGCGAAAGTATTAGCCGGAGCGGGGTCGGTGAGGTCGTCCGCTGGAACATAAACCGCCTGAACTGAAGTAATCGAACCTTTCTTCGTGGATGTGATCCGTTCCTGAAGATCGCCCATCTCCGCCGCGAGCGTGGGCTGATAACCGACCGCTGATGGCGTGCGCCCCAATAGCGCCGAGACTTCCGAGCCAGCTTGAGAAAAGCGAAAGATGTTGTCGAGGAAAAGGAGCACGTCTTGGTTGCGCTCGTCGCGAAAATATTCTGTCATCGCTAGAGCCGAAAGCGCAACACGCAAGCGTGCCCCTGGAGGTTCATTCATTTGTCCGTAGACGAGCGCGACCTTTGATTTGCTGAGATCCTTTTGATCAATCACCCCAGCTTCGCTCATCTCGGTGTAAAGATCGTTCCCTTCACGCGACCGCTCGCCGACGCCGGCGAATACAGAAAAACCACCGTGCTCTTTCGCGATATTGTTGATCAGTTCGAGGATGACAACGGTTTTGCCGACGCCCGCGCCGCCGAAAGCACCCACTTTGCCTCCCTTTGTGAACGGACAGATCAGATCGATAACTTTAATCCCGGTTTCAAGAGTCGACGAACCGGTGTCTTGATCGGTCAATTCCGGGGCTTTGCGATGAATCGGATAGCGTTTAGTAAACTTAACTGGGCCGCGATTATCGACCGGGTCACCGGTGACATTAAAGACACGTCCAAGAGTTCCCTCCCCGACCGGTACAGTAATCGGGCCTCCAGTGTCATTCACCCGCATTCCACGCTTGAGGCCTTCCGTAGACGACATCGCGATCGAGCGCACCCAATTCTCGCCGAGATGCTGCTGCACTTCGAGGGTCAGCTTCGTGGGATTGCCGCTCACCTCGAACTCGATCTCGAGCGCGTTATAAATTCGCGGCAGTTCCTTAACGTCGCGGAATTCTACGTCCACCACCGGACCGATTACTTGCACAATGTTTCCCGTATTCATGAATGTTGATTAAGAACCGACCGCCATCTGTGCGGTCGAGATTTCGAGTAGCTCGGTCGTGATGCTCGCCTGGCGCATCTTGTTGTATTCGAGCGTGAGATCTTTGATGAATTCGTTCGCGTTGTCGGTTGCATTTTTCATCGCAACCATGCGGGCGCTGTGTTCGGAGGCGCGCGCGTCGAGGATCATTTGGAAAACCTGATACTGGATGTAGTAGGGCAGTACGAAGTCGAGCACCGCTTCGGGTGTCGGCTCAAATATATGACTGACCAGCGCGTCGCGGCCGTCAGCGGATGCCGCTTTTTCTTCTTCGGTTTGCGCCAGGTCAAAGCTGGTAATCGGCAGCAAGGTGCGCGCGACCGGCTGTTGATTGATCGTGTTAATGAAATGTGTGTAAACCGCGGTGACTTTGTCGACCTCACCGTTCAGAAATTTCTCCGTGCAAAATTTCGCGATCGCTTTTGTTTCGATAAAGCTCGGCGCATCTTTTAACTCGAAATCAGCAAGGATCTCGCGCCGTGTGCGCGCGAGAAACTGGCGCGCTTTTCGGCCCGCAACGACGTATGCAGTTTTGCCTGGCTCAAAACGCGCGGCTTCCCGCAATAAGTTGGTGTTGAGCGCGCCGGCAAGTCCCTTGTCTGTGCTAATGATAAGGACGAGTTCTTTTTTCAGCGGCCGCACTTGTAATAAGGGATGTAACTTCGAGTCGGTTCGTTGCTGCAATGAGACGAGCACTTTGTTCATCAACCCGGCGTAAGGCCGACCGGCGAGCGCATGTTGCTGCGCTTTGCGCATCTTCGAAGCGGCAACCATCTGCATCGCTTTCGTAATTTGCGCGGTGTTGCGGATCGATTTGATCCGGCGCCGGATGTCTTGCGTGTTCGCCATGCTTCCTAACGCTTCGGTCTTTTGCGGACCCGGTACGAGGCCGCGCGCTCCTGAACATGAAAACCAATCTCGCGTTTTTTTGCAGCTGGTGGTTCAAGCAATCGCCGAATGGCAGCGAAAAGCTGTGCAATGGCTTCATCATGCGCGTCCATTTTCCGCTCAAGTTCACCTAACCGATGCGAAAGCTCCGCGTTGGCGGAAATCATTTCACGCAGCCTTACGAATGCGCGCACTACCCGCACACTTGCCAAGACCGCAACTTTGCTGTTCAAGACGCTCGCCAACATGATTGCGCCATGCTCGGTGAAAACCCACGGAAGATAGCGTCGCCCGCCATGCAAACTTGAGGTCGCAAATTGCGAGCTCAAGTTTGCGACTTCAAGTTTTTGCAATTGACAGTTCTTGGCCACAACTGGATCGAAGGTCCGCGATGAAATCATTGCCAGGTCGCCTTGAAGTCGTTTAATGCGCTGGCCAGATCAGCCTCCAGGTCCTTATCGATCTGCTTCTTTTCGCGAATCGTCTTGAGTAGACTTTCCTTTCGCGTTTCGAGATAATCTTGCAGTTTGGTTTGAAATTCTTTCACGCGCTCAACCGGAATTGGATCAAGAAATCCGTTCTGCATCGCCCACAGAATAGCGACCTGTTCCTCGACTGGGATCGGGTTGTACTGGATCTGTTTGAAAAGCTCGACGATGCGCTGACCGCGATCGAGAC
>WNFC01003182.1_pt1 | contig 19494 bp, 19 predicted proteins | sample 5400541 | NCBI WGS metagenome assembly WNFC01 (sample SAMN13153342, study PRJNA577476) | soil metagenome | isolation source: 120 cm saprolite under Douglas fir tree site 2 hole 2 replicate 1 | place: USA:California | collected 2015-04-18 | reverse complement strand
TACCCTTCGCGGCCGGCGGTACTGCCGACTGCCTCGGACGAGTCGTAGCGCAAATTCTTACCGAATCGATGAGCTCGACCTTTGTCGTCGAAAATTGGACCGGAGCAGGCGGCAACGTCAGCGCGGAGATCGTCGCCAAGGCTCCACCCGACGGGCAGACTCTTCTGCTTGGCACGGTCGGTACCGCCGTCACCAATCAGTACCTCTACAAGAACATTCCTTATGACAGCGAGTGGAGCTTCACGCCCGTAGCACTCGTCGCCGAGGTGACGAACGTCGTCGTCGTGCATCCGAGCTTCCCGGCCAGCACACTCAGAGAGTTCGTCGAGTACTGCAAAGGACGGGGACTCGACAAAGTCAGTTACGGTTCGCCCGGAGTAGGCGGGACCGGTCACCTGGCGATGGAATATGTGCAGGACCAAGCAGGCGTCAGGCTGAAGCATGTCGCGTATAACAGCAGATCGCTGATGATCACGGATCTGCTGGCAGGCCGCATCCTGATCGCGATGGACAATCTGCCGCCCTACCTGAGGCATATCCAGTCAGGCGCATTGCGGGCGTTGGGCGTGACTTCGGCCAGGCGATGGTTCGCCGCTCCCGATGTGCCGAGCATTGCCGAGCAAGGTTACCCTGACTTCGAGGCCGCGCTCTGGTGGTACATCGCGGCACCCGCAGGCATGCGGCTCGAGGTCGTGAAGAAGCTTTCGGATGAGATCGTGAAGGGCATCAAATCTGAGACGGCCATCCGGAAGATCCGGGATGCCGGTGCCTCCGAGCGCCCAGGGAACACCGAGGAACTCGTGAAGCACATAACCGCCGAGAGGATCAAGTGGAAGAAGGTGATCGAGGTTGCCAAGCTGGAGCCGCAATGATCGCCGCTAGGTCTGCGGCGTAAGGAACGACTGCGGCGTTGCGGACTGGAGTGATCCTGCATTCATTCACAACGACTCATGAAGCGAGTTCCAGTGGAATTAGTGTCGTGATGTTAAGCTCCACGGGACGAGCATTTGGAAAGATGGTCCTACGACCTCGAAAAGAGCTGGAGGATGGCCGCATAAAACGTTTGCAGGGGATGCGCATGAAGGACCTCGCGGGAAAGACCGTATTCGTGACGGGCGCTGCGTCGGGCATTGGGTTAGGTATTGCCACCGCCTTCGCGCAGGCAGGAGCGAAGGTTATGCTTTGCGACATTGAGGAGGCCGCTCTGGCCGTAGCGCTTGAGAAACTGAGACTCACCAACGCGGACGTCGACGGCGTGAAAGCGGACGTTTCACTCAAGGGCGAACTTGAAGCGGCAGCGCAAGCCACAACTGCCCGTTATGGCAAGGTGCACATTCTCATCAACAACGCGGGCGTGGGCGGTGGTGGACCTTATGGCGCTTGGACGGATGCAGCCTGGAACTGGACGATGGGCGTCAACCTGATGGCGGTCGTCTGGGGGATCGAGATTTTCGGGCCGTTGATCGAACAGCACGGCGAGGGCGGACACATCGTTTCCACCGCGTCGATCGCTGGGCTTATCTCCCCGGGGAGCAATGCCTATAACGTTTCCAAATATGGCGTTGTCGCGCTTTCCGAGGGACTGCGCGGCGAACTCGCGCCGCGAGGGGTTGGTGTATCGGTCCTCTGTCCGGGGTTCATCCGCACTCAAATTATGAACTCAGCACGCAACCTGCCTGTGCGCTTCGACGGCGCCGTCGGCGCGATGCCAACTTCCGGTCCTTCAGCTTCGCTCCTTAATATGGTCCGCGAACGCGTCTCTCAGGGCATGACCTTGAATTCGAGCCAATGATCGAAGCGCGCTTCGCCGCAATCAAGCAGGGCTTCGACCGGATCCGGGGGCGTGATCCGAAACGTTGAGCGAGCAGCCTTCAACTGACCTGACCGTGGTGCTCCCCGGCCGCGCCGACGAGGTGATCGAGTAAGCGGTTCCGCCATGTCCGCTTCGGGTCAATTGCGCCGTTTTGCCCCCCTGTGCATCACGTCCGGTTACTCCCCAACCTCGGACGTTTCCAGGCCAAAAATCTCCGCTCGCGCTCATAAAGACCGTATCAACCGCAGCACCGCGGAAAGCCAGAGCCGTGAAAAAAGTGTGCAGGGCCTGGCGGCACCGCATATGGGCGACTTTGTTACGATGCGGTTCTAGGCTCTATCGGCTGCCAGATGCTTATTTTGCGGGTCTCCGGCATCAGGAAGAGGGCGAGCACGAAGCATACGGCAGGAACCGCGATCGGGTAGATCAGCGCGAAGCCGATGCTGCCGGTGGCCGCGAAAGCCGCCGAGGTGATGAACGGCACCAATCCGCCACCCCAGCCGTTGCCGATATGATACGGCACCGAGACCGACGTGTACCGAATCCTGCCGGGGAAGTATTCTGCCAGGAACGCCCCGACCGGCCCATACACCATCCCGACGTAGCAAACGAGGATGAAGATGATGAAGACCGCAATCGGATAGTTGATGTTGCCAGGCTGCGTGACCGTTCCCAGCCACAAATACAGCGGATAGTATGTGATCGCGGCGAGCAACATCCCTCCCAAGATCACTGGCTTGCGGCCGATGGTGTCGGACAGCCAGCCAAAAAAGATCAAGCTCGGCGTTGCAATGAGCAGCGCGGCTCCCACGATGTAGGCCGAGGTCAGCGGGTCCACCTTGGAAACCTGCTGCAGGAAGTACAACGCCCAGAACTGGCCGCTGTACCAGACCACTCCTTGCCCGATCAGCACGATGGTGGCGATCCCAATGTATTTGATGTTGGAGCTGAGGAAGGCTTCCTTCCAGGGATTTTTGGTCATCTGCCCCTTGGCCTTGATCTCCGCGAAGATCGGCGTCTCCTGGAGCTGGAGCCGGATGTAGATTGCGATGGCCACCAGCAGGAAGGATACCAGGAACGGAACGCGCCACGCCCATTCGTCGAACACTTGATTACCAAAATACGTGCGCGTCGCGATGATTACGGCCAGCGACACCACGATCCCGAGAGTCGGAGAGGTCTGTAGCCAGCCGGTGTAGTAGCCGCGGCTTTCGTCCGGCACATGCTCGGCGACGTAGGTGATGGCGCCGCCATACTCGCCGCCCAGGCACAGACCTTGGATCATCCGCAAGCCAAAGAGAAGGAACGCGGCGGCCAGACCGATCGACTGGTAGGTCGGGATCAACCCGATCGCCCCGGTGCCCAGTCCCATTCCGCTGAGCGTAACAAGGAACGTATACTTGCGGCCGACCCGGTCGCCCATCCATCCGAAGAGGAACGCCCCCAGTGGACGGATCAGGAATCCTGCGGTGAACAGCGCAATCGTGCTTAGCAGAGCTGCGACCGGGTTGGATTGTTCAAAGAACTTGACCGACAGAACCGCGGCCAGGCTGCCGAAGATATAGAAGTCATACCATTCGATGACGTTTCCCACCGACGCAGCGACAATCACGCGGCGGAAATCCCTCGGGATTTGAATTGCCATGTGTGCTCCTATTATTTCAAGGCATTGCTCACCCATTTTTCAATGCTTTATTTTCTCGCGGAACAAAGTCCCTCCCCGACGTTTACAGGCGCGACAACCGTGGACGCGTCCGCAACGCCTGAACCTCAGGGGAGCTTTTAATCACCCGAGGAGAGCTCCAACGGCCTTCGATGCCGCGGGCCACCGCTACCTCCTTCCCGTCTGCTCGGGAGCGAAAGCGTGGAAAGCAGTGTAATCCTGATAGGACGGCCACCTAATAAGACTTTTGGCGCAATCGAACTGAACCATGCGCGAGGGACAATCGCTGAAATCTGCAGATTGGTTGGTCGGGATACGCAAGGCTGGATCCAGCGAGTTCTGCGAAGCAATGGGCTTCACGTCGCTTAACCCATCATACGGCCGGAATAATACTTCCGGAAAAGCAACCGGCGAGCTGGTGTCTATCCATCCCGGATCATGTCCGGGGCAGGCCTTTGCCGGAACCTGCGCTAGATGTCGTAATAAAGATGGAACTCGTGCGGATGGGGGCGCAGGCGGATGGCATCAATCTCATTTTTTCGCTTGTAGTCTAGCCAGGTTTCGATCACGTCGCGGGTGAACACATCGCCGCGCAGCAGGAACGCGTGATCGCGTTCAAGCGCGTCAAGCGCCTGGTCCAGCGATCCGGGCGTCGATTTCACCTCCTTCGCCTCGGCGGGCGGCAGGTCATAGAGATTCTTGTCGATCGGGCTGCCCGGATCGATGCGGTTGTTGATGCCGTCAAGGCCGGCCATCAGCATCGCGGCGAAGGCCAGGTAAGGATTGCACGAGGGATCCGGCGAACGGAACTCGACACGTTTCGCCCGCGGGTTCGGCGAATACATCGGAATCCGGCAGCAGGCCGAGCGGTTGCGCTGGGAATAGACCAGGTTGATCGGAGCTTCGTAACCCGGCACCAGACGCCGATAGGAGTTCGTGGTCGGAGCGCAAAGCCCGCATAGCGCCCAGGCGTGGGTCAGCAGCCCGCCGATGTAGTAGCGGCCGAGTTCGCTCAGCCCGGCGTAGTCCGCCTCGTGGTAGAACAGGTTGGTCTCGCCCTTCCACAGACTCTGATGAACGTGCATTCCCGAGGCGTTGTCCTCGAACAACGGTTTGGGCATGAACGTCGCGGTCATACCGTGCAGCTGGGCGGTGTTCTTGACTACGTATTTGTAGATCATCAGGTTGTCAGCCATGCGGGTGAGCGTGGTGAAGCGCATGTCTATTTCGTTTTGGCCGCCGGTCGCGACTTCATGGTGATGAGCTTCGATCGCAATCCCCAGCGACTCCATCGTCAGCACCATTTCGGTGCGGAGAGCCTGCATGCTGTCGGTCGGGGGAACCGGAAAGTATCCCTCTTTCGGGCGCGGCTTGTGGCCCAAATTCGGCGCTTCCTTCTTGCCGGTGTTCCAACTGCCCTCGCTGGAATCGATTTCGTGGAAGGCATAGTTGATGCCCTGTCCGTAGCGCACGTCGTTGAATACGAAGAACTCCGCCTCCGGGCCGAAATAGCTCGTATCGGCGCGGCCGGTGCTCTCCAGATAAGTCTCAGCCTTCTGGGCGATGTAGCGAGCGTCGCGGCTATAGGATTGACCGGTCATCGGGTCCCTGATGTTGCAGGTCAGGACCAGCGTCGTTGCGGGGGTGAACGGATCGAGGAAGGCCGTCGTCGGATCCGGGACAACTAGCATGTCGCTTTCCTGGATCTCCTGGAAACCACGGATCGATGAGCCGTCGAATCCAATGCCTTCGTCGAGGGTGTTGGCATTCACCGCGCTCGGCGGGACGGAAAAATGCTGCCACACCCCCGGCAAGTCGGTGAACCGCAGATCGATCATCTGGACCTTCTCGTCCTTGATCGCCTTGAGGACATCTTCGGCTGTCGCACAATTCGGAACCATGGCTTCACTCCTGTAACCGAGAGCGGCGCCTTGAAGATCGCGTTGCCGTTCAGCCGCGGCCAGGCGGCTTGGGGCGGATTTTAGTCCACGTTCCACTTCCGCGCCGCCGCCGCACCGGCCTCGATCTGGCATGGCGGCGCTCGCATTCAGGCACGCCTTGTCACGCGCGAGCCGGCAGCTTCAACTCTGGTGCGGCCCGCGCATAAGCTTCATGGCGTCTTCGATATGCCGCCAGTCTTTGGCCAGTTCCACCTCGCCCTTTGCTTCAAGGTCGATGGCGTTCTGAGCGGCCTCCGCAATTGCCTGGGCACCGTGTGCTTCCAGCAATTGCCGCGCATAGCTGTGAATTTCGATTTCTCGCATGGCGTCACTCTCCTCTTGTTCAGTGCGCGACCGTGATTACCAATCGGGCGCCGAAACCGTAGACGTTGACACCTATCAAGCCCTCACAGTCTGCATCCTGGCACTGGTCGTTTGCAAGAGCCTGTTCCGGGTCAATGCTGTCCGCGGCAAGGTCGATTGCCTCTCAGGAGGCGCGCCGATGGCACTCGAAATCGAACGGCTTTTTTTAAATGCAGAGACTGGCGCCAAGCGGTGTTTCGAGAGAACCGTTACATCCGCCGAGACCCAAGACCGGAAAAAATCCGGAAATAGACCGGCGCAGTCCCGGCAGAAGGTCCGATTCTTGATCGGGGGCGGTTTTGGTGAGACCGGTGGTGGGCGCGACAGGGATCGAACCTGTGACCCCCTCGATGTCAACGAGGTGCTTGAAACCCAATACGTTGAGATTATTCGAATTTTTGAAAGCGTTTGTCGCGTTCTTCGCGGTCTGTTCACGGCGTATCGTTGCCGTGCGTTGCCGTGAACGCCTTTCGTTCTCTGAAAGCCACAGCCGCGATTTCGGACGGTACCCCGCAGCCGCGTGCGCAGAAAGTTCTAGTTATTTCGGTCGGTTCCTTTTCTGCGGGCGTGCTGGCCCCTTTCCATCCTCTTCATAAGCGACTGGCCCCTTTTGATTTTTTCAGTGGTCCCTTTTGGTTCTACGGAGTGCCGCCTTAACGACATAGGGAACGTTTCGGGATTGGGGCGCATATTATAGATGGCCCGCGATTGTTGGGTTGAGAAGCTTAGATGCCCTAATTGCCGAAAGGCCGGCATAGCCCAGCTTTCGGCAATGGATGAATATTCGTGGGAAATACAGGTGGATGGTATCCCGGAAGGATTTAAGGTTATTCAATCCGGGGATGTCAGCAACTTTTACTGTTCCTCGTGCGACAACCCTGTGGAACCATAGAGTATGTAAGCCCGCCTCAGTTGGCGGCCTCTTTCATTTGGTTGGCCATCCTGTCTCTTTTGATGCCCATGCGGTAGCCAACGAATGCACCAGCTATGGCTAAGACAAGCTCCGTATAGATGCGGAAGGCACCACCACGCATCGTCACACCGACTCCGCCGATAAAGAGTCCGATCAACGCACCGGCTATCAATCCGACAATCGCGTAACAAAACGCACGCGGCCATCTCTTTATGAATGCTGTTCCAATCATGCCCCGGCGTCCTCAGTTGGCGGCCTCTTTTGCCAGCTTGAAGATTACTATCGCTTTTATAGCCTTCGTGCCCCGTCACTTCGGGACTTCGAATGCCCCCAACACCGTAGCGTTGCCTCGGCAGCCTTTCGCAAACCGGCCCGTCATAGCGCCTTCCATCGGGCAGCCTACCTGATCGGCTTCTAGCCCACCTACGCCGCTGGCGCAGATTAGGCGCACGCTATGTGTGCGAGTACCACGGGCGCGCGGCCGACCCGAAGAAAGCTTTTGCGAGGCTCGTGAGGGCCGTTTTCCCAGGCGCCAGTAATGAGGTCGTGCGCCACACCTTCCGCCACACGGCGGCTACGTGGCTCATGCAGCGGCGTGCCGATAAATTCGAATCGGCGGGCTATTTGGGCATGACTATGAAAACGCTGGAATCGACCTACGGGCACCATCACCCGGACCATCAAAGTAGCGTCGGGAATGCTTTTTCCAAAAGGAAGACGGGCACGGCATAGGGGCAATCGTTGCCGCTAGCGTTGCCGTTGGCAACAAGCCGATGGCCTAAGTCATTGATATGGATGGTGGGCGCGACAGGGATCGAACCTGTGACCCCCTCGATGTCAACGAGGTGCTCTCCCGCTGAGCTACGCGCCCTAAGACCTTGAACGACGGGTTGGGTCCGTATATCGGCTCCAAAGCGGGCAGGCAAGGAGGCTTGCCCGCGATCAGGGCCACCGAATCAGGCGGCCAGCATCTTGTTCACTTCGCTGACCAATTCGCGAAGATGGACCGGCTTCGACAGCACCTTGGCATTCTTCGGCGCCTCGGAATCCGAGTTGAGGGCGACCGCGGCAAAGCCGGTGATGAACATGATCTTGATGTCGGGATCGAGCTCCGAGGCGCGGCGCGCCAGCTCGATGCCGTCCATCTCGGGCATCACGATATCGGTGAGCAGCATCTCAAACGGCTCCTCGCGCAGCCGCTGATAGGCGGACAGCCCGTTGTCATGCGATGAGACCTGAAAACCGGCGTTTTCCAGTGCTTTGACCAGAAACCGGCGCATATCGTTGTCGTCTTCGGCGAGGAGGATTTTGTGCATGGCGGTTGGTGGTCGCGTCCTATTTAGAGGATCGGTACGCTCACTAAACCCGATAGAAAGTAAATATCGGGTGAAAGGGAACGCAGCGGGCCGCCGTCCGCAGTGCTATTTGTGCACCGGAATGCGCCCCGAATCAATGAAGGTGTGGGTTTTGTGCTGGCTGGACACGTTCCAGCCGGTTTCAAATTTTATCGCTTGGCAGAACGGTTGTGATTACCGACAATGCGTGCTCATAAAAGCTCCGTTTTTCTGAAAGGACGTATCAGAACGGCGGATTCCAGGGACGGCGCCCGACGATGACCCAGTTTGATGGCGAACTGTCGCCTCCGTTCGAGATCGTGGAACCGGCCGTTTGGCGGGCACCGATCATTTTCAATTCCCCGCATTCCGGCTCGGTTTACCCGGACCAATTCCTTAACGCGTCGCGGATCGATCTTCCCGCGCTGCGCCGCTCCGAGGATTCGTTCATGGACGAGTTGATCGGCGGCCTGAGCGAGCGCGGTTTTCCGACCGTAAGGGTCAACTTCCCCCGCTCCTATGTCGATGTTAACCGCGAGCCCTACGAGCTCGATCCGCGCATGTTCACAGGGCGATTGCCGAGCTTCGCCAATACCCGATCGATGCGCGTCGCCGGTGGTCTCGGAACCATCCCGCGCGTGGTCGGCGACGGGCAGGAAATCTATCGCGAGCGGCTTTCGGTCGACGACGCGCTGGGGCGGATCGAGGCGCTCTACAAGCCCTATCACCGCGCGCTGCGGCGGCTGATCAACAAGGCGCATCAGGCATTCGGAACCGTTGTCGTGGTGGATTGCCATTCGATGCCCTCGATCGGGGTGTCGCGGGACGAGCCGCGGCGGCCGGATATGGTGATCGGCGACCGCTACGGCACCAGTTGCGCGGCCCTGCTTCCCGACATGGTCGAGGAAACCATGAGGCAGCTTGGTTATTCGGTCGGACGCAACAAGCCTTATGCCGGTGGTTTCATCACCGAGCATTACGGCAACCCGGCGAGCGGACTGCACACCATTCAGCTCGAACTTAACCGGGCGATCTACATGGACGAGCGGCGGCGCGAACGCAGCGCGAGATTCGCCCAGGTGGCTAAGGATTTCGCAAGCCTGGCCGACGCGCTGGCCGCCGTTCCGCTTGGCGACCTCGGACCGTTCCAGGCCGCCGCTGAATAGAGAGTCGCTCCAGACTGGAAGCTCAGGATTCACCACGATGTGCAATTGCACGCCGACGGTCCACGCGAAAACACGTGTCTCGGAATGGCCGTGCATAAAATAGCCGCGCTTAAAAATAGCGCTTCTCAAAAAAAAGGGCCGCTTGAGTAAACAAGCGGCCCAAGTCTAGGGAGGAAACGCCCAAGGAGGGCAGCGATAGCGCCAAAGCGCTACCGCACCGCAACAATATGCGACCGCGCTGCACAAAGTGCAAGGGCTTTTGAGGCTTTTCCCATGCAAAATCCACAGGGCTGGTTCCCAGGTAACATAGGACAGGCTGTAAGTTTTCTCTTATAATTTCAAAGTATTGAAGGCTGCGGCCACGCCAATCGGGTCCGCCGGCGAAACATCGTCGTTAAGCTCTCTAATTCGTGATCGACGGCGTTATCAGAAAATACACCACCGAGCGGTCTTGCTTCGAACGCCGATTCGCGCGCCGAAAAGTGCTGAACGCAGGCGGGACAAACCTCGGTAATCCGTGCGCGGCTTGCAGGATTGGGCTAGGCAAGAGCCGACACATTCTCCCCGCTCCACACCTCAAGGAACAGCCGTGATGGTCATTGATTTCACAGCCTTCATCGGCCGCCTTGCGACTTCCTCCGGGGAAACCATCCTGCCGTTCTTTCGCACCTCGCTCTCGATCGACAACAAAAGCGCCAGCCACGATTTCGATCCGGTGACCGAAGCGGACCGCGCGGCGGAAGCGGTGATGCGGCGGCTGATCAAGGCCAATTTCCCCCAGCACGGCATTGTCGGCGAGGAATTCGGCAGCGAACGCCAAGACGCCGAATACGTCTGGGTGCTGGATCCGATCGACGGCACCAAATCCTTTATCGCAGGCTTCCCGATCTGGGGCACGCTGATCGCGCTATTGCACCAGGGCACGCCGGTGTTCGGCATGATGCACCAGCCCTTTATCGGCGAGCGCTTTTCCGGCGACAGCGGCTCGGCCCATTACCAGGGGCCATCGGGCGAGCGCAAACTGGCGGTGCGGCGGTGCGCATCCCTCAAAGAGGCGACCACGTTCACGACCAGCCCGCTGTTGATGAACGCCGCCGACCGCGCGGCCTTCGGACGCGTCGAGGAAGCGGTGCGGCTGACGCGCTATGGCGGCGACTGCTATTCCTACTGCATGCTCGCCGCCGGCCATCTCGATCTCGTGGTCGAAACCGAACTGAAACCTTACGATATCGCCGCATTGATTCCGATCATCACCGGCGCCGGCGGCATCGTCACCACATGGGACGGCAAGCCCGCCCAAAGCGGCGGCCGCATCATCGCCGCAGGCGATCCGCGCGTGCATGAAGCCGCGATCAAGCTGCTCAACAGCTAGGACCGGAGCCGAACGCAATTTTTGGACACGCGTTCAGCAGGTGACGAGATCGGTATGTCCGAAGCCCTTCGCGTAGTCGAGCACGGAAATGACCGTCGGCGCTACGCGGAACAGGCGGATCTCCTCGGCGGTCGGCATCTTGATCGGCAAAGGCGGCGCCTCGGGATACTTCAGCGGGAGCATTCGCAAGACCTTGTCCGCTTCGGCCCGATCATCCACCGCATGCGCGTGCGCTGCCATCGACAGGCCGGTAATCGTCATCGGATTCGCGGTGTCGTGATCGATCGTCAGCGAAATCCGATTGTCTCGCGCCAGATTTCTTGCCTTCTGGCTGTCGAGGCCGCAGAGAAAATAGAGGGTAAGACCTTCGTTCACGTAGCCGACGGTCGTTGCCTGCGGCCAGCCGTCCGGCCGCAGCGTCGCAACCGTCATGATGCGGTGCTCGTCCAGCAGTGTCAGAATCTTTTTTCTGATCGCTTCGTCCATCTGTCGTCTCCAGGATCGCGGGGCCATCCAACGCTGAATGGGAACCATATTTCCGCCAGATCATCTGGTGTTGACCCACGTCAACGAAATCGCGCCGAGCCCGAAAACGTCATCACACCGTCAGCAGATTCCAGTGGTCGGCCGTTTGCAACAAATGGCTCAGCGCGTCGCTTACCGGGCCGCCACGGCCGTCGGCCAGAGCGATATCATGCGTGATGAGATACGGCGTATTCGGATTGGTCGAGACCGAGTCGATTTGCAGTTCGATACGTTCAATACCGCTGACGTGCAGCCCGTCGATCTCAAAGCTGCCGGCATGGCCGTGCCTGGCTGCCAGATCGAACGCGGATTCAATTCTGAGAAACTCGGCGATCAGCGCACTCTCGGCATCGGCATTCTGATCGTTGATGATGAACTTCAGCGCGTCGTGGCCGCTGCCGCCGCTGATCACCTGTTGGCCGAAATTGAAACCGCCATCGGATTTGACGATGCTCGCGCCTTCCTTGAACACAAAGAGGTCATTGCCTGACCCGCCGAGCAGGGCATTTGTGCCGGCGCGATTGACAATGAGCGCGTCGCCTCCTTCTCCACCGGCCAGTGTGTTGGTACCGGTCGAATTGGTTTCGAGGACATCGGCGCCGCTGCCCCCATCGAGCGTGGCGTTGCCCGATCCGGCCGCGATCAGGTCGGACCCCGATCCGCCGTGTACCGTCACGTTGCCCGACCCGGCGAAGATCACGTCGTCGCCGGGGCCGCCGTAGATCGTGTAGTCGTCGTTGAGCGCGGGATTGGCCGGATTGATCGGCGTAGCGAAAATGAAATTGTCGCCGTGCCTGGCGTGAATGACGCTTTGCGTACCGTCAAGGAATTGAGTGCTGTCCGACGTCAGCACGGCGTCCGTAAAGGCGGCTACGATTCCATGAGCTGCGGTGGTGGGGTGGATGCCATCGAAAAATGCTACCTCGTTAGGTGCGAATTGATGAGAGCCGGCCGCGAGCTGGCCAACCCAGGTCTGATTCAAATCTGCCGAAAAGCCAAAACTGTGCGGATCGGCAAAAAACGCTTCGCTGAGCTGAAAGACATCGACCACCTGCACGTTAGGGTGACTGGCGGCCATCTGCGTGAGCGCCGTGTTGTTGGCCACGTCAAGCGCATGAGCAAACGCAACCACCTCGGGGCCCTGTGCCTGCGCCGCTGGCGTGATGCCAAAATCCGGTAGTGTGAACAGGACAATTTTCTCGACTCCCGCATGCGTGAGCGTGTCGATGGCCTGCGCGATGCTTCCCACGACATTCTGCACCTCCGCCTGAATGGTCTGGGGATTCTTGGGCAGAGTGCTTTGCAGGAAGCCTTGGTAGTCATTGCTGCCGATATTGATCAGCACGGTCGTGTGGTGCGGAGCCTGATGGCCGTGCAGGTCCGCGATATATCCGGCGAGCTGGTTCGAGAGATTGATCGGCAGGGCATGCCCGGTCGCGGGGTCGATCAGAACCGGCGGCGATGCGTCGCTGGCTTCCGCAGCCGCGAACGCGCGATCGTCAAGTCGCATGTGCAGCATTTTGGCCAGCTGTTCGGCGTAGGTGGGACCGTTGGAGGCTCGGCCCTCCCAGGCCGGCGGCGCCGGCTGGCCGATCAGGTCGAACAAATTGCCGTTGTCCGACAGACTGTCTCCGAAAACGACCAGAGTGGAGTTACGTGACTCATGCGACATGGCATGCCCCCTCCCACTAAAATAAATATGCATTCCCAAAATGTTGCCAGCGCTCGCGGATCGCGAAGGCTGTTTTCGTCCAATATGCAGATCGGCCCGCAACCGCAAATATGCACAGCCAACTACGACCAATCTTGGGCTGCCGCGAACCGGCGAACGACATTGTCTGTTCGCAAGTGCAGAAATTCCTTCCCGGTTTGTTAGCCTGATGGACGCAGGCATGCGCGCGATTCCGCGCGGCGGGTGACATGCATAACGCCCATCGCGGTCGCAATCATTGCCATGTCGTGTTCGGAAATCTCGAACAGTCCGAAGCGCAGTTGAAAACCCCAATTGCTCTTGGCCGCGGTGAATTGGAGGCTGGCCATGAGCGGCTTGATCGGCGCCTCTTCAGCCGCGCGCCAGTTGACGTCACGGCGGAACGGGCAAAAGCCACCGCCCATATCCACCTGGTACGGCACGCCGTCCTTGACGATGCCGATCGCCGTAAAGGACTGCGGCTTGTCTTTGCCGCGCAGGGCGTTGGTCGGCGAGTAGTAGACGACCCCATCGCCGGGATGAATGCGCTTGAGTGGCGCCGCCTTGCCGTGACTGACCTGCATGAACCCTTTGCTTCGGCCGATACGGACGTGCCCGGCCGAAGCGACGGCAACCCAGTTCCTGCTCATGCGGCCCCCGGAACAAACACGCGCAGGCGATGACCATCGGGATCGGCCGCTACGAAGGTGTAGCCAAAATCCATTTGCACGGGTTCCTGGATGATATTCAATCCACGCCTTTTCCAATCGGTAAACGTTGCTTTGACTGCCGCGGCATTGTCGACCGTGAACGCGACTTCGCCGCCTCCGGCTGGCGCGACGGCTGCGGGCTCAACTATTTTGCGCGACCACAGCCCCAGCATCACGCCATCCGACAGCGGCAGCATGGCAAACGTGGGTGAAGTGTCGATGGCTGGACGGCCTAACAGATCCGCATAGAAGGCGGCGCTGGCCAGCGGGTTCTCGACATAGAGCAAGACAAAACTGAAGTTTGGCATTGGCAGGTTCCTTTTTGAACATCGCCACCGGACCACCGCGTGGCGTCCGGCATGAATTCAATCTAGGGGATAACGCTGCCAAAAACTGTCAGTAGCGAAATCCGACATTATTGCTCCGGGATTCCTTCGGTCGCGCGCCAATCCTTCAGCAGGACCTGACGACGACGGGGATAACGCTTGTCGACGAATTGGACCTTGCTGATACGGTCGGTCCGGAAATGCCGAAAGCCCTCGCGTATCTCGCACCACGCCACGACAACGCGCACCCGGTCGAAAAAGGCCAGAGCGAATGGCCAGATGGTGCGCTTTGAATCGCGCCCGCGGCCGTCCACATAGAAGATGCGCAATTTGCGCTCCGTGCGGATAGCCAGGCGGATGGTCGGCAACTCGGCATCACCGGCGGCAACGGCATTGCCAGGCCCGACCAGAAGGCTTGACGTATCGAGACTGACTTTCAGATCCTGCGGCAACACCGCGGCGATCTTGGCAAGTGCGTTGCGCGCGGCCGCGCCCAATGCCGCATCGGCTCGGTCGGCTACCCATCGTGAGCCGAGAACGATGGCTTCGATCTCCTCTTCTGAAAACATCAGCGGCGGCAGCATGAACCCCGGGCGCAGGACGTAGCCGACACCGGGTTCGCCATCGATGTGCGCACCCTGTGCCTTGAGTGTCTCAATGTCCCGGTAGACAGTCCGAAGTGAAATCCCAAGCGCCTCGGCCAACGTCGCGCCGCTGACGGGACGACGATAGCCACGGAGCGCCTGAATGAGATCGAGCAGACGTTGCGCGCGAGACATCGGAGCCACCCTGCCATGAAGCGCGACCAGGTTATCACCGAATGCTGCCAGTTTGTGTCAGCATGAACGTGATGTTGGCGCCGAGGGTGGTCTTGATTTTCGATGCGAGATAGACTGGAGATCGCGCCGGATCTGGTCTTGATCACCGGATGGGCAACCGATCTCTGCGTTGATGCGACCGTCCGATCCGCGATCACACACCATCACCACGTCGTTGTCGTTACCGACTGCCATACGGTGAGCGACCGCCCTCACCTCGATGCCGTCAGCGTCATTCGTCATCATCACTGGATCTGGAGCGATCTTATCACGCAGCGGTCCGTCAGGCTCGCTGGTGCGAACGAACTGCTGCCTTGATTTGCGCAAGTGAAGAGCACCGCGTAATGAGTGCATCCTGCCCTCATCCCTGCGTAACGGCTTGGCCGTTATCGCGGGAGGAGCGGCCACTTGGCCGCGTCTTGGACGCCGGGGTGGAGACGGCGAAGTGAGTGCGATTTCCTTGAGCATGTCGCTCATGCCGCGCCGTACAGAACTTTCGATACCAGCCACACGGCGGTGATCGGGGTCGAGGCGCTCACCAGCACAAGCCCGACGACCGACAGCACAAGATAGGCGCTCCAGGCGATCCGGTGGAACGCAACCGCGCCATTAATGGCGATGGCCATGTTGGCGCCAAATTCAGTCAGGCCTATCACCCGCTGGGTCTCAAGCGAGAGCCTGCTGAAAAGGCCGAGGTCGCCGGCAATGATACCGAACAGGCTTAACGCCAGGACCGCAATGATGAGGTGGATGCTTTTCACGCGCGCGCCTTTGAAGACTGCCATTCGTTATATTCCGGCAGCATTACGTTCTCCTTTCAATTTTCAATACAATGCCGCTGGTGCGGCTTCGTCATTGATCGAGCAGGCGCCCGCGCAATTCCTCGAACGGGATCATGACGTGATCGCGAAACGCGGCGCGTTGCGCAAGCGTGCGATACCAGCGCTCGACCCGCGGCAGCGGCGGACGCTCGATCTCCAGTTCGAAATACCGGTACAGCGACGTTCCGGCGGTGACGTCGGCCAGGGTCAGCGCGTCTCCGAGCAGAAATGAACGGCCTTCGAGCAATCGCTCCAGCTTTTCAAAATGCCGGACGCAGCGCGCCAGCGACGCCCGGATCGCCGGCCGGTTTCGTTTGTCTTCGGGGGTTCGATAGAATCCCCAGAACACGCCGACCAGGAAATCCGGCTGCAGCGAGTATGCCGGTGTTCAAGCCCCAGTTCGCCGATCAGCCACATCACCTTCTGGACATTGAATGAACTGCGTCGTCCCCAGACTTTCAGCATTTTCACCCTCGACGGCGTTTCAAAGTTCGCTAGCATTGGATCTTAAGCAAATGCTCCACCGGTTGCTATGCGGATGCCCGCATGCGGCTCAAAGGTGTGGGCCGGGAGGCGTTCATGAGAGTATTTGGCGCGCTGGCAGCGGCGCTATCGGTGCTGCTGTGGCCGGCTTTGGCTGGGGCACAGGACTTTCCCAATAAGCCGATCCGGCTGATCGTGCCGTTTCCGGCCGGCGGCCCGAACGACATCATCGCGCGCGTTGTCGGCCAGCGCATGTCGGCGCTGACAAAACAGCCGGTGTTGATCGACAATCGCGGCGGGCAAGCCGGCGTGCTGGGGACCGATGCGGTCGCGAAAGCAAATCCCGACGGCTACACCATCGGGATCGTGAGTGCGAGCGCGCTCGTCATCAGCCCCACGATGGAAAGGGTCCCTTACAACGTCGGCAGGGATTTCGCGCCCATCACGCTGGCCGTGACGGTGCCGGAGATGCTCGTCGTTGCGGGCAACTTTCCCGCCAACAACATGGCCGAACTCGTCGCGCTTGCGAAAGCGCAGCCCGGCAAGTTCAATTTCGCCTCCGCAGGCGTTGGCGGCCTGCCGCATCTCGCCGGCGAACTGCTCAAGCTGACGGCGAAGATCGACATCGTCCACGTGCCCTATCGCGGCGCGGCGCCAGCCATCAACGATCTGCTTGGCCAGCAGGTGCAGATGGCATTCCTCGATTTGCCGGTGTTGCTGCCGCATATCAAGGCCGGCACGCTGCGCCCGATCGCGCTCGGCGCTCCCCAGCGCGCACCGACCGCGCCGGACGTGCCGACCACCGCGGAAGTCGGCATGCCGGATATCCTGATCGAGAACTGGTACGGCATGGTCGCGCCGGCGAAAACGCCTGATAACATCATCGCCGCGCTCAACCGCATTGCAAATGAGGCGATGGCCGATCCATCGGTGAAGGAAAAGCTCGCCGATCAGGGCCTCACCGTGGCCGGCGACACGCCGGAGCATTTCCGTGGATATATCGAGGCCGAGACCAGGAAGTGGGCAAGAGTGATCAAGGACGCGGGAGTCGAGATGACGAAGTGAATCTACTGCGCCGCCTTGTTAGCGCTGCGCGGCCTTGTTAGCGTTGCGCGGCCTTGCGCAAATGCTCCACCAACAGCTTGGCCGGCCGCGGCAAGGTCTTAAAACTGCGGGCGCAGATCGTCAGTTTGCGATTGGCCCAGGGGTCGCGGATCCGGATCATCGTGATCGGCATCGACCGCGCGCAACGCTTCGCGGCGGTTTCCGGCACCACGGCAATACCGACATCCGCCGCCACCATCTGGCAGATCGCGTCGAAATCCCGCAAGCGCGCGCGGAATTTCAGGCGCAGGCCGAGCCGCGCGGCGTGTTTGGCGATATGGATCTGAAGCGCAGTCGAATTCGTCAGTCCGACGAAGTCACGATCCCTCACCTCCTGGAAATCGATCCGACGGCGGCCGGCGAAATCGCCGCGCCGCGCGGTGACCAGCATCAACCGGTCCTCGCTGAACGGAAATCGCTCGACGTTATCAGGAAGTGCGTGCTCGGCAGCAAAGCCGAGATCCGCGGCACCGGTGGCAATCGCCGCGGCGATATCGGTGCTCTCACGTTCCTCGATATCGACGTTGATATCCGGATGTTCCCGCAGGAATGCCGCCAGCGCCTTCGGCAGGTGCTCTGACAGACCCGAGGTGTTGGCAAGCAGATGCACGCTGGCTCGGGCGCCGCTGGCATAAGCCGAAAGATCGCCGCGCATCGCATCGACATTGTGGAGGATGATCCGGGCATGATCGAGCAGGCTTTCGCCGGCCGCGGTCAGTTCGATGCCGCGGCGGCCGCGCTTGAGAAGTGCGGTGCCGAGGCCGGCTTCCAGGCCCTTGATCCGCGCGCTTGCGGACGCCAGCGCAAGATGAGAACGGAGCGCGCCGCCCGTGATGCTGCGCGCCTCGGCCACCGCGATGAACAGCTGCAAGTCGACCAGATCGAAACGCATGCCGAAGTCCGCTCTGTCTGCCTTCGTCACAGCCGAAGGCTTGCTCCGTAACCTCCAGATTGTGCCGATCGTGCGGATCGGTCAATGTGCTGGGATGTCAGACCCTCTCCTGCTCTTCATCGCCGCGGCGTTCCTGTTCGCGGGTTTCGTCAAGGGCGTAATCGGGCTTGGCCTGCCGACGGTGTCGATGGGCCTGCTCGCCGTCACGATGCAGCACGCGCTCGCCATCGTCATCGTGCCGGCCGTGGTCACCAACGTCTGGCAGACTTTTGTCGGCCCGTATTTGCGCGACATCATGCGGCGGCTGTGGCCGCTGATGGCAGGTACGGTGATTGGAATCTGGCTGAACGCCGGCATGTTGACCGGCCCCTATGCGCGCTACGGCGCCATCGTTCTCGGCGTTTTGCTGGTGATCTATGCCATCATCGGGCTCAACAAGTTCAACTTCAATGTCGCGCGCAGAGACGAAAAATGGATCGGCGGCATCGTCGGCGTCATGACAGGCGTGGTTTCCGCCGCCACCGGCGTGCAGGTGATCCCCTCGATGCCGTTCATGCAGTCGATCGGCATGGAGAAGGACGAACTGGTGCAGGCGCTTGGGGTGTTCTTCACCGTCGCGACGGTGGCGCTGGCCTTCAATCTCACCAGCGCCGGGTTGCTGACGGCGGCGACCGCTTGGCCGGGCGCAGTCGCCATGGCGGCTTCCTTCACCGGCATGTTCGTCGGACAGGCCGTGCGTTCGCGGCTGCAGCCGGAAACCTTCCGCCGCTGGTTTTTGATCGCGATGATATTTCTCGGGCTCTATCTGGCGGGCAGCGCGGTTTACAATATTCAGCGCGCCTGAAGCATGGCGATGCGGGTGCCGGCGCTGACCGACAATTCTGCCACACTTCGTTACGGACGAGCCGTCATAGCTACAAATAGTTCTAATTTTACCGAACATTCAGCTATTCCCGATACCAAGATTTATCGCCTGGAACGGCAGCTCAGAACGCTCAGGATGAGCGATGCCAGATGCACAATTATCAATCATCGACGAAGTCGAAACGACAATAAGTATCGGGTCGGCGGAAAAGCGCCTGGAAACGATCAAGCGCGTCACGGATCTTTTTCTGTCGTCCGCTGGCAGCTTCAATCAAGAGCAAATCGAGCTGTTCGGCGATTTGCTTGAACGCCTGATCAAGACGATAGAAATCCGGGCGATTGCAGATGTGAGTGCGCGTATCGCGCTGGCGGAAATGAGCATTCAACTTGCTCCCGTCGGCCAGGCGCCGTCTTCCGTCGTCCGCCGCCTTGCCATGAACGACGAGATCACGATCGCCGGACCCGTTTTGACGGAATCTGCCCGTCTGAGCACGGAAGACCTGGTGGAAATCGCGGAAACCAAAGGCGAGCAGCACCTGCTGGCCGTTTCGGGGCGTTGGTGGTTGAAGGAAGTCATCACCGACGCGCTATTGGCCCGCCGGTACCCAAGCGTCAGTCGGCGGCTCGTCAGCAATCCCGGAGCGCGGTTTTCCGCGGCCGGATTTGCCATTGTTGTGGCGCAGGCTGAATCCGATCC
>WNFC01002590.1_pt1 | contig 19501 bp, 18 predicted proteins | sample 5400541 | NCBI WGS metagenome assembly WNFC01 (sample SAMN13153342, study PRJNA577476) | soil metagenome | isolation source: 120 cm saprolite under Douglas fir tree site 2 hole 2 replicate 1 | place: USA:California | collected 2015-04-18 | reverse complement strand
GTCAGCGTCATGCTGGGCGCGATCGCGTTGACCGTGATGCCGTGCGGCCCCAGCTCGTGGGCCAGCTTGGTCGTAAACGCCATGATGCCGCCCTTCGCGGCCGCATAGGCGCTGCTGCTGCTGGCGCTGATGCCGCGGCCGGCGATCGAGGCGAGGTTCACGATCTTGCCGCTCTTCTGACGCTTCATGACCGGCGCCACCGTGTGGCAGCCGAGAAACGTGCCCTCGAGGTTGAACGCGATCAGCCGCTGCCAGTCGTCGAGGCTGAGCTCGTCCACCGTGGCCGCGGGCCGCGGGATGATCGTGCTCCCTCCGACCGCATTGACCAGAATGTCGATACGCCCGAGGTCGCGGACGGTTCCCTCGACCGCGCCCTCCACCTGCTTGGGATCGAGCGCGTCGGCGCGGCGGGCGTACGCGCGCCCCCCCGAGGCCTTGATCGCCGCCACGGCCGCCTCGAGCCTGCCGGCGTCGGTGTCCACGGCGACGACGGCGCCACCCTCGCCGGCGATGATGTCGGCGGTGGCCCGGCCAATCCCGCTCGCCGCCGCCGTGATGAGCGCCACCTTCCCGCCGAAGCGCACTGGATGTCTCCTCAGGCCGCGACCGGCGCCGGCCCCTTCGTGTAGGCGATGCTCACGGGAGCATTGGCCTCGAATGGACTCCAGAGGCCGAGCTCCTTGCCCATCTCCCGGACCGCAGGGAGCACCTCCTGGCCGAGCAGGCGTATGCAGGTCTTCGCGTCCTCGTGGCTGACGAAGCCGTCGCTCGTCCAGAAGCCGAGAATGGAGGGACGCGTCTCCTCGAGGAGCCGGCGGAGCTTTGCGATGACGGTCTTCGGCGTCCCCGCGATGATCTGCTGATCGCGGATCTGGTTCTCGAAGGCGGCTCCGCGGGGATTGGACCGGCGGCCCACCGCGTACTCGACGAACGCCTTGCGGTACGACGGCGAAAAGTAGCCCGACGGGCTCGACCACACCGGATGGGCGAGACCGGTGAACTCGCCCTGCATCCACATGAACTGCCGGGCATTGGCCATCGCTTTCTCTTCGGTCTCCGCGACATGGCAGCGCTGCAGGTAGCCGCGATTCTCCGGTCCCCCGGTATACCCGGCCTCGGCCGCGACCGAATCGTACAGCTCCCAGATCTTCTTGGTCGCGTCGATGGCGGTGCTGAGTGCGATGTACGGGTAGCGCTGGCGCGCCGCCCACACGATGGTCTCCTTGCTCACCACGCCCGGGATCCACACGCGCGGGTGCGGCTTCTGCAGCGGGACCGCCCACGGGTTGACGACCCGGTGCTGGTAGTGCGTGCCCTCGAAGCGGAAAGGCCCCACCTGCGTCCACGCGCGGACGATCAGCTCGTGCGCTTCCTCGAAGCGCTCGCGATTGTAGGCGGGGTTGACGCCGGCGGCGAGCTGCTCCTGGCCGCCGCCGCGGACGAAGCCCGACACGAGCCGGCCCCGGGAGATCATGTCGATCATGGACAGCTCTTCGGCGAGGCGCACCGGGTTGTCGGCCAGGGGCAGCGGATTGCCGAGCAGCACCAGCTTCACGCGCTTGGTCATCGCAGCCAGGATGGACGCGAAGACGTTGCACTTGGCCTGCATGCAGAAGGGCGCGTTGTGGTGCTCGTTCAGCATGATGCCGTCGAAGCCGACTTCTTCGGCCAGCGCGTAGTGCTCGAGATACTCGTTGTACAGGCGGCTGCCCGCCACGGGGTCGAAGTGCTTGTTCGAGAACATGAGGGCCGTGGCGCCGAACTTCAGTCCCTCTTCGGCCGAATAGGCCGACATCGGCTGCTCTGTGAAGTACATCAGATGCATAGTGGTCTCCCGGTCAGCAGCGGGTCACAGCGGGTCTGTCCCTCTTCACGACTCGGCGGCGAAGTCCATGATGAGCTTGGCAAGCGCCTCGGGCTGCTCCATGTCCACGAAATGGCCCGATCCGACGACGAAGGCGAGGCGGCTCCTCGGCAGCGCCCGCGCGTACGCCTCGCCGCATTCGAGCGGCACGACCTTGTCGCCGCGCCCCCAGACGATGAGCGCGGGCGTCTGCACCCCGCCCAGCAGATGCGGCAGCGTCGGGCTGTACATGTAGGGCTTCCACGCGATCCGGAACGTCATCTCCCTGTTGAGGTCCCACTGCTCGAGGAGCGAAGTCGGCGGCTCGGCGCCGAAAAGACGGTCGAAGACGCCCTGGTCCTCGAACCCGGCGCGGACATAGTCGATATAGCTCACGATGGCCTGGTCGAGGATCTCGCCGTGGACGGGCTTCACGCCCATGGGGCCGACCAGGACGAGCCGGCGAATGGCCTGGGGCGACATGGTCGCCATCTCGGCGGCGATCCAGCCGCCGAAGCCGAGGCCGACCAGGGACGCATTCGTCACGCCGATCGACGCCAGGAGCAGCTGGTAGGCCACCGCGACGTCCCGGACGCTACGCATCCAATCCGGGCGCTCCGACCCGTCGTACCCCGGATGCGACGGCAGGTAGACGGTGAAGCGCTGCGCGAGTGCGTCGTAGAAGGGCAGGCGTTCCAGGCCTCCGATGTCGTGCGACAGCACGAGCACGGGATCGCCGGTCCCGCCTTTGCGGAGGCGAAGCGTCAAGCCGCCCATCCGGACGTGCTCCGTCGTCCACGCCGTGTCGGTGGCGAGGGTCACGGGCGTCACACGCGCTCGAGGATGTGCAGACCGCGGCCGCGGTCGATGAGGTACAGGAGGCCGCGGTCGTCCACCTCCACGTCATTGCTGGACACGCGCGATGCCCCCTCCGGAATCGCGGGAAGGAAATGCGCGACTTCCCGCGGCGCGTGCGGGTCGGCGATGTCCACGATGCGGAGGCCGTGGGCGAACCAGGCCACGGGGATTTCCGTCCCTGTGACGCGCTCGCACGGCTGGTGGCAGCCGGTGAACTCGGGCTGCGGGTTGCCATCCACGCCGGCCACCTGAAAGGTCGCGAAGGGCGTCGGATGCCGCTCGTCGGTGATGTCCACCAGCCACAGGAACGACGGCGCCCCCGGCTCGAGCTTCGCCACGTCCTCGTCGGCCGCGATCATGACGCGCCTGCCGTGGAGCGGGAACGGCACCGGCAGCGCAGTGTGGGTCGGGGTGATGAACGGCGGGCTCCAGTCGAGCCCGGACACGAACGTGGGCTTGGCCATGTCCTCGATGTCGAGGATCACGAAGCCTCCGTGCCAGTAGCTGACGTAGAGTCGGTTCCCCAGGCGTATCGGGTGGTGGCACCGGTGCTGGCGCCCCGACCACGACGGCGTCTCCCCGCCCCCGGTCCACTGCCCCGGCATCCACCACCGGCCCACCTCCTGCGGCCGCGACGGATCGGCGAGGTCGAGGATCATCACGATGTTGCCGACGTAGCCGTCCATCTCGGGAGAGATGTAGGCGTAGCGCCCGTCGAACGTGAAGCGATGGACGCCGGCGCCGCCGCAGCGCCAGAAGGTGATCTCGCGCGGCCGGGCCGGATCGGACACGTCGTAGATGCCGAGCCCGCCGGACGCCCCCGGGGGAGGCTGGTGGGCGGGCTGGGCCTCGCGGTTCACGAGCATGAGGTCGTTGGCCGCGCGGACCTTGTGGGAATGCGTGCCGGCGGGAACCTCGAGCGTGGCGAGCTGCCTCGGCGCGGCCGGATCGCTCACGTCCACGATCGAGGTGCCGTGGGGCGCCTTCATGTGGGCGATGTAGGCGACCTGGCGGTCCACGACCACCTGCCCGCCGCCCGGGCAGTCGAAGTACCCGACCTGTTTCAGCCCGTGCGCGCTCGCTCCACCACCATTGCTCATGCCGTGCCGAACATGGTCAGTCACGGCTCCCGCCCTGGAAGCGCAGCAGGATCAGGAAGAGGTTGATGAAGTTGAGGTACAGGGACAGGGCGCCCACGATCGCGTAGGACCCGCTCTCACCCTCCGGAATCGCCAGCGCCATTTGCTTCAGTCGCTGCGCATCCCACGCGGTAAGCCCGGTGAACACGATCACGCCGATGACGGAGATCAGGAACTGCAGCGCCTCGCTGTGCCAGAAGATGCCGACCACCGACGCCAGGATGAGACCGATGAGGCCCATGAAGAAGAAGTGGCCCGCCCCGGCCAGGCTCCGTTTGGTGGTGGTACCGAAGAGGGCGAGGGCACCGAACATGCCCGCGGTCACGACGAACGTCGTCGCGATCGACGCGCCCGTGTACATGAGCAGCACGAGCGACATCGTCACGCCGTTGAGCGCCGCGTAGAGCACGAAGAGCCCTATCGCCGTGCTCGGGGCGAGCCGTGTCGCGCGGCTCGAGAGGTAGAACACGAGGCCGAGCTCCGCGAGGATCAGCGCGAAAAAGAGGATCTGGTTCGACGCGATTGTCCGGACCAGCGCCGGCGACCCCGTCACGGTGAAGGCCACGAAGGCGGTGATGCCCAGGCCGACACACATCCACCCGTAGACCATTCGCAGGAATGCGGTGACGCGCGCGGCGTCGACCGCGGTGGGCAGGGCCGCCGAGCCACGCGTGGTTTCAAAGTCGGCCATGGTGTTGCCTCCTTGGGCGGGGGCGCGTCACTGAAGCTGGGCCGGGTGCGCGCTCTCCTAGCGGAGGTTGTAGAGCTTCATGACGTTCTCGGAGGTGATCTTCCGGCGGACGCGCTCGGGGATCATGCCGAGGTTCTTCTCGATGGTCCGCCGGGACTCGGGCCAGATGCAGTCCGGATGCGGATAGTCGGCGCCCCAGATGATGTTGTCCTCGCCCACCAGCGGGATGATCGGCTCCATGTACTGGTCCTGCTGGTAAGTGGTGTAGCCCTGGCGCCGGAAGTAGTCGCTGGGCTTCATGGAGAAGCCGAGGGCGCGGCCGCGGTCCTCGTACTCCGTGTCCAGCCGGTCGAATACGTACGGCAGCCACGTCACGCCGGACTCGCCGAGAACGAACTTGAAGTCGGGGTACTTCTCGCAGGCGCCCGAGGCGATCAACGACACGAACACCTCCATCGTGTCGAGCTGGAAAAGCGCCGAGCGCACGAGCCGCCACTGGAGCGTGTACTCCTTTTCCATCTCGGGCGTATCCGGGGTGCGCAGCCCCTTGAATCCGGTGGAATGGAAGGAGATCGGGAAGTGGCACTCGGCCGCAGCCTCCCACAGCGCATACCAGTCGTGGTGGTAGAGGGGCAGGCTCATCCGCTTGAAGGCGAGATCACCGCCCTTGAGGCCCATCCCAGCGCAGCGCCGCACCTCGGCGGCCGCCACCTTCGGATCGTTGTTGGGGATGATGGCGAGCGGAAAGATCCGGTTGGGATCGGAGCGCTTGGCGAAGTCCGCGGCCCAGTCGTTGTAGACCTGGTTCGCCCACGCGCGCTGCTCGCCGCTGGCGATCAGGTCGTTGATCATGAGACAGCCGTAGACGATCTCGGCGTCGAGCTCGTCGCGGTCGAGATCGGCCAGCCGCAGCTCCGGAGTCGTCGGCCGGGGCTTCGCGCCGGGCTGGCTGTCCCACTCGAAGCCGAAGTCCTTCATCTCGTCGATGTGCCCGAACATGCCCTTCTGGTATTTCAGGAACCCGGGCCCCACCCCGTTCCACATCCCCTTGTCCTGCGCATCCACGAACCAGTGGAGCCCGTCCTCGAGCTCCTCGACCCGGGGTGCCAGGAGCTTCCACTTGGCCGGCGCCTGCGAAGACCAGAGATCAACGGGGCAGTAGGTCAGGTCGATGTGGTTGTCACCGGAGATGAGTCGCTCGGCCATGGCACCCTCCTTGTCTGGGTAGGCAGGAGTCTAGGCGCAGTCCGAGGCCGTGTCAAAAACTTCTCACCGGCGCCAGGCCGGGCTCGAGCGAAATGGTCGCCAGGGGATGATCCGTTCGCTTGTCAACCAGTCTAACCACGTTGGCCGATCGTCAGCGGCAACGTGAAGGCGAAGGTCGAGCCGACGCCTACCTGGCTCGTCACCCAGATCCGGCCGCCGTGGAGCTCGACGAACTTGCGTGACAGGGCTAGCCCGAGCCCGGTGCCTTCCACCTTCTTGTCCGCCGTCCCGACCTGACGGAACTCTTCGAATACCGCTTCCTGGTCCTCCGGGGCGATGCCGACCCCCGTGTCGGTGACAGACACCTCGACAGACCCGTCCACCGGCGTCGCGCGAACCTCGATTCGGCCCTCCTCCGGGGTGAACTTGATCGCATTCGACAACAGGTTCAACACGACCTGCTTGAGCTTCCGCTCATCGGCCCGGATCGCGCCCAGGCGCCCATCCACTGCCTGATGCAAGGCAACGCCGCGACGGCCGGCGCGTTCCCGGACCAACGTCAGCGCGTTGTCAATCGCCGCGGGCAGGTCGAAGTCCGTCAACTCGAGCTCCATGCGCCCCGCCTCGATCTTCGAGAGATCCAGGATGTCGTTGATCAGGGACAGCAGGTGCTGGCCGGAGGCGTAGATGTCCTTGAGGTACTCCTCCTGCTTCTCGTTGAGGTCGCCGAACATGCGTTCGGTCAGCACCTCGGAGAAGCCGATGATCGCATTGAGGGGTGTCCGGAGCTCATGGGACATGTTGGCGAGAAACTCGGACTTGTGCTGGCTGGCGGCCTGTAGTTCGCAACTCTTTTGTTCGAGCTCCCGATAGAGCCGCGCGTTCTGGATGGCCAGCGCCGATTGGGTCGCGAAGGTCCGGAGCAGCTCAATCGTCTCGGGCGGGAATTCGCCGGGGCGGTTGCGGGACACGACGAGACACCCGATGAGCTGGTCGTCACGGGCCATCGGCACCGCCAGGATGGCTCGGATACCAGACTCGAGCAGGTTCTCCCGCAACCGAAGGCCGTACGCCCCCGGCATGGCGATGTCGGGCATTTGGGCCGGCTCCAGCGTGATGGCGGTCTGCCCGACCACCCCTTCTCCTCTCCGAACCCGGGTCGTCCGGCGGGCTTCGGCAAGGGTTCCGCCCGTCTCAGTGGCCGCCCGGTGGACGAACTCCTCGGTGCTGTCGTCATACTCGAACACCACGCCGCCGTCCAACCCCGACAGGTGGACGGCGCGCGAAACGATGGTGGTCAGCACTGTCTCCAGATCGAGCGTGGAGCTGACAGCGCGCCCGACCTCGCCCAGCGCCGTGAGCTTTTCGACCGACTGCGTTAGCTCGGCCGTCCGAGTCTGCAGTTCCGTGAACAGGCGCACGTTTTCGATGGCGATGACAGCCTGGTCGGCAAAAGTCTCGAGAAGTTCGATCTGGCGGGGGGTAAATCCCCCTGTCTCTGTCTTGCGAAGAAAAATCGTCCCGATCGCTACGCCATCCCGCAACATGGGCGCTGCCACGGCCGAACGGATGCCGTGCTGCTGGGCCAGCCGCAGAGACACTGAGAAGGCCAGGGGGTCCAGATCGTCGTAGTTGCGAACATGACATGTCCGGTTATCGCCGATCGCGCGTCCCATCACGTGTCCTTCGAGTGGCAGCTTTATGCCCGTAAGCGTAGACAACGGACCGTCATGAGCGGCGATGAAGACGGCATCGTCTTCGCGTAGCGCGATCACCGCGTCGAGAGCACCACAGAACCGGCGCGCGGCTGTCACCACCGCCGCAAGTACAGGTTGCACGTCAGTCGGCGACCTCGAAATGACCCGTAGAATCTCCGCCGTTGCTGTCTGCTGCTCTAGCACCTCCTTCGTCTCGTTGAACAGGCGCACGTTCTCGATGGCGATCACGGCCTGGTCGGCGAAGGACTGCATCAACCCTATTTCCTTGTCGCTGTAGGCTCGCACGCTCGCGCGCGCGACAAACAGCACGCCGACGCATTCACTCTCGCGCAGCAAAGGCAGCATCAGCGACGACCGGACTCCCATGCTTTCGTACACGCCCCGCTCGTGGACGGGAAGTTCAATCGCCGTCCAGTCCGGTATGTGCAGCATGGTCTTGCCGAGGAATACGCGCGACGGGAAGTTGGCGGCAGGATCGATCGGCACGTACTCGGGGTTCGGCGGCAGGCCGACGGCCTGGCTGCCGGAGTGCATCGCCATCAAGCGGTATCCGTCACCCTCGCGGCGCAGCACCCCCGCCACCGCGCCCGACAGCAGCCGAAATGCCGACTCGGCGATTGCGTCGAACACCGGCTGCACATCCGTCGGCGAGCTGCTGATGACCTTGAGGATGTCGGCCGTGGCCGTCTGCCGCTCCAGCGCCTCTTTTGTTTCGTTGAACTGCCGCACGTTCTCGATGGCAATCACGGCCTGGTCGGCGAAGGTCTTGAGCAGCTCGACCTGCGAGTCACTGAACGGGATCGCCTCGAGCCTTGCGACGTTGATGGCGCCGATCGCCGCGTTGCCCCGCAGCATCGGGACAGACAGGATGGCGCGGTAGCCGATCGCGCGGGCTCGCTCCGCATTGTGCGAGTACTCCGCGCTGCTCTGGGCGTCTGCGATCGAGATCACGCGACGCTCCCGGATGACCTGGGCCGAGATGCTCTGGCGCCCGGGCGGGGACGGATACGCGGCCCGGATGACGTCCAGCGTCCCGGGCGAGCGACCATCGTCGGCAGCCACGGTGATCATTTCGCCGTCGAAGCGAAACACGACACAGAAGGTCGCGTCACACAAGCGCGTGGCGCTCGATGCGATGGCGTCGAAGACCGGTTGTACCTCACTGGGCGAGCTCGAGATGACCCGCAGGATCTCGGCCGTCGCGGCCAGTTGCTCGCGCGCCTCCGCCTCGCGCTTCAGCGCCTCCGCCAGGCGCTTCTCGAGCTGGCGGTCGCCAGGGCCTTCCTTCTTCCGCGGCATCCCGGCGACAGGGCGCTTGGCTTCGACCTTCGCCTTCGCGGGCTTTGCACCTCGACGCATTAGTTCGTCAGCCCCTCGCGGTCGAGCGCCTCGCGGAGGCGCGTTTCCTCGACGCGCACCTGGGTGGCGGCGCGCTCTTCCTGGAGCATCATGGCGATGCGCGAGTCGCGCTCGCCCCAGCCCCGGTTCAGCGCCTCGGTCAGGTCGGCGAGGGCGAGGTTCGCCACGCGCATCGGCACGCCCTGCTCGCGGCCGAGCTCCGTGGCGAGGGTGACGTCCTTGTGGGCCAGCCGCAGCGCGAAGTTCGGCGGGTCGTACTTGCCGCGGAAGAATTGGTGCGGGATCCGGTCGAAGGTGCGCTGGCGACCACCCGCGCCCTGGCGCACCGCCTCCCAGAGCGCCAGCGGCTCGACGCCGGCCTTCACGCCCAGCGTGAAGACCTCCGCCAGCGCCGTCTGGATCGCGTACCCGGCGCAGTTGTGGACGAGCTTGGTGACGGAGCCCGCCCCGATGGGACCGACGTGGATGGGCTTGTCCCCGATGGCGTCCAGCACGGGCTTGTAGCGAAGGAAGACGGCCTCGTCGCCGCCGACCCAGAGCGCGAGCTTGCGGGTGCGCGCGCCGCTCGGGCCGCCGCTCACGGGCGCGTCGAGCACATGCACGCCCTTCTTCGCGAAGACGTCGTGCACCCGACGGACGACAGCGGGCGAGTTGGTGGTCAGGTCGAAGTAGACCTTGCCCTTGGTCATCCCGCCGAGCAGGCCATTCTCTCCGAGCGCGACCGACTCCATCTCGGGTGGACCGGGGAGTGAGGTGAGCACCACCTCGGTCGCCTCGGCGAGCTGGCGCGGCGTGTCCGCCCAGGTAGCGCCGGCGCCGATGTGAGGCGCCGCCGCGTCGCGCTTGATGTCGTGGACGACCAGCTCGTGGCCGGCCTTCTGAAGGTTCGACGCCATGCTGGCGCCCATGATGCCCAGCCCGATGAAGCCGACTTTCATCTCGACCTCCTTATTTCGTTGCGTCGAAGACGTTTTTTGCGATGCGCGCCGCCGTCATGGCAGTGGGCCACCCGGCGTAGAAGGCCATGTGCGTGATGACCTCGCTGATCTCGTCCCGCGTGACGCCATTGGCCAGCGCGCGCTCGATGTGCCCCTTCAGCTGGTCGCCGCGGTACATCGCCGTCAGCGCGGCCACCGTGATGAGGCTCCTGTCACGCTTGGAGAGCCCGGGGCGCTCCCAGACGTCTCCATACAGCACCTTCTCGCTCAGATCGATCAGCTTGGGGACAACCCCGCGGACTTCCTCCCTCGCTGGTGATGCAGCTGCGGGCGTAGCCATATCTTGCCTCCTGGTTGGTGTTTACACAACGGTGAGGAGTCTACTCCATCCCTGGTGCTCAGGGGAGGCCGCTGAAATACTCGCAGGCTAGATCTGGCCGAAGAATGTGAGGTACTCCGCACGCAGCACTCGCTCGAGCAGGAGCAGCAGAACCGCCCCCGGCGCCATCAGCACGAGCGCCGTGACAGAGGCGATCTGAAGCTCGTAGCCCTGGCTCGCCGTGTACATGTACACGGGCAGCGTCGTCACGAAGGGCGCCCCCACGAGGAGCGTGCCCGTGAACTCGTCGAGCGAATAGAGGAAGACCAGGAGCGCGCTCGCCACGATCCCGGGCACCGCCAGGGGCAGCGACACCGTCAGGAAGGCCCGCGTCGCGGAGGCGCCAAGGTTGTGCGCCGCCTCGTCGAGGGCGGGGTCGATCGCCCGGAACACGGCCGTCATCGTCCAGACCGCGAACACCAAGCCCCCGACCAGGTGCACGAGCACCACTCCCGGCACCGTACCCGCCAGGCCCCAGCGATAGAACTCGCGGGTGGCCGCCGCGAATACCGGCAGCTGCGGGAAGGCCTGGGGCAGGAGGAAGGCGAGGAGCACAAGCGTCCGGCCCGGGAACGCGAGCCGGGCCAGCGCGTAGCCGAGCGGAATGGCGCAGAGGAGCGCGCCCGCCGTGACGAGGACGGCGATGCCGAGGCCCGTCTTGAGCGGGTCGAGAAAATCCGCCGTGAGCATCCTCGACCAGTAGCGGAAGCCCAGGCGCTGCGGCCACGCCGCGGGATACGTCCACCGCACGGCCAGCGACCACACGCCCAGGCTCAGGAGCGGCCCCACGATGACGCAGGCCGTGAGCCCGAGGGCCACCAGCCTCAGCGTGAGGCCGGCGAGGGTGCGGCCGCCGGGTGTGTTGCTACCGGGTGAGCCGTCGGACATAGACGAGCGCCGCGCCCATCGCCAGGAGGTAGGAGACGACGCCCAGGGCCGAGGCCGTCTCGAAGTCGCCGTGCTGGCCGAACCGGTAGTAGACGTCGATCATGAGCATCTGCCCGCCGCTGCCGCGACCGAGCATGAGCGGAATCGAGAACGAGGCGAGCATGGAGGAGAAGATCAGCACGGCGCTCACGGCGAGCGCCGGCGCCGCCATGGGCACCAGGATATCGCGCGTCACGCGCGCGGTGCCGCTGCCGAGCTGGCGGGCGGCCTCGAGGAAGTTCTCGTCCACGCCGCGAAACGCACCCAGCAACAGGAGCGCGGCCAGGCCGAGGTGCTTCCAGGCCAGGGCGACGGCGATCCCGGCCCACGAAGGCGCGAAGCCGGGGAGGTACGGGCTCCAGACAACACGGAGCGCATGACCCACGACCACAAACGGCACGAACAGCGGCACCTTCAGCAGGAACTCGACGGGGCCGAAGGCCCGCGCGCGCAGCCATCCGCAGAGCGGGATGGCCGCGGCGAAGGTCAAGACCGACCCCGCGGCCGCGACGCCCAGCGTGTAGAGCACGTCACCGGCGTAGAGCCGCCAGACCGTCCCGTAGTTCGCGAGCGTCCACTGGCCGTCGCGGGAGAAGCTCGCGACGAGCGAGACGCCCACCGGCCACACGAACACGCCCCCGAGGATGGCCAGGGGCGGACTGCACGCGATGGCCCAGAAGACGCGCTCGCCCTTTGTTATCGGACGATCTCCTCGTAGGCCAGCGTGATCATGTCGTGGTACTCCTTGAGCGGCATCTGGCGCGAATAGCGCGCGAGGTCCTGGGCCGACACGCCCTTGAAGAGCAGCTCGCGGCTCTTGGCGCTGATGAGCGGCAGCACCTTGTCCGGATCCACGCCGGGGTACCAGCCGAAGCGCTCCACGATGGCCCGCGCCTGGACCTCGCGCGTGGCGATGTAGTCGATGTAGCGCGCGGCCAGGTCACGGCTGGCCGCTTCGCGCGGCACGACCAGGTAGAGCGGGTAGATCGGCAGGCCGGGCGCGGGCAAGGTCGGCGTCACGGCCTGATCCATGCGCCCCTCGTTCTTCCAGGCCACCAGCTGATCGATCCAGACCACACCCATCCAGATCTCGCCGCGGTTGAGCGCGTCCAGCGTCCCCGCGTTGCCGTTTGTGATCACCACGTTCTTGTTGAAGTCGCGCAGCGCGGTGATGGCCTCGCGGATGGCGCCGTCCTTGCTCTTGTCCACCGGGCCCTGTGTCAGCTGCTGATAGAGGCCCGTCTTCCAGTAGACCCAGCCCATGGTGAAGCCGACGCCCGAGACGCCACCCTTGATGCCATTGTAGCCGAAGCGGCCCGGGTTGGCCTTGACCCAGGCCGCGAGCTCCTCGAAGGTCTTGGGCGGGTTGGCGACCTTCGAGGGATGGTAAGCGATGGCGATCTGGTTGTGGAACATCGGCACCACGTAGCCGTCCACGTTGACGCCGAAGGCCTCCTTGACCTCCGCGCCCTTGACCAGCGCAGCGTTCTTCATCTGCGGCACGAAGCGGAAGAGCAGCCCCTCCTTGGCCATCTGCGAGGCCACGGCCATGCTCACCAGCGCCACGTCCAGGTCCCACGGCTTGCGCCCGGTGTCCGCCTGCGCCTTGATCTTGGTGTAGATGGCGCGGCTCGCGGGCTCGCCCGTGCCCGTGCCGACGACGTTGAGCTCGACGTCCGGTACCTGTGCCTTGAAGCCGGGACCGAGCAGGCTCTTGTGGACCTCGACCACGTTGACGTCGGCGCCGATGGCGACGTTGAGCCGCGTTTGCGCGGCGGCGGGCGCGGCGAGCGCGATCGCGGCGGTGAAGACGGCCACGAATTGGAGCACGTGCATGTTGATGTCTCCTTTCATGAGGGAGGGAAGACCCGCAACCGGCGAAGGGGCACCCTGATCTCGACGGCGCGGGGCTTGGCAGGAGCGGGCCCGTCCACCAGCAGGACCGAGTCACCCACCCGCACGTAGTGGCGGTAGTGCGCGCCCAGGAACAGGCTCTCCTCGAGGGTGCCCTTGAGGGACGACGTCAAGCCATGCTCGAGCGGAGCATCGAGCGACAGGTCGGATGAGCGCACGATGGCCAGCACGAGCCCGCGGAGCGGCCCGTCGTAGGGCAACGTCTGGTTGCCCACCCGCAAGAGTCCGGCCTCGGCGATGGCGTCGAGCCGGTTCGACACGCCGAGGAAATCCGCGGCGAACGCGCTCGCAGGCTCCAGGTAGATCTCCTCGGGCCCGCCCTCCTGCACCACCAGGCCCAGGTGCATCAGCACCACGCGGTCGGCGATGGCGAGCGCTTCCTCCTGATCGTGCGTCACGTAGATCATGGTCGTGCCGATGCGCCGCTGGAGCCGGCGGACCTCGATACGCAGCCGCTCCCGCACCTTGGCGTCCAGGTTCGAGAGGGGCTCGTCCAGCAGCAGCACGCGCGGCTCCACGACGAGGGCGCGCGCGAGCGCCACCCGCTGCTGCTGGCCGCCCGAGAGTGCCCCCGGTTTGCGCTGAGCAATTCCCGCGGCATCGCCGATCTCGACCAGGTCGAGGGCCGCCAGAACCCGGTTGCGGATGACCTCGGACGGCAGTCGCTTGCGACGAAGCCCGTAGGCGACGTTGTCGAAGACGCTCATGTGGGGCCAGAGGGCGTAGTTCTGGAAGACCATGGCCGTTCCACGCGCCTGCGGCGGCAGCGCCGTGACGTCCTCGCGGTCGAAGAGGATACGGCCCGCATCCAAGGCGACGAAGCCCGCGATGGCCCGGAGCAGCGTCGTCTTCCCACAACCCGATGGGCCGAGGATCGCGGTCAGCTTGCCCGCCCCGAAGTCGAGCGTGGCCCCGCGAAGCGCCTCCACCGCCCCGAAGCGCTTGGCAACCGCTTCGATGCGGACGGAGATCATGGGAGCCGGCCGCGCGCGCGGCGGGCGGTCCTGGCGGCGCGGAGGGCGCGCGCCACGGCGGCTTCCGGCGTCGCCACGCGGATGATGGGCACGGGCCGGCCCGCGGGCTGACGCAGCCGCCACGTGCCCAGACCGACCACGGGGACGCCGAGCTTGAGCGCCAGCGCGATCTCGGAGAGGGTGCCGTACATGCCGCCCACCGCGATCAAGGCATCGCACGAGCGGACCAGGACCACGTTGCGCGCCTGGTCCATTCCGGTGACGATGGGCACGGTGACCCAGCGATTGGCCTCCTGACGCCTGAAGCCCGGCAGGATGCCCACGACGACGCCGCCGGCCTCGGCCGCGCCCCTCGAGGCCGCCTCCATGACGCCTCCCAAGCCGCCCGAACAGAGAGCGGCGCCGGCGCGCGCCACGGCGGCCCCCACGCGCCGCGCGAGGGCCGCCGTGCGCCTGGAGCACGTGCCCTCGCCGATAACGCCGATGTGCACAACGGCCGGCATCGGAACTTCAGGCGATCTTGATTATGCCGGGCTCGACCTGCTGGAAGCGGTCGGCGACGAGCGGGTCGTGGCCGGCGACGATCAGCTTCTCCTTGCCGGCGAGGGCGCGGATGGTCTCGAAGGCCTCGAGCATCTCGGGCAGGTTGGTGATGATCTGCACGGGCTGGCGCGTCTCCACGTTGTGGTAGAAGTGCGAGGCATCCGAGGTGAGGACGACCGTGCCGCGCTTGGTCTCGACGCTGACGATCTGGAGCCCGGCGGTGTGGCCGCCCACGCGGTGCACGCGGAGCCCCGGGAAGACCTCGCGGTCGCCGTCGAGGAGGCGTAAACGATTCGCGTAGTTGAGCGTGACCAGATTTGCCAGGGCGCTCACATTCGCTGAGCCGCGGAAGGCCGGCGTGCCGCCGTACTTCCCGGTCCAGAACGCCGCTTCGTCCTGCTGGACCCAGAACTCCGCGTTGGGGAAGCGGCTGTGTCCCGCCCAGTGGTCGTAGTGCAGGTGGGTGATGAGCGAGATGGGCACGTCGGCCGCCTTGATGCCCGCGCGCTCCACCATCGACGCCGGCGTGACGTAGTTGCGCATGCCGCGCGACCTGGCCTCGTCGTCGAGGAAGCCCGTGTCCACGAGAACGGGCTGAGGGCCACCCAGGATCAGCCAGACGAAATAGTGCAGCGTGAGCTTGTCGTGCGACGATTCGCGGTAAAAGAACTGGCACTTCGTCGTGTCGCGTTCCGAGTACTTGAGCGCGTAGACCTCGTACATGGGTTCCCCCCCCGGACCGGGAGTCTACTACGGGGTCAGGTCTTACATTCCGACATTCCATGCCGATCACCGAGGTGGGGTGCACTCCAAATGTCGGAATGTAAGACCTGACCCCGTGTATTGTCGGGACCATGACGTCTCTCAGCGGCGTTCTCGTCGGCGTTGTCCTGCTCCTCTTCGGACGTCGCCTCTACTGGCTCTTCGTCGCGGGCATCGGCTTTCTGACCGGCCTGTCGCTCGCGCCAGACCTCTTCCCCGGCCAGCCGGAGTGGCTGATCCTCCTGGCGGCGCTCGTCGCCGCCATCGTGGGCGCCGTCATCGCGCTCGTGGCGCAGAAGATCACGATCGGGCTGATCGGCTTCGTCGCGGGCGGCGGCATCGGCCTCTTGCTGCTGCGGAAGATGGGACTGGTCGGCGAGGGAACCGGCTGGATCGCCTATCTCATCGCCGGCATCGTGGGGCTCGTGCTCATGCTGGTCCTGTTCGACTGGGCGCTCATCCTGCTCTCGTCACTGGCGGGAGCGAATCTCATCGTCACGGGCGTCTCGGCCCGCGTCCACCTGCCGCAGGAGACATGGTTCCTGGCGCTGATCGCCCTCGCGCTCGTGGGCGTGGTCGTGCAGGCTGGTCTCTCGCGCCGGTGGGGCCGCGCTACGCGTGAAAGGTCTGGCGGCCCTCGTCGCGGTTCCACAGGCGGATGAGGTGGCGCTTGCGGTCGGGCTCCTCGGCGTCGCGAAACGGAGTCCGGCTGTGGGCGAAGAGGCGGTTGTTCAGGTATTGGAGCTGGCCTCTCTCGATCGTGAATTCCACCCACAGCGCCGGCGAGTTGATGATCTCGCTCATGACCGTCAGGGCTTCCCGCCCGGGATCGTCGAGACGGCTGCCGCTCAGCTCCTGTGCGCTCTCGACGAGAGCGTGGTTGTAGCGGCAGCGTAGGCCCGAGAGTGTGGCTTCGAACACCGGCTCGCTGGCGACCTTGTCGTCGTCAGGCGCGTGCTCGGCCTGGCGGTCCCACGGAAAGCGCTCGTGCAGGCGGCGAAACAGCGCGGGCTGCCGCCGCTCGATCTCGTCGTGCGCCGTCACCAGGCTCACGAAGCGGCTCACGCCGCCTTCGGGAGCCGGATTCAGGCAGAGCAGCCCGACAAGCTCCGGCGGCTCCGCCAGCCACGGCGCGTCAGTGTGGAACTGGAGATCGAGATTCGTGACTGACCGCCTTACCCCGTAGGTCAGCGACTTCCCCGTGTCTCGGACATCGTAGAGCATGGCGCCGTCCCACTTCTGAGCCACGAGGCGTCCCAGGAGCGAACCGAGGATCCAACCCGCCGCCCTGTTCTCCTCGGCGGAGAAGCGCTCGACGGGAACGCGGTCGAGCACGGCCAGCCCTATCCCATCGCGAAGCTGACGGCCGACCGCCGCCATGACCTCGCGGCACTGCGTCAGCGCGAACTGGTCGGGAGACAGGAGGATCGTCGGCAGCGGCTCGCGCCGGAGCCTCTGCACGACGGCCTCGATCTCGTCCACGGCGCCCGCGGGCAGCGGCACGAGCCAATCCGACGGGGAGAGACTGTCCCGGGTCCACGCGCGACGGTCGGACGTCCTGGCCGGCGACACTCTGGAGATCCCTTGCGCCCCTAGGCGGGAGCCGCCCCTTGCGTATTGACGTAGACCGCGTACAACGACTGGCTCGCCACCATGAACAGGCGGTTACGCTTGGGGCCGCCGAACGCGATGTTGGCGCAGACCTCGGGCAGCCGGATCCTCCCGATGAGCTTGCCCTCGGGCGTCCAGACCGTCACGCCGCTGTAGCCGAGGCCGCGCCCGCCGGGATTGCCGTTGCTCGAGACCCAGAGATTGCCGTCCACGTCGCAGCGGGCCCCATCCGGCCCGCACTTGACGCCGTCGATCATGAAATCGCTGAACACCTTGCGGTTGGAGACCTTGTTGTCGCTCCCGACGTCGAACGCGTGCATGTCCCGCTGGCCACCCGCATGGGAGTCGCCCGGGCCTCGCCCCGTGCTGATCACGTAGAGCTTCTTGTAGTCGGGCGAGAAGACCAACCCGTTCGGATTGGGGATCTGGTCCTGGCCGATCACCATGTCGGTCTTCCCGCTGGGGTCGACGCGGTACACGTTGTTCGGCAGCTCACGCTTCAGATAGCCGATCTCCGGAGGCTGGCCGAGGCGAGGCTTGAGCCTGCCCGCGGGATTGCCCGGTCCTCCGGCGGCGTCGGGCGCTCCTTCGTAGAGCTGACCGCCGTAGGGAGGATCGGTGAACCAGTAGCTGCCGTCCGGATGCGCGACGATGTCGTTGGGCGAGTTGAGCCGCTTGCCGTTGTAGGAGTCCGCGATGATCGTCACCGAGCCGTCGTGCTCGTAGCGGACGACGCGCCGGGTCAGGTGCTCGCAAGAGAGCTGGCGCCCCTGGAAATCGAACGTATTGCCGTTGCTGTTGTTCGACGGGCTGCGGAAGACGCTCACCCGGCCGTCGTCCTCCGACCAGCGCAGCTGGCGGTTGTTCGGGATGTCGCTCCAGACGAGATAGCGCCCCTGACCGCTCCAGGCCGGCCCCTCCCCCCACAGCGCCCCCGTCCACAGGCGGAGGATCGGGGTGTTGCCCTGCCGGAGGCCGTTGAAGATTGGATCGACGGTGATGACGTCGGGATCGACGTAGGTCGTCGGCGGCGCGTTGGGGCCGAAGTCGCGGGGCGGCGTCGTGACCGTGCTCAGCGGATTGGCGGGTCCAGGCGGAGGCGCCTGGGCCATGGCGAAGCCGGGCACGAACGCCGCGACGCCGCCGACCGCGCCCATCGCCGTGAGGAGCTTCCGCCGTGACAGCAGGTCGTGCGCCATGAATCGACTCTCCTTTGAGGTGCTCGCGAGAACCAGGCCGCGTGACGACAGCGCGGCAACGGTACCAGACGACCGGCGAAGCCGTCAATTCGCGTGTGACGGCGTTCACGAGGTCCGCCATCCAGGGGCCTTGACAAGGAGAAATTCCGGGTCGAGAATCCGGCCACGCTCTGACCATCTCGCTCAGGAGGACATCATGAAGCGGCAGGCACTCACCGGCGCGGTCCTGGCGGCTCTTCTCCTCCTCACCTCTCTCCCGGCTCTCGCCCAAAGCCCGGCAGGCATGAAGCTCTACGTCTTCACCTCGGGCTCGCTCGGAGGTTTCCCGAAAGGGGCATTGCAGATCGGCGGCCAGGGCAACATCGACTGGGCGCCCGTCTCCTTCTACGTGATCAGGCATCCGAAGGGCAACGTGATGTTCGATACCGGCAACAACGACAAGACGATCACCGACCCCGACGGATGGTGGGGCCCGCTGGCCAAGGGCTTCGGGCTCAAGATGACGGCGAATGACGCCATGGCGGCCCAGCTCGCGAAGATCGGGCTCAAGACGTCGGACATCAAGTACGTCGCCGTCGGTCACATGCACCTCGACCACGGCGGCAATGTCTCGCAGTTCCCGAACGCGACCCTGATCGTGCAGAACGACGAGATGAAGGCGGCGTGGTGGCCCGACACCGGCTACTCGGTCTACTACATCCCGGGGGACTTCGCCGACACCAAGAAGTACAACATGATCCGGCTTGACGGCGATCTCGACCTCTTCGGGGACAAGAGCATCGAATTCCGCCGCGCGCCGGGGCACACGCCGGGCAGCCAGTTCGCGATCGTGCGGCTGCCGAAGACCGGAACGGTGATCCTGACCAGCGACGTGGTGTACCTGAAGGAAAGCCTCGAGAAGAACCTGATTCCGCCCATCCCTGGCACGTGGAACCCTGGCGCGATGTACGACAGCTACCAGAAGCTCCGGGTCGTCCGCGACGGCGAGGGCGCGAGCATCTTCTACGGTCACGACCCCGACGTCTTCAAGGCGACGAAACAGGCGCCGGCCTTCTACGAGTAGCCGACCGCCGCGCATTCGGTTCCTGGACCTCACGCCAGCCCGGAGCAGATCATCGTTCCGGGCTGGCCGTGTCTCGGGCCGCTCCCGATGAGTCAATCTCCCCGACCCGTACAGACCGACGGCCCCATCGTCTCCTTCGAGGGCGTGTCGAAGCTCTACGGTGGGTTCGCTGCCGTCAGCGACGTCACGCTTCATGTCCGGCGCGGCGAGGTGCTCGGCCTGCTGGGGCCCAACGGCTCGGGGAAGACGACGCTATTGCGCATGCTCACCGGCTATCTCTCCCCGACCACAGGCCGCCTGTCGGTGGACGGGCACGACACCGAGCGCGATCGAATGGCCGCGCGCCGCCTCATCGGATACGTCCCTGAGTCCCTGCC
>WNFC01030154.1_pt1 | contig 19509 bp, 16 predicted proteins | sample 5400541 | NCBI WGS metagenome assembly WNFC01 (sample SAMN13153342, study PRJNA577476) | soil metagenome | isolation source: 120 cm saprolite under Douglas fir tree site 2 hole 2 replicate 1 | place: USA:California | collected 2015-04-18 | reverse complement strand
AAGAAGGCGCCGCGCTTGGCATGCGTGCCGGGATAGGTGCGGTAGGGGATGCCGTCGCCGTCGACATCGAGGTAGCGGCCGAAATCCTTGCCGGCGTCGAGCTCCGCCGCGGTCACCACCTTGCCGCGGTCGAAGCGCCTGGAATCGTCCCATTCGAGCGGCTCGCAAAGCCGCTCGTTCATGCCGATGTCGAGGTCGAGGAGGACGAGGATCGGCGTCTGCAGCCGGTCGGCGAGATCGAACGCCTCGGCGCCCATCGTGAAGCACTCGCGCGGATCCTCGGGGAAGAGCAGCACGTGCTTGGTGTCGCCGTGGCTGGCATAGGCGCAGGCGAGGACGTCCGATTGCTGCGTGCGCGTCGGCATGCCGGTCGACGGTCCGCCGCGCTGGACGTCGAAGATCACCGCCGGGATCTCGGCGAAATAGGCGAGGCCGAGGAACTCCTGCATCAGCGAGATGCCCGGTCCCGAGGTCGCCGTGAAGGCGCGCGCGCCATTCCAGGCGGCGCCGATGACCATGCCGATCGAGGCGAGCTCGTCCTCGGCCTGGACGACGGCGTAGCGGTGCTTGCGCGTCTCGGGGTCGACGCGGTAGCGGCCGCAATGGCGGGCGAAGGCCTCGGCGAGCGAGGAGGACGGCGTGATCGGGTACCAGGCGGCGACGGTGGCCCCGCCATAGACGCAGCCGAGCGCCGCCGCGTTGTTGCCCTCGAGGAAGATGCGCTTGCCGACCGCGTCGGCGCGCTTGAGGCGCAGCCCGATCGGGCATTTGAGATTTGCCAGCGCGTAGTCGCGGCCCATGTGGAGCGCCTTGACGTTGGGCGCGATCAGCTTGTCCTTGCCCTTGAACTGCTCGCCGATCAGCGTCTCGAGAGCGGCGGCGTCCATGTCGAGCAGCGCCGAGAGCGCGCCGACATAGATGATGTTCTTGAACAGCTGGCGCTGCCGCGGGTCGGTGTATTCCTTGTTGCAGATCTCGGTCAGCTTCATGCCGATGACGGTGATGTCCGAGCGGAACTTCGATTCCGGCATCGGCTTCGTCGAGTCGTAGAACAGGTAGCCGCCCGGCTCGATGCTGGCGACGTCCTTGTCCCAGGTCTGCGGATTCATCGCGACCATGAGATCGACGCCGCCGCGGGCGCCGAGATAGCCCGCCTCCGAGACGCGCACCTCGTACCACGTCGGCAGGCCCTGGATATTCGAGGGAAAGATGTTGCGCGGGCTGACCGGCACGCCCATGCGCAGGATTGCTTTGGCGAAGAGTTGGTTGGCGCTCGCCGAACCGGAGCCGTTGACGTTGGCGAATTTGACGACGAAGTCGTTGACGCGTTCTAGTGGCTGCGGCATGCGTGACCCACTTGTGCCATGTCGAGAAGAAAGCGCTGCATGTCCCAGGCGCCGGTCGGACAGCGCTCGGCGCACAGACCGCAATGCAGGCAGACATCCTCGTCCTTGGCCATGATGCGCCCGGTCTTCAGCGGCGAGGAGACGTAGATGTCCTGCGTCAGGTTGAGCGCCGGCGCGATGAGCCGGGGGCGCAGATCCGCCTCCTCGCCGTTCTCGGTGAAGGTGATGCAGTCCATCGGGCAGATGTCGACGCAGGCGTCGCACTCGATGCAGAGCGGGCCGGCGAAGACGGTCTGCACGTCGCAATTGAGGCAGCGCTCGGCCTCCTTGTAGGCGAGCTTGTCGTCATAGCCGAGCTCGACCTCGGCGCGGATGTCCTTGAGCGCGATCGCCTTGTCCTTGAGCGGGACCCTGTAGCGCTGATCGTTCGAGATGTCGTTGTCGTAGCTCCACTCGTGGATGCCCATCTTCTGGCTCGCCAGGTTGACGAGCGGCGGCGGCCGGTCCGCGACGTCCTCGCCCTGACAGTATCTATCGATCGATATCGCCGCGTCGTGGCCATGTGCCACCGCCCAGATGATGTTCTTCGGGCCGAACGCGGCGTCGCCGCCGAAGAAGACGTTGGCCAGCGTCGACTGCATGGTCACCGTGTCGACGACCGGCATGCCCCATTTGTCGAACGCGATGCCGATGTCCTTCTCGATCCACGGGAAGGCGTTCTCCTGGCCGACCGCGACGAGGACGTCGTCACATTCGATACGGACGTCCGGCTCGCCGGTCGGCACCAGGTTGCGCCGTCCCTTCTCGTCGTATTGCGCCGCGACCTTCTCGAAGACGACGCCGGTGAGGCGGCCGTTGTCGTGGCTGAACGCCTTGGGAACGTGGAAATCGAGGATCGGGATGTCCTCATGCATGGCGTCCTCCTTCTCCCACGGGGACGCCTTCATCTCCTTGAATCCGCTGCGCACGACGACGGTCACGTGCTCGCCGCCGAGCCGGCGCGACGAGCGGCAGCAATCCATCGCCGTGTTGCCGCCGCCGAGGACGATGACGCGCTTGCCGATCTTGTCGACATGGCCGAACGAGACGCTCGACAGCCAGTCGATGCCGATATGGATGTTGGCGGCGGCCTCCTGGCGGCCGGGGATGTCGAGATCGCGACCGCGCGGCGCGCCGGAGCCGACAAAGATCGCGTCATAGCCTTCGGCGAGCAGCGCCTTCATGCTGTCGATGCGCTGGCCGAAGCGGGCATCGACGCCGAGATTCATGATGTAGCCGACCTCCTCGTCGATCACTGTCTCGGGCAGGCGGAAGCGCGGTATCTGGGTGCGGATCATCCCGCCGGCCTTGGGATCGCCGTCATAGACGACGACCCGGTATCCATGAGGCAAGAGGTCGCGCGCCACGGTCAGGGAGGCGGGGCCGGCGCCCACCAGGGCGATACGCTTGCCGTTCTTTTGCTGCGGTGCGGTAGGCAGGCGGTGGCGTATGTCGTCCTTGTAGTCTGCGGCGACTCGCTTCAAGCGGCAAATCGCCACCGGCTCGTCCTCGACCCGCCCGCGCCGGCAGGCCGGCTCGCAGGGACGGTCACAGGTCCGCCCGAGGATCCCCGGGAAAACGTTGGACTGCCAATTGATCATGTAGGCGTCGCTATAGCGCTGCGCCGCGATCAGCCGGATGTATTCGGGAACGGGGGTATGGGCGGGACACGCCCATTGGCAATCCACCACCTTGTGGAAATACGCGGGGTTGGTGATATCGGTGGGCTTCAAAACGAGGTGCTCCTCAACGCCATATTCCGGTTGGATCGGGCGTCGATCGGGGCGGGCGCCATGCCGGCGCCGACAGTCGCAATCGGTCGATGCCGGACGCGGCGCCGGACCGTTGCCACTTCGCGCAAGGCAGTTCGATTTCGACCACGATCCTGCTGGGAACCAACTCCGCCCGACCAACTCCTCGGCACTGCCGATCGCGTCTCCGGCTTCGCCGCGAGATCCGCCGCGAAAGCCTCGCAGGCATAGCTCTTTCCCAACACGCGATCAACTGCTTCCGTAAGGTCACGCTGCCTGTGTCCCGGGCGCCACAATAGCGCAGGCATCGTGTTATAAGCGTTAACAGGCCGGCAAATCACCGGCGGCGAGGAGAACCGATGGCGAAGCAGCGCAGAAAGGGGACCGAGACGATCGACTATCACGCCGCTCTGCTCCCGCTTCAGATCGAGTTGGTCAAGCTGCAGCGCGAGATCATTGCCGACGGTCGCAAGATTCTCGTCATCGTCGAGGGCCGCGATGCGGCGGGCAAGGACGGGACGATAAAAGCGATCACGGCGCATCTGAGCCCGCGCGAGACCCGGGTCGTCGCCCTCAACAAGCCGACCGAGCGAGACCGCAGCTCGTGGTATTTCCAGCGTTACGTGCGTTATCTACCGGCAGCCCAGGAAATGGTGATCTTCAACCGCAGCTGGTACAACCGCGCCGGGGTCGAGCGTGTCATGGGGTTTTGCACCAAGGAGGAGCACGAGGAATTCCTCGAAACGGTGCCGACCTTCGAACGCCTGCTCGAACGCTCGGGCACCCAGCTGATCAAGTACTATCTCGACATCAGCAAGGACGAGCAAAAGGAGCGGCTGAAGGAGCGCCGCAAGGACCCGCTCAAGCAATGGAAGATCAGCCCGATCGACGAAGTGGCGGTCAAGCATTGGAAGGCCTACAGCCGCGCGCGCAACGCCATGTTCGCCCGGACAAACGATCCGCTCTCGCCGTGGCACGTTGTCCGGGCCGATGACAAGCACGTGGCGCATCTCAACGTCATCCGCCACCTCCTCTCGAAGCTCGACTATCCCGGCAAGGACAAGGGCCTCATCGTGCCCGATCCGGAGATCGTCTTCGCTTATGACGAGCTCTATCTCGAAAACGGGATGATCGCCAAATGAGGGCGGTCGTCGCGCCCGCAGAGCCGTGAGCGAGCCGCTCTCTCCGGACAGGCTGGCGCTGCTCCTCGGCCTCTCGTTCTTCTTCGGTCTTGCCTATGAGGAGTTCTACGGTCGGAACGCCGCCCCGTCGCGGCCCGGCGGGATCCGCACGTTTCCTCTCCTCGCCCTCGCCGGGGCCGGGTTTTACCTGATCGAGCCGGCGCATGGCGGCGTCTTCGCCGCCGGCCTTCTGGCTGGTGCTCGGCGCCTGGCTCCACGCCTACTACCGATGGCAGATCGGCGACACGCCGCCCGGCGGCACGCCGACTGCCGAGCTGATCATACCGGCCTGCAACCTGCTCGCCTATCTGCTCGGACCCATCGTTCTGTTGCAGCCGAGCTGGGTTGCCATCGCCTTCACCGTGATTGCCGTACTGCTGCTCGGCGCGCGCGAACGCCTGCACGATCTCGCCCAACGCATCCCCGAGGGCGAAACGGCGACCGCCGGCAAATTCCTCATTCTCTCGGGGATCGTGCTGCCGCTTTTACCGAACCAGCCGGTCAGCTCGTTGACCATGATCACGCCCTATCAGGTTTGGCTCGCAGTCGTCGCGGTCAGCACGCTGTCCTATGGCAGCTATCTCGTGCAGCGTTATGTCTGGCCGAAGCGCGGGATTTGGGTCGCCGCGGTCCTCGGCGGCCTCTACTCGTCGACCGCGACGACCGTCATGCTGGCGCGCCGCGCGGTGGAACAGGACGCGCCTTGCGGCGCGCTGCAAGCCGGTATCGTCCTGGCGACGGCGCTGATGTATGCTCAGCCTGGCGCAAGGCGGCGGCAGCGGGCTTCCCGCCAGCGATTTGGTCGCCGCGATTCTGATCGCAGCATCCTCGAATAATATGCTGAAAGCGGCGTACTGCCTGAGCTTCGCCGGCTGGCGCGTTGCCTACGCTCCGGCACTCGCCCTCGTCATGCTGGCGCTCGCCGGCGGCCTCGCGGCCGCACTCCTGCGATAGCGGCTGGAAAACCGCACGCCCGACGTTAACCCCGCGGACGGGGCGGAACGAGACAGAACGGGTGGATTGCGGGCATGAACGACAGATCGGCGACCGACGCGATTGAGGCCGGGCCCTCGAAGCCGCGCCGCTGGCTTGACTTCCTGGGGCCGGGGCTGATCACCGGCGCTTCCGACGATGATCCCAGTGGCATAGCAACCTATTCGCAGGTCGGCGCGCAATTCGGCTACGGCATGACGTGGGTGATGTTGTTCAGCTATCCGCTGATGTGCGCCATCCAGGAGATCAGCGCGCGCATGGGACGAACGACCGGGCGCGGTGTCGCCGGCAATATGCGCCGGCACGGCCCGCGCCGACTGGTTAAACCAATCGTCGGTCTGGTGCTGCTCGCCAACATCATCAACATCGGTGCCGATCTCGGCGCGACGGGCGCTGCCTTGCACCTCTTGGTCGGCGGCCCGGCGCAACTCTACGTCGTCGTCTTCGCGGTGACGTGCGCCGCTCTCCAGATATGGACGAAATACGAACGGTATGTCGCCGTCCTCAAATGGACCACCGTTTCGCTGCTCGCATATGTCGCCTGCGTGCTTGTCGTCGATGTGCCGTGGCGCGAGGTCGTCCGGCATACGCTGATCCCGAGCGTCAAGTTCGACTCCGGGAGCATCCTCGCCATGGTCGCCGTACTCGGCACGACGATCAGCCCCTATCTCTTCTTCTGGCAATCCTCGCACGAAGCCGAGGAGGAGAAGGAGGACCCGGCGGCGAAGCCCCTCATCCTGGCTCCCGCGCAGAGCAAGTGGGAGCTTTATCGCATCCGTATCGACACCTATGTCGGCATGGCGTTCTCCAATATCGTCGCGCTTTTCATCATCATCACCACGGCGGCGACGCTGAACGCGCATGGCGTCACCGACATCCAAACCTCCGCCCAGGCCGCCGAGGCGCTGCGCCCCGTCGCCGGCGCCTTTGCCTTCGCCGTCTTCGCGATCGGCATCATCGGCACCGGTCTGCTGGCCATTCCGGTGCTCGCCGGGTCGGCGGCCTATGCCGTCGGCGAAGCGCTTGCCCTGCCGACCGGCTTGGCGCGCTTGCCGCATGAAGCCAAGGCGTTCTATGCCACAGTCGCCATCGCCACGCTGCTCGGCGTCGGCATCAATTTCTCGCCGCTCGACCCGATCAAGGCGCTATTCTGGAGTGCCGTCATCAACGGCGTGGTCGCCGTCCCCGTCATGGTGATCATCATGGTGATGGCGATGCAGGAGAAGGTGATGGGCCAGTTCACCCTGCCGATGCCGCTATGCGTCACCGGCTGGCTTGCCACGCTGGTGATGGGGGCTGTCGTCGTTGCCCTGTTCGCCACGCTGTGAACTCTTTGGATGGGCGTTGTCAGGCGATGGGAACGACACCATGTTCGAGCTTAACGTCGACGATGGTTCCTATTGTCGGTGCCGCCCGGCCTCTTCTCGCGACGTGGTGATTCGGTGTATAAGGCAGTACCGGGGAAGCCATTAGCCTCGGTCAAGGAACCAAGAGCTTCGCTCGGAGCGGCGCTCGCCGGCTCGCCCGGCCGAAACCGCAAGCCCGAGGCGATTTCTGGGGGCGAGACGATGGCAATCCAATCGCAGCTGCCGCGTGATCTTGCCGGACCGAGCGGTCAAGGTGACGTTCGTGCCGGAAATCTCGAGGTGCGCCTAGCCGTCACGGCTCTGGAGATCGATGCCGCCCAGGCGCTGCGTTACCGCGTCTTCTATGAGGAGATGGGGGCGAAGCCAAACGCCGAGATGCGCGCCAGCCACCGCGACCGTGACCGCTTCGATGACTATTGCGATCACCTCCTGGTCATCGACCATAGCCGCGGTTCGGGCAGCGAGGCGATCGTCGGCACTTATCGGCTGTTGCGGCGCTCGATCGCCGAGCGCAGGGGCGGGTTCTACACCGCGACCGAATTCGACATCGCACCCCTCCTCGGCGTCGAGGGAGAATTGCTGGAGCTCGGTCGCTCCTGCGTCGAAGCGACGTACCGCACGCGCCCGACGATGCAGCTTCTGTGGCGCGGCATCGGTGAATATTGTTTCCGCCACGACATCAAGCTGATGTTCGGCTGCGCCAGCCTGCCGGGCACCGATACGAGGGAGCTCGCACCGGCGCTCACTTATCTCCATCACTACCATCTGGCGCCGCCGCTGCTTCGCGCGCGCGCGCTACCTGAACGCTATGTCGCGATGGACCTGCTGAGTCTCGCTGATGTCGATACCGAGGCCGCCTTCGCTCAGATCGTCAAGCGCGCGACGATCTCGGCCCTGCCGCCTCTCATCAAGGGTTATCTGCGGCTCGGTGCGCTGATCGGGGAAGGCGCGGTCATCGACTACGAGTTCGGTACGACCGATGTCTGCATCATCGTCGTCACCGACCGCATCACCGATAAGTATTTCAACCACTACATTCGTAGCCGTTGAAGCCAGTCAACCGAGCAGCACCGTGATGAGGAACAGCGCGCAGCCGACACAGGCGCCGACGAGCGTTCCGGTGATGCGGATATAGTGCAGATCGGCACCGAGCGCCAATTCCAGGCGATCGACGACGGTGCGTACCTCCCAGCCCTTGACGGCGTCGCTGATGAACTGGCCGATCTCGTGGCGCCACGGCACGACGACGGCGAGAGCCGCCTCCTCGATGTTGATGTTGAAGCGGGCGCGCATCGCGAGATCGCCCGCCAGCGTGCGGCCGAACGATAGAAGACCGCGCGCAATCGCTTCTCGCGTCTTGGAATCGGGCCGCGCCAGGTCGGCGAGAACGATGCCGCGCAGCGCGTCCCACAGCGTCGCCAGCCAGACCCGGATCTCTGGCTGGGCAAGAAGTTGGGTCTTGAGGCTCTCGAGTTTTGCGCGATGGGACGGCGAATGGATGAGGTCGTCCGCCAGTCGTTGGACCTGCCGGCGGACTGCGATCCGCTTCGGATTTCCCGGCTCGCGCAACTCGCCGATGAGCTCGGCGAGGCCGCCGACGATGCCCTTGGCGATGCGCCGATCGACGACCTTCGGAATCCACCACGCGGTGCGCTCCTCGACCCCCTCGTAGATAGCGGGCGCATAGGCGTCGAGTGCGCCGTGGAGAGCGTCGAGCAGGCGGTCGACGAGCGTGTCGAATGGCTCGCCCGCGGTCATTGCGGCCAGCGTCTTGCCCAAGACCGCGGAGAGGTCGGCGGTGCGCAATTGCTCGCCGACCGCGCGGATGGCGAACTCGCGAATTTCCGGGTCCTCGAGCGCACCGATGAGCGTTGGCAGGGCAAGCATCGCGCGCTGCGCCGACGCTTCGGCGTTGCTTGGTTGGGCAAGCCAGCTGGACAGGCTACCGGCAGGGTCGATCTCGCGCAGCTTCGCGGTGATGAGCGCGGGAGTGAGGAAGTTGTTCGCTACGAACGCACCCAACGCGGCGCCGATGCGATCCTTGTTGCGCGGCACGACGGCCGTGTGCGGGATTGGCAGGCCGAGCGGGTGGCGAAACACAGCAGTCACGGCGAACCAGTCCGCGAGCGCTCCGACCACCGCTGCCTCAGCGCTGGCGCGCACCAGAAGTAACCAGAACCCGGCCGCCGGCGTCAGCATGGTCGCCAGGAACGTCACTGCGGCGCACAGCAGCAGCGCGGTAGCGAGGCCGCGATTGCGGCGCAGCGCTGCGCGCTGGTTGGCTTCGAAGGGATCGGGTGTCGTGTCCATCGCCGTCGTCACCGCTTCCATGCCTTCCAATCCGCTATCGTCGAATCGGCCATCGTTGTCGCGGCTTCGACCAACCATTTGCGCTTGCGGAGATCGAGGTCGGGCTTGATGGCTCGCGCGCCGTCGCTGCCGAGATGAATGTTCGCGGTCTCCCGGCCCATCGCGTGCAGCAAGTCCCGTTCATTGCGTCTCTCGGGCAGGCTGGCAAGCTCGATGCGCGAGCAATCCGGGGCGAGGCGCCTCAGCAACCATCGTCCGTGAAGCTCCAGATGGGGATCGGGGCAGCGGATCGCGCGCCGCAGCACGTCGCTGTAGTAGATCTTCCGGTCCGTCGCGGCGCCGTTCGCCCAGGCGTAGGCCGAGGCGGTGAGCACCTTGATCTCGCGCGCGATGCTGCCGCCGCGCCACTCGGCGAGGGCGACATAGCGCTGGCGCCCGAGGCTGCCGAGTCCGGCGACCCGATGGACGAGACGGTAGTCGAGACCGTGCTCCGGGAGCGCCTTCTCGAGCCATGTCCGGACGTTCTTCTGCGGCGCGACCGCACAGTCGGGCAGCGCCCGCATCTTCGCCCAGAACTTGGCCGGATCGCGCAGTCCGCCGATTGCCAGATCGCGCAGCCGGGCATGGTCCTTCTCCAGCACGAAGGGCTCGGCGTCGCTGCCGATCCCGGCGCGGTACCCCTCGAGAATGGCAGCGCAGGCGTCATCTGCGCCGATCGCGAGCGAGCTCTGGCGTGCGGCCAGAATCGCACTCGTCCCTAGCCGCACCAGATCGATCGTATAGGGCACAGGCGCGGCCTCGTCGAAATCGTTGACGCCCCAGATGAGCCGTCCCTCGCTGTCGCGCCAAGTCCCGAAATTCTCGATATGCAAATCGCCGACCGCAAGGATTTTGGCGGCCGTCGCGAGAGCGGGACACAGCTTCGGCCAAAGCTGCGCCCAGCGGTAGAAGCTCCCTCTGAACAGGAGGAAGGGCGTCTCCGCCATCCGCTTGTGCTTGAGTTCGATATCGCCGGCGATGAGCGGCGTCTGGGCGGCGACCCACGCCTCGTACGTCCGTGTTGCGGTCTGGATATCCATCTCGCCCCCTGCGGCGATTGCGGCAGGACGGCGCCGGTTCAGGCGGATGCGATTACGCCAAGTTCGCTCAGGCGAATTTCGGCGAGCGCCTTGAATTCACCCTCGGGATATTTCTCCAGATAGGCTTGCAACGTCGCCGAATTGTCGCTTCGGGATATTGTTCGAGATACGCTTCATAATCCGCGGCGCGGATGCTATCCTTGATCGAGTCCCAGAACATCAGCTCGACGGATTGCGAATCCGCCGCTGGCGGCTCGATCGGCTGCATGGTGAGCGATGGTGTCTCGGTGATCTCGTCGATCGGGACGACCGCCGCGTCGTCGCGCGACGGTGCCTCGGGCATTGGCGCATCGGGCAGCAGGCGGAAGACGCGGATCGGCTGGGCGATGTTCTTGACGCTCTGCTCGCCCAGATCCTCGAAGCCATAAGGCAGCTTGCGCCGGATATGGTCGTGTACGCCGCGCGAGATGCAAATTCCGCCGGGTTCCGCCAGCCCTTCGAGCCGGGCGGCGATATTGACGCCATCGCTGAAGATGTCGCCGTCCTTCACCATGACGTCGCCGACATTGATGCCGATGCGGAACCACATGCGGCGTTCTTCCGACAATGTGCGATTGGTCTCTGCGAGCTCGCGCTGGATCTCGACCGCGCATTGAACGGCGGCGAAGACGCTGGCGAACTCGGCGAGCACGCTGTCGCCGGCGGTGCCGCAGATGCGGCCGCCACGCTGGGCGATGAGCGCGTCGGTGATGGTGCGATGAGCGGAGAGGATGGCGAGCGTCCCCTCCTCGTCGATGCCCGTCAAGCGACTGTAGCCATCGACATCGGCGGCGAGGATGGCGACGAGCTTTCGCTCGAGAGGAGGCGCTTCCATGTCAGTCCTGTTCACCGTTCTTCGTCGGTTCGCCCGACAATCTCGGCCTCACCATATCGGGGCAGGCCGCCGGACCCGCAAGTACCGATCTCACGAAACAGTGGCCCGCAATGAAGGATTTACTGCGCGCGATCGCGGGTTCGAGTCTCAATTTGAACCAAGATCGCGCGGAGACACCGGGCTCGCCTTAACCGCCGGTGCGTAAATCAGAGCCGCACAGGTAATGTCGTCGGCTTGCGGCGCGCCGGACGCGAAGGCGTCGACGCGCTGCACGATGCTCTCGACGGTCGTGCGCGCCGACGAGTGGCGTAGCTGGCGGATCGCCGTCCGCAGCCTCTCCTCGCCGAACTCGGCGCCGTCTCCCGCGCTCGCCTCGGTAATGCCGTCAGTATAGAGCAGCAACCGATCGCCTGACGCCAATACGATCGCGCGCGTCGCATATTCGGCGTCTGGCATCACGCCGAGCGGCAGCCCAGTGAGAATCAGCGCCTCTTCCGTGCCGTCACCGCGGATGACCAGTGGCGGGTTGTGCCCGCAATTGCAATAGGTCAACACACCGGTGGTGAAGTCGAGGACGCCGTAAACCAGCGTCACAAACATTGACGAATCGTTTTCGGCGGATAGCAGCGCGTTCGCGCGCCCGATGCCGATCGCGATGTCCTCGTCCTGGCGCGCGACAAGCCGGATCACCGTCCGCGTCATCGCCATGAACAAGGATGCCGGCACGCCCTTGCCCGATACGTCACCGATGACGATCCCGAGCCGGTTGTCGCCGATCTGGAAGAAATCATAAAAATCGCCTCCGATCTCGCGCGCCGGCCGCATCACCGCATGGAGCGCGACGCGGCCGGCGCAACTCCCTTCCGGCAACGGCGGCGGCAGCATCGCACGCTGTATGGTGGCCGCGCTCGCCATCTCGTCATGCTGGGTGCGCCGCAGGATGATCTGCTCGGCCATTTTACGAAAGGTGCGCGCGAAGCCGACAAGCTCGGGCGCCGGGTTCAGCAGCTCATCGAGAATCGCCGGGTCGAAATCGGGCCGCTCGAGCGCGGCCAACGCATGGGTGTAGAAGCCGACGGCGCGGTTCACCATGCCGGTATGCTCGCCAAGTTGCTGGATCACTCCGAGAAGGAGGCCGGGGTTATCGCGGCCGATCTTCAGCAGATCCTCGCGCGCGATTCGCAGAACCTCGACCGCCGTAACCGTGCGAACCGTCGCGGTACGCGGCAGATCGGCGAAGGCGCCGAGCTCCCCGAGCAGAGTGTTGCGCGACCGCCGAGCGAGATGGACGGGGCCATAGAGGGTCTCGACGATGACGTCGACCTCGCCGTCGAGCAGCAGGAAAGCGGCGTCGCTCGGGTCATTCTGCCGAATCAGGACATGGTCGCTGGCGAAGCGCGACAGCGCGCTGCGATCGATCAGGGTGGCAATTGACGCTTGCGATAAATGTGCGAAGGTCGGATGCGTGCGCATCAGGCCGATCACCGCGGATTTATCGACGCCGTCGCGACGGGCGTCCGTTGGCCGGTCAGCCATTCTCAGAGAGGCCTTAGAGTGCGTGGGTCGGTTGGTGATAACATGGAACCCGCAGAGTGGCTCTCCGAAGCCGCGGCAAATTGGAATCTACCGCCTTCCGGCCGTGGAGCGGGTATGATAACCAGGAGAGCATTTGCGAAGGCGCCTGAATGCATTGCGCGTCCGGATCGATAGAGCGATGAGGCCAGCGGCAGCAATGGCGTCCGTGGCGGACGGCTTTGTACGATGACGGCGGAGCTCGTGCTAAACCTCAAGAACGATCCGGCGGAAACCGAGCGCTTGACCGCGAGGCTCACTGAATTCGGCTCGCGTCATGCGCTCCCCCACCGGATCGTCGCCGACGTCAACCTAGCCCTCGAGGAGGCGATTACCAACATCGTCCTTTATGCCTATGATGACGCGGACGACCACCAGATAGGCGTGCTCATTTCGCTCGCCGATGGTCTGTTGACGGCCGAGCTTATCGACGATGGTCGCGCTTTCGACCCGCTTCAGGTGGCGGCGCCGGACGTCAGCGCGCCACTCGAGGATCGGCCGATCGGTGGTCTTGGCATATATCTGGTCCGGCATCTAATGGATGACATCCAGTACCGCCGCGAGGATGGCCGAAATCATCTGGTCTTCACTAAACGCACCGCCTGACCACTGCTTGTCTGACCGCCTGCATTCGGGAGTGTTGATATGGATCTCACGTCAGTGAAAATCGGCACCGCGACGGTTCTCGATGCCGTGGGGCGCATCGACAGCGTCACCGCGAAGGCGCTCGAGGAGAAGCTCCTCGGTCTCCTCAAGGAAGGACCGCACGCCCTCATCATCGATTTCGCTCGCGTCGACTACATCAGTAGCGCCGGATTGCGCGTCCTCCTGGTGGCGGCGAAGCAGAGCAAGGCGGTGCATTGCAAACTCGCCCTTTGCTCGCTGAAGGCTCAGGTGCGCGACGTCTTCGATATTAGCGGCTTCGGCACCATCATCGCTCTCCATCCCGACCGCGACAGCGCCCTTGCGGCCGCTCGCTAGCGCGGCGTCTCGATCAGGATGGATAACTGGTCAGGGCAACCGCTTGTTCGCGCAGGTGCTGGATCGTTGAGCGGACCGCTTGCCCGATGAGATCGAGATTGACGATCTGATCGATGCGGGTGCGCGATTGCTGGAGCTCGCCCTCCGAGAAGATGTGCTCGAGCAACCCGCACGCCTCCGCGAGGCTTACGATGACGATGTCGCGCGCATCCGGGATGTCGTCGCTCATGAGCAACGCGGCGATCCGCAGCTTCACCTCTTGCTGCTCATGGTTCTCGACCATTGGATAACGCCTTGTGCCGAATACCCAGAGGACGCGGTTCTCCTCACGACGGAGGACGCCACGTTCGATCAGCCGCTGGAGCGCCGCGTCGTATATCTCCTGTCCGCTGTGTTTGACGAAGTCGAGCCAGTCTTCGGTGCTATGGGTGCCCGGCTCCGTCACCATTTGCGCCAGGATTCCGTCGAGCACAGGCTCGCCGGTAGGTGTGGCGTCCACCACGATCAGTTTGTCGAGATCCGTGTCGATGCGGTCTCGGAGGGCAAGCTCCATCAACACAGCCCCCGCGAGTGCCGGCATCGCATCCGACATGTTGTAGAAATGCCCCGTCTTCTCGTCATGCGACAGCAGCAGCAATTCTTCCGCGAATGTCAGCATCGATGCTCCCCGGGAATGTTGTCCAACCGTGCGGTGAGGTTAGATGAAGCACCTGCTCTTGGCGATGCTGGCTCGTCAGGCGATCATCGGCCGCTGTAACCGCGTCAGTTGCCCCTGACGATGCTGTCGATCACATCGATGAACAGCCTAGCCTGCTGCTCTCGGGTGTGACGAGGCGCGGCTTTCAGGCTGTTCGCAGCCAGGGATTCGCGGAGCGCCCGGTCGACTGAAAGGCGGCGACAGGTTGCAGCGAGAGCCGCGGGGTCGCCCGCCGGCATCCACAGCCCGGCAGCATCCTCGGCGAGGAGGCGGCTGGCCTCGCCCTCGGGTGCGGCGAGCACGATCGGCAGACCCATGCCCATCGCCTCGAACATCTTCGATGGAAGGACCTCGGCGAAGGCCGGCATGTTCTTGAGATGAATGAGGGCAACATCGCAGAGCGACCACACCGCCGGCATTCGTTCCTTCGGCTGCAGGGGGCGAAACACGACGTTGTCGAGGCCGCGCAAGCGAGCCGCGGCGACCAGCTGTTCGCGCTCGGCCCCGGCACCGACGAGGAGAAACCGCAACTCGGGCTCGCCTTGGCGCAATGCTTCGGCGGCTTCGAGAACCTTGCCGAGGTCATGGGCCATGCCGTGCGTGCCGACATAGCCGATGACGAACTTGCCGGATAGCCCCCATTCGGCGGCGAGCGCCTCGTCACGCGGCCGTGGCGCATAACGCGGAAGATCGACCCCGTTGCGGATGACGTCGATCTTTTCCGGAGGGACGCCGCGGCGGACGAGGTCGTCCTTGAAGGCTTGCGTCAGAGCAACGACGCAGGCGGCACGGCGATAGAGGAAAAGTTCAATCCGCTCGAGGAGCGCTACCGCTCGGCCGGCTTGAAGCGCACCGACGGCCACGATCGAACGCGGCCACAGATCGCCGAGCTCAAAGATGAACGGAAGACGTCGCGTCGCTGCAAGCGCCCAGCCTCCGACAGCGGTGAAGAATTGCGGCGAGGTGGCGATGACGACATCGGGTCGCTTCGTAATCAGCCCCGCGAAATAGGCGCCGAACATGAAGCTGAAGAAATCGAGGGTGCGGCGCACGAATCCCTCGTTTTTGGCGATGAAGGTCTTGACCCGCACAATCTCGATGTCGTCGCGCCACTCACGCTGGTGCCAGCAGTTCCTGTAGCCAGGAAAAAGCTTTCCCTCGGGGAAGTTCGGTGCGGTCGTCAGCACCGTGACGCGGTGACCCCAGCGCGCCCAATAGACGGCGCGCTCGTAAACCCGCGTTGCCGCCGCATTGCTCTCAGACGGCGAAGCCCTGATTGCGCAGGTGCCAGCTCGCCTTGGCCTCGGCCAGCGGCTGCGTGTGGGCGACGTACCAGCGCATCATGAGGACGGGTTCACTCCGCGAGGCGCGGTGGGTTGCGCGATATGTTGAGCAGGCGCGGCGCCAGAACACGCTCGCGCGGCAGCCGCGTCACCATCCGATCGTAGCTCCGCTGCGGCGTGCGCTGATCGGTAATCACCACCGCATGGATTTCGGCGAGTGCGGCGAGATCGCCGACGAGCGGCAACTTGCCGACCCCGGGACCGCCATCCATTGCGATGAGGCCGATGAGCTGCACGGCATGGCTGTCGGCGCAAAGTATGGCGATCTCGGCGAGTTCGCCGGCCCCGCACAGCGCTATCCGGGTCCAGCCCTGGGCCTCGCATTCGGCGAACAGCGCATCGCACTGATTGCGGGCAAGGCGGAAGAAGTCGAACGAGTTGGTCAGGTATTGCGTGGTCAATCGGCTCTTTTCGGCAAAGCCCTTTGGCGTCAGGTAATAAGCATAGCGATTGGCCGGTGCTTGCGTCACCTTGATATAACCCTTGGTCACGCAACGCTTCAGATAGGCATTGGCGAGGCCGAGAGCGATCCCCAGCCCGCGCGCCAGCGAGCGCTGCGTCAGAACGGCGTTTTCCTCGACGGCATTGAGCATGCCGAGCGTGATCTGCGCCTCCGCGCTTCTCGTCGGTGTCGGTGCTTCCGGGCTTCCGGCGCTCGTGTTCACGGCGCGAACGTATGTCGTTCAGGGTATTCCGGCGCTCGTGTTCACGGCGCGAACGTATGTCGTTCAGGGTATGAACGTCAAGCAGATTGACAGGATAACCAATTATGTCGGAGGCGCTCCTGTCCCGCGGAACAATGCAGTGAAAAGACGCGTTCCAAATTATGGGGGATTGACCTGGAACGACGGAGAAACCGCGCATGCGTGCCATCCTGCCTGTCGTCGCGCTCGGCTTTCTCGCCGCGTGCACCTATCAGCGCTCGCCGCAATACAGCGCGCCGGCGCCCGTCTCTCAGCCCTCGGTGTCTTACCAGAGCACCACGCCCGTCTATCAGGCGGCCCCCCTGACGTATCAAACTCAGGCAGTCACTTACACGGACGCATCGCAGGCGCCAGCCGTCAACGCCGACAGCGCCGCCTCCGCGGCGGCCTACTGTCAACGCTATGGGATGGTTGCCCAACTGCAGGGCGTCCAACCGCCGAACGCCGGGAATACGGCCTTCTATAATTGCGTCTCCACCGCGCCGACGGCTTATGGCACCGTCCCTTACGGCACCGTGCCGACGCAGGTTTACCAGACCCAGACCTATCCCGCCCCAATCTATCAGCCGCCGGGGCCCGTCTATGGCGCCGCGCCGGTCTATAATAATGGTCCGACCTATAATGGCGGGTGGCCTGCACCGGCGGTGCTATGCGCCGACCCGCTGCACCAGGACCGCCCCGGCGGGACCGATTACCGCGGCCCACCTGTTCCTGGCTGTTGAGGCTCGGAAGACTCTGATTGGAAGGCCCGCCGCGATGGCGGGCCTTCTATTTGGGGGCTCTCTCAAAACCATGGCGGCGAACTACCCGGCTCGATAATCTCCGCCGCGCCATGGTCACTCCCGGCGCTTTCTCCCTCACCGATCCGGCTTCCCCGCACGCAGCGACCGGCGATCTGCGCTATCAGCGCCGTGCGATTTATACCTTGCTGGCGATTACCGTGTTGCGGCTTGTCTGGCTCGTCGGCAACCCGGTCAATCTCTATCCTGACGAGGCGCAATACTGGCTGTGGTCGCGCAGCCCAGCCTTGGGGTATTTCTCGAAGCCGCCGCTGGTGCCCTGGATCATCGCCGTAACGACCGCGATCTTCGGCGAAGATGAATTCGCGATCCGGGTCGCCTCGCCGCTCCTTCATCTCGCGACCGGGCTCCTCGTCTACGCCATTGCCCGCCGTCTCTACGACGCGCGGGTCGCCTGCTGGTCGGCCGTGCTCTACGCGACTCTGCCGGCGGTCTCGCTGTCTGCCGCCATCATGTCGACCGACGTTCCGCTCATGCTGTGCTGGGCGATCGCGCTCTACGCCTTCATCCGGGCGCGCGAGCCGTGCGAGGATGGCTCGTCGCGCCGCTGGTGGATCGTCGTCGGCGTCGCCACCGGGATCGGCCTTCTCGCCAAATTCGCGATGGCGTATTGGCTGCTCTCGGCGCTGCTCCTGGTGATGGCGTTTCGCGACGAACGCCGGCATTTACCCCGTCTCCTTGCCGCATCCGCGCTCGGCCTTCTCATCTATGCGCCGAATTTCATCTGGAACGCGGTGAACGGCTTCGCCAGCTATCGGCACACCGGCGCCAACGCGAATTTGTCGGGCCCGCTCTTTCATCCCAAGGCCTTTCTCGAGTTCCTGGCCTCGCAGTTCGGCGTCTTCGGGCCACTGCTCTTCGGCACCCTCCTCGTCATCATCATTTTCTTTCCGCGCGCTCTTGCCGAGCGGCGCACGCGCCTTCTCGCCGTATTCGCGCTGCCGACGCTGGCAATGATGCTGATCGTCAGCTTCCTGTCGCGCGCGCAGCCCAACTGGTCGGCGCCGACCTACGTGTCGGCCACCATCCTGGTCGCCGCCTTTCTGCTCGAGCGCGGCCGCAGCGTGCTGCTGGCCGCTTCGTTGGCGCTTCACATCGGCGCCGCGCTGTTCCTCGTTAGCGGGCGCCAGGCGGCCGCCGCGATCGGCGTCGAGCTGCCGGCGAAGCTCGATCTCGTCCATCGCGTGCGCGGCTGGGACACGCTCGGCCGCACAGTCGGCGAGATGCTGCTGCATCGACCGGGTGTCATCCTCATGTCGTGGTCGCGCGAGGATCTCTCGGCGCTGATCTACTATGTCCGGCCGCACCCGTTCGATGCAGTCATCTGGAACCCCGGCGGCGGCGCACGCAACCAGTTCGAGATGGACACCGATGTGAACCGGTATGTCGGGCGCGACTTCCTCTTCATCAGCCAAAACGAGATCACGCCGTGGGACGCGGCGCGCTTTACCGCGGTGTCGCCGCCGGTGCACATCGTCATCCCGATCGGCGCCGGGCTCTCGCGCCGCTATTTTGCCTACGACCTCCTCGGCTTCAAGGGCTACCGCTGAGCCGACGCTCGACGCCGAGCCGCTGGCGCCACGGCGCGTGCGTGCGCGTGCGCGGCAGCGCCGCTCGGGCCGCATCGAGGTCGATGCCGCTTTGCGCGAAGACGAACCTGACATAGGGCACGATCGTGAAGGCGAGGAAAGCGCCCATGATGACATCGCTTGCATAATGCGCGGTGATGACGATGCGGCTGGCCGCGATCAGCGTGGCGAAGATCGCCGCAAGCACGCGATAGCGCGGCCAGATCATGCTGACGGCGAGGGCGATGGCGACGGCGTTGGCGGTATGCCCCGACGGAAACGACCAGTAATCCGCCTGTCCTGCCAACCAGGTGAAAGAATATTCGCCGTTGGCGAACAGGAGTTTCGGTCGGGCGCGGCCGAAGGCGAATTTGATGAGGTCGACGGCGAGGCCGGGAACGGCGACCGCGACGAAGAAGAAAAACGGCAGATCGGAATAGGCGCGCAACCGGTCGGCGAGCGCGGCGAAACGTGGGAGGCGCGCGCCAATGAGCAGAGCTGCGAAGGTGATGGCGGCGCCACAGAGATAGCCGGCCGACAGGCCGAACTGCGTGATGAAGGCGAAGACGGCACGAAGAAGCTTGCTCTGCGCATGGAAGAAGAGCGCCAGCGGACGATCGAGATAAAGTATCGAGAGTATGACGGCGAGCGCGGTCAGCGCCGTGGCCAGCGCGAGCCGCTTGACCCAGGGTCTCGGCCACTCGGCCACCATGATCGCCCGGTGCAGCAGCCAACTCGTTGCGGTGACGAGAAGACCCGAGATCACCACATCGGAGAGAAAATGACCGCCTTGAGCGATCCGCCCCAGCCCAAAGACCGTGCCCGCCGCGATCGCGGCCGCCACCGCCACGCGCCTTCGTCGCCGCTTCGGCACCAGGAAGGCGAAGGCGACGAGCGAGAAGCC
>WNFC01002587.1_pt1 | contig 19512 bp, 17 predicted proteins | sample 5400541 | NCBI WGS metagenome assembly WNFC01 (sample SAMN13153342, study PRJNA577476) | soil metagenome | isolation source: 120 cm saprolite under Douglas fir tree site 2 hole 2 replicate 1 | place: USA:California | collected 2015-04-18 | reverse complement strand
GAGGGCAGCAGATATTTGGCCGGCAATTTCGCGAATGGAAACGCCGCGCCCGCTGCCGACATTTACCGGCAAACCATCAAGCGCGTCGGTTTCTGCGGCGAGGAGATTTGCTCGCGCAATATCTTCCACGAACGAAAAATCGCGTGTCTGTTCGCCATCTTCGTAAAGGACCGGCGGCAGATTATTGAGCAAGCGCGTGCAAAAGATCGCAATCACACCGGTGTACGGATTGAAAATGGACTGGCGCGGGCCGTAGGTGCACGAGTAACGTAAGGCAACTGTCGGGATTCCGATTTGTTTGCCCCACAACAGGACGAGTTTCTCCTGATCGACCTTGGTTAAGCCGTAGACTGTTTCGCCGCCGACCGGCGCCTTCTCTGGAGTCGGCGTGCTTTCCGTGACCGCGTCGCAAATCGGACAATGCACCGACCAGTCGCCGCGTCTCAGTTGTTCCAGTGGTCGAACACTCGGAAAAACAAGACCGTGTCGCGGGCAAAGCGCAGCGCCTTCGCTGTAAACCGCCTGAGATGATGCGACGATAATTTTTTTAATCGGCAAATTCTTTTCCCGGATCACTTCGAGCATCTGCGCGGTGCCAAAACTGTTGACGTGCACATATTTTGCGATTTCCGGCATGTAACCGCCGTAGGCCGCTTGATGAAAAACAACGTCAATGTTGTCGAGCGCGTTTGTGATCTTGTCGCGATCGCGTAAATCGCCTTCGCAAAAATCCACCTCGCTCGAAATCCATGCCGGTTTTCCTTTACGATGTGTTTGTGGCTCGAGGTTATCGAGGATGCGGACTTTCCATCCCTCGCGTTGCAGCAGATCGGCGAGGTGCGAACCGATCAGGCCAGCCCCGCCGGTAACGAGCGCTCGTTTCTTATGCATTTGACTCGTTAGGCCAAATCCGATCACGACCTTCGCGTTCGATTATTTCCGCGAGGTATGCCCGCGTTGCGGGCGCGACCGCGTCGTTTCGCCCGCCGGGGCCGAACATTTCATCGCATAGCCGGTGCAACATTCTGCGATCGTCGACATCAAACGCTGCCGGCAGCAAATGCACATCCAAACGAAGCTGTGCGGCGCGTTCCATTGTCTCCTTTAGCACTTTCTCCGTACTCCACTGGATGTCTTCGAAAACGCGCCGATGTAACTTTTTCAGACCGATCAAATAGTAACCTCCGTCCTCGGATGGGCCGAGGACAAGACGATCACCAGGACGTGACAAAACTTGCGCGGCCTCGGCAAACGCGCTCGGCGCCACAGTTGGACTATCGGAATTAATCAGACAGACTGTCTCAAACCCGAGCGCGAAAAGATCCTCCGCGGCGGCGCTCAGCCGATCGCCGAAGAGTTGGCCGCGCTGCGGTAGGAGCATAAAATTTTCCGGCAGAATTTCGTGATATGCATCTTTGGCGCCCACTGGCGTGTAAACAGCAACGCCTGCTGCGCGTCCGCTTTTCGTCGCTTCGAAGATCGCGGCTGTCGTATCTCGCAGAAAGCAAATATTCAGCGCAGCTGCTTCCTCCGGAGTAAGCGGCGGGATCAATCGCGTTTTCACTTTCCCCGCGCGCGGAGCTTTCGTCATGACTGCAAGCGCGCCGAGAGCCTTGCCAACGTTTTGATGAAGGCTTGGATTGAGAAGGCGATAAGGTACGCTCATGAAGGGATGGTCTTAGTGTTTACTCGCAACAAGCCTCAACCCTTTTCGCAAAGGCCGTATTGGTAACGGGCCCTTCACAGGTTCTAAATTGTCGCGCCCATTTTGAGGTAAAAACGCTTCATAACTTTAAAAAGGCAAGCCGCAACTTTACACTATGCGTAGAAACACTCGCAAGAGACGTGCAACACTAAGAGTTGATCGATAAGCACCCACCACCTACTTAAGGGGTACCATAACTTAAGCGTACCATAAATTGCCCATTTTGCGCTTTAGGTGGAAGTAGGCTTGAGCAAGCGAGGATTACTTCCTTGACAGAAAGCTATTAGATCGGTCATCCATTATACGTCCAGGCGGAGTTGTCGAGTAATCTAGAAGCTACGAGGAAGAATATGAAAATCTCAAATGTATTTCTTAGCCTGGTGGGAGTTGGACTTTCGACGATTGTAAGCGAACCGGCGATAAGTATGGCAGGCCCAGCTCCCCGGGGAGTTCCCGGAGATCGCTGGGCAGATACCGTAATCGGGAAAAGGGATTTTGGTGAAATCAGTCCTCGAGAAATTGTCCCTTACAAGGTTTCGGCTCCGGGAGGTGTGATTGTCGATCGCAGCGTTAGTCCCGGGCGAATGTACGTCTGGGATTCGGGAAACTGTCGTATCCTTGGCTTTAAGTTGGCGAAGGCGTATTCTGCATCTTCGCCCATAACTGCCGACATCGTTATCGGTCAACCTTCAGGCTATGATCATGGAGCAAGCAACGGTGACTCTAGTTTTCAGACTTATCCAGACCGAGCACCGGCTTCTGCCGCGACACTCAGCGGTATAGTAGAATGGGCTCGCACAACCCTTGAAGATAAATCCTTTGTCGGGATGTACGTAGATTCGGCCGGAAACCTTTATGTGCCCGATATCAATAACCATCGTGTTCTAAAGTACATTAGTCCGTTTACCACGGATACGATTGCCGATGATGTGTGGGGGCAGGTTGATTTCGCAGGCAACAAACCAAATTTAACCGGAACGCCTTTTAACCCTACACCGCTCCCGACGGCTTCTTCTCTGTGCTTCGCTTCAATCGATTCCGGTGGAGGAGGTGTCACCATAGATGCACAGGGAAACCTATGGGTGGCTGATGGAGGCAATAATCGTGTTCTTCGCTTTCCCGGAGGTGCTAAGACGGCGGACCTTGTGCTTGGACAACCAAATTTCACAACGGGAGGCGACTTTTCAGGTGGAGGTGGCATGAATCAGATGTCCGGACCCTCGGCTGTCGCCTTCGATCCTCAGGGAAGATTCTACGTGGCAGATACAGCTAATAATCGCATCCTCTTTTTCGCTCCTCCTTTTTCAAATGGAATGAATGCGACCGGCACATTTGCTTCCGATCACAATGGCCCGACTAACATTCAAGCTGATCCTAATGGAAAAGGAATGTGGACGTACGACACAATAAACTTTGATGGGAGAATTCGGCTCTGGAAATTTAATGGCGCGCTCAAGGTGGAGCTACCTCATCTGTCGAATCGCGAAGGAGATTCGATAGGAATTGATAAATCCGGGAACGTCCTGGCTTCCATGTATGTTTATGGGCAAGATGTACTTCGCTTTAAATTTCAAGGAGGGACCTCCTATCAAATCGATAAATCGTTCTTCTCTCCCCCTGGTGGCTACAATCTAACTACCGCTCGGCGTCTCGAACACCCAGCCTGGGTTGGGGTTGGAATTGCAGGGAATCAGCTTCTCGTTTCTGACGGACGATTCCTCTTCTGGAATGGTCTTAATAGTCTGACCAATGGAAAAGCGCCCAATGGATTCGTGGGAGCATCATCTGCCACTACGATACCTGATCCGGGCTTCGGACAGTTAAAGGTAGATCAAGACTCTCGAGTTTGGATTACGAAGGGCACGGAGATTCATATTTATCAGGCGCCATTAACAACAGGAAATCAGCCTCTCCTGATTTTGACACCTCCTTTTGCTGCTCTCGGTGGCGGATCGATTACCTTATCGTATGCGGGAGGAATTGCTCCTACGCCGCACGGTAAATTTCTTTGGATTTCTGATCCCGTTAACAATCGAGTATTTACGATTCGCCAACCCTTAACTCAGCCGCTCGTCGATGTGGTTCTCGGACAACTTACATTGACCGACAACCAACCCAATCGAGGAGAAATTCCTCCTCCGAATACGGGGACATCGCTCGTTGCCTCTTTGGACATGTTAGCTTCCCCGGGAGCGCTTTCGCTTGATCGTAACGGCAACCTGTACGTGTCCGATCACTTCCTCGAGGCAGAGGGAAATTGGAGACTTCTCATGTTCGCCCGGACACTCTTTCCAAATAATCCTTCGTCGATCATTTTTGCTCCATCAGCAACGAAAGAATTTCCAATTCAGACACAAGATCACACTCAATCGGATGCCACTTTCGAAGTGGCCTTCGACAGCAAGAACCGAATGGTTGCCGGATATAACCCATATCTCGGTCCGAGATTTGTTGAGTTTTATAATAATCTAACCTTGTTGAATCCGTCGAATCCGCGGGATCCCGCTTACGCACTCCCCGATGGCCAATTCAACGATTTCTATAATTGGCCGGTCGCCATCACTTTTGATGCGCTGGATAATTTGTATGCTTACGATGCCAATCGCGGACAAGTTAGGATTTACCAGACTCCGTTCGGAGCTCCTGTGAGAATCACAAACTCCTGTGTGTTTACTGGAAACAGCGCGTCAACTCTTTTCACAAAGCACGTATTGGTAACGGCCATCTTCCCAGGTTTGGAGTTGTCTCCAAGGTTGTGTCGCGAAGAGCCGCTTGAATGAACCGTGAGACAAGACCGAAGCTTTTCTTGGCTCACGATAGCCGTTCTTGTAACGCGTTAAACCAGCAAGCATCCACATCGCGAAGAGCGGGAGCGAAGCCCAGAATTCATATCGTGGTTCCGCTACAAAACAACGACCCCCTCGCCGCAAAACCCGGAACATTTCCGAAACTGCTCGTTCGCGCCTCGGCAGAACCGTAAAAAGACGAGATGCTATCAGGTTGTCGAAACTCTCGTCCGGACAAGCTAAAGCTAGCACGTTGAGGCGATCAAACGCGCAGTTACAAAGACCGAACGAACGTGTTTTTCCCCGCGCCCAATTCAATTGCTTTTCGGAACTATCAACGCCAAGAACTGATATGTTTGGAAAAAGAGCAGCCAGCCGACACGAGTAAAAACCTGGACCGCATCCGAGTTCAATCAGGCGCGTTTTTGCCGGCGGTTTCCCCTGCGGCCATAATGCCGCAATTATTCTTTGTGTGTCATCGCGAAAAATTCTTTCGCGGCAAAAAATATAAAGCCACGCGAAGTGTTCGAACAAGCTGTCTGATTGCTCGGCCGAACTGGGCAGCTCCGGAACGATTACCTTGAGCTCAGAAGGCACCTGTTCCAAGGCAGCAGTACGTGCCATTTCGCTTGAGCTACCGGTTTTTGTTCCGGTGGGGGCGGAAACTATAACCTCTTTAGTAAGCTGGCTCATTTAATCAGAGAATTTTTTCGTCCGGCGCTGATAAATAACGCGATAGTTCTGCACAGCCTCTTTGAATTTTTCTTTAAGCGCGAACCAATTCTTCACCTTAATCGTGCGAATAACGCCTGGCCGCCTTGCTATTTTTACTCTGAGTGACCACGGGTAACGGAGCGGTGGATAAACAACTGAGTACTACCGAAAGACGACGCATGCGGAAAGCAGACGCAAAAATATTCCCCGCTATTCGAACTTGTTGGCTTCTTATTGCTGGTTGCGTTAACAAATTAAGAATGTATGGCCGTCAACTCGGTGTTATTGGCTTGTTTGTCCTCAGCTCGGTGGCGAGTGCGCAGCAGACGTGACCAGCGGCTTTTTTGCAGAGAGATTCACGCATGTTGGACAATGGGGACGCATGTAGATCCGCCGGCGCATTTTGTGCGAGGCGGCCGGCCGGTCGATCAGATCACGCTTAAAGAAATGATCCTCCCACTCGTTCTTATCGATGTGCACGCGGAGGTGGAGAAAAATCCTGACTACACGCTCTCGCTCGAACGCGTGAAAAAATGGGAGAAAAATCACAACCCAATCGAAGCGGGATCATTCGTTGCGCTCCGTACTGATTGGTCTAAACGCTGGCCGGATGCCACCGCAATGGAAAACAAGGATGCCAAGGGAGTGGCCCATTAGCGTGGATGGAGCCTGTCGGGTTTGAAATATCTATACGAGGAGCGAAAAATCACGGCGTCGGGACACGAGACCACCGACACCGACCCGGGTACTGCAATAACGAAAGACGATTACTCGCTGGAAACCAACATCCTCAGTCACGATCATTATCAAATCGAACTGCTAACAAATCTGGATCGACTGCCTGCGACCGGAGCGATCATCATCGCCACTTTTCCAAAGGCGAAGGGCAGTTCTGGTTTTCCCGCGCGCGTATTCGCGATCGTGCCGAATTAGTCAAAGCTAACATCTTCGGATCGTAATGAGCGCTTTGCGTACGAGGTCCCTCCACCGCGTTTGACCCAAATCAGACGCACCGTTAATCGCTAGGAATGAATCTCATCGACGAGCTCGATTCGCACATTGTTTGCGGCGATGGCGCAATGGGAACGCTTTTGCTCGACCAGGGAGTTCCTCTTGAGCGTTGTCTAGAAGAGCTATGTGTCAGTGAGCCGGAGCGAATCAATGCGATTCATGATCAATACATCACAGCCGGGGTGCGCGTCATCGAGACGAATAGTTTTGGAGCGAATGCGGTGCGGTTGGAGCGTTTCGGGCTGGCAGAACATGTCGCGGAGATAAACAGAGCGGCGGCGCAGGTCGCGATTGAAGCAGCGAGCGCCAAAAATGTTTATGTGGCGGGAAGTGTCGGTCCGCTCGGAATTACCGCGGATGAGGCGAATGCTCGCGGGATCGACCGGGCACAATGTTTTCGCGAACAAGTGGACGCGCTGCGCGACGGCGGCGTGCAGATTTTATTTTTCGAGACCTTCATGGATTTGGAGGAAATGGAGATCGCATTACGCGCGGCGAATCTCAGCGATTGCACTGCGATCTGTTCGTTCGCGTGCGCCTCGGAAGGCCGGCTCTCCTCAGGCGTGTTGCTGGTGGATGCGTTTGCGCGGTTGGACAAGCTGGGTGCGACGATCGTGGGCGTCAATTGCATGAACGGGCCGCATACGATGGTGCATCTGCTACAACGGATTCCGGCGGGCGCACTGCTCGCAGCGTATCCAAATGCCGGATATCCAAAATATACGAATGGTCGTTTTACCTATCACACGGCGCCAGATTATTTTGCCAAGGCAGCGCAAGAGATGGTTGCGGAAGGGGTACGCTTGATTGGCGGGTGTTGCGGCACAAATCCGAAACACATCGCCGCGATATCGAACGCCATCGCTGGGCTGGCGCCGGTTCGTAGCAAGAGCGTGAGAATGGTGGCGGAACCTCCGCCACGTCGATCTGCAAGTGCCCACACAGAGATTGAAGAGAGTTTGGTTGATCGAATTAACCAAGGCAAACGGGTAATCATCTGCGAGCTCGACCCACCGAAAACGCTTGCCCTGGAAAAATTCTTCGCGGGAGCGCAGGCCCTGGTGCGCGCGGGTTGCGACGCGATTACGCTCGCCGATAATTCACTCGCGATCTTGCGCGTGAGCAATCTCGCGATGGGCGCAATCTTGAAGGAGCGATTTGGAATCACGCCGCTGCTGCATCTTAGTTGCCGCGATCGTAACGTGCTCGGACTGCAGAGTGAACTGCTGGGCATGGCAGCACTCGGCATGCGACACGTATTGCCATTAACCGGAGATCCCTCGAAAGTCGGTGACCATCCCGGGGCTGCTTCGGTTTACGATGTCAATTCCGTAGAATTGATCTCGATTATCAAGCGCTTGAACGAAGGATTCAATCAAGCCGGAAAATCGATCAAGAGCCTAACGAGTTTCGTAATTGGTTGCACCTTCAACCCAAATGCAAAAAATATCGAGGCGCAGGTCAGCCGACTCGAACGGAAAGTTGCGGCCGGGGCGCAGTTCGCGATGACGCAGCCGGTCTTTGATGTGCGCTTAATCAAGGAAATGCGCAACCGGACGGAACATTTGCCGATCCCTATTTTCACAGGCGTATGGCCGTTGCTAAGTAGTCGCCAAGCGGAGTTTTTACACAATGAAGTGCCCGGGATCATCGTTCCCGAAGCGGTGCGCGCTGAAATGGCCCGCTACGATGGTGCCGAGAGTCGCCAGCGCGGGATTGGGCTCGCGAAGGAGATCGCTGCAGCGGCCTTATCGCATTATGCGGGCGTTTACTTGATCACGCCCTTCCTGCAATATGAAACCACAATCGAAGTTGCAGAATTTGCGCGCACCTTATGAATTACCGAAGTTTCCAAGATGACAAGTAGGCGTCGCGTACTGTATTTCCAGATCGGAGGCGCTTTACTCGCTGGTTGCTGCATGTTTTGGCTTTCGCACGTTCTTCCCGTCGCGGATTTCGTAGCGGCGGCGCAGCAACGGGTCATGGGTTGGGGATTTTGGAGTGCGATTTGTTATTCGCTACTTTACGCCGGTTGTAACGTTCTGCTTCTACCGGGTGGTGTGCTGAGCATCGGCGGCGGATTTTTTTTTGGGCTGTGGTGGGGTTTTTCGATCGTCCTTGTGGGAAATATCGCTGGTGCCGCAATTTCTTTTTTTCTGAGTCGATTCGTCGGCCGGCATCGGCTCGGGCAAAAGCTTCTTCGCCATCCCCATTTTGAGGTGCTCGAACCGGCAGTTCGCCGGGAGGGGTGGAAACTAATTCTCCTTAGCCAACTCCATCCGCTTTTCCCGACAAGCCTGCTCAATTATCTGTACGGTCTAACAGCTATCCGGTTTAGGACATGCATGCTTTGGGTGGCAATCGGCCGAGCGCCTGGACTTTTCCTCTACGCATATTTGGGGACGCTTGGTCAGCTTGGATTAAATCTTTTTCGCGGCAAAACGCATGCGCATCCAATTGAGTACCTCGTTTGGGGTTTAGGCTTTGTGTCCCTAATCGTTCTCATTATGGTGCTAGGCCGAATTGCTTTGCAGGCACTGGAGCAAAGCACGTGCGGATTCCGCAGAGCAAGACAGCTGAAACCCGTGGAAGCACTGTTAGAAGGTCGATAGAGATACATAAGTTACTATAAACATGGTAGTTACGCCAAATGTATACTCCGGAAACTGAATACGACGTGATTGTAGTAGGAAGTGGCCACGCGGGGGTCGAAGCGGCACTCGCAGCCGCCAAACTTGGCAGCCGTACGCTCTTATTAACTCAAAACCTGGACACGATTTCTCAAATGTCCTGCAACCCGGCGATCGGAGGCTCCGCAAAGGGCCATCTGGTTCGCGAAATTGACGCACTAGGTGGGGCGATGGGAATCAATGCGGATGCGACCGGAATTCAATTTCGGCTTTTGAACCGGTCAAAAGGCCCGAGCGTGCGTTCTCCTCGAGCGCAGTGCGACAAAAAAGCCTATCAGTTTCGAATGAAGTTTGTTGTAGAAACCGCCTCAGCCTTGAACGTGAAACAAGCGACTGTCAGTCGTTTGGTTCTGGACCATCGGAAGGTCAGAGGCGTCGAAACGGACATCGGCGTAGTGTTTCGTGCCACATGTGTCATTATCACAGCCGGCACTTTTTTGCGCGGCCTTCTTCATATCGGGAGAAACTCAAAACCCGGTGGTCGCATGGCCGATTCAAGTTCGACGCTCAGCCAAAATTTGCGAGAACTCGGTTTCGTCGTAGGCAGGTTTAAGACAGGGACCCCCTGTCGGATTGGTCGGCGATCGATCGATTTTTCTCAGTGTAAGCTCCAAGCGGGTGACGAACGTCCGACGCGGTTCAGCTTCATTCCGATCCGCCGACAAGATTCTGATCTTTTTACACTCAATTATTGCCGAGGAGACGCGTTCCATGTGGAACAAATGCCTTGCTGGATCACGAGAACCACGCCTGAAACCCATCGAATTATTGCAGCCAATCTCAGCCGCTCCGCCCTATATTCGGGTCGGATTGAAGGTATCGGGCCGCGATATTGTCCCTCGATAGAGGACAAGGTGGTGAAATTCGCAGATCGGAACCATCAGATTTTTCTGGAGCCGGAAGGGAGGCAGACGGAAGAATTCTACGTCAACGGCGTATCAACAAGTCTTCCGTATGACGTGCAGGTCGCGTTTCTGCGCACGATTCCTGGCCTGGCGAACGTAGAAATCGTACGTCCGGGATACGCGGTGGAATATGATTACTTTCCTCCCACCCAGCTTCAAGTAACGTTGGAAACAAAATTGGTCCAAGGATTATATTTTGCCGGCCAGGTCAATGGAACGTCGGGTTATGAAGAGGCCGCCGCACAAGGACTGATCGCGGGAATCAATGCGGGCCTCAAGATGAGGGGGGAGTCGCCGTTCGTGTTATCGAGATCCGAGGCGTACGTCGGTGTGCTAATCGATGACCTCATCACTCGGGGGACAGATGAGCCGTACCGTATGTTCACGAGTCGAGCGGAGGACAGGCTGACGCTTCGACATGACAATGCCGATCAGCGGCTTACGCCCCGCGGGTTCGATATCGGTCTCGTTGATGCGCAGCGATGGAACATCTTTTCCGAAAAGCGAGCGAGCCTCGAAAAGCTACGCGCCGTTGCGCTCGGAGAGAAAATTGGCGGCGCGCCCATTTGGCAGCGGATGAAGGACACGCATTTTAGTGTCGCAGATCTTCCGGAGCATCTTTTGTGTGAAGGAACAGCAGATTTGTGGGAGGCAATCTCTACCGATGCGAAATCGGAAGGATATGTTTGGAGACAAACTCAGCAGAACGCGCGGGCACTCAATCGCCGGGACCAGGTCATTCCGGCGGAGACCGATTATACACAGATAGTGGGGCTCCGCCACGAGACGCGAGAAAAGCTTGGCCGACTCCAGCCTGCAACGATTGAGGCAGCAAGCAATGTAAGCGGGATCACACCAACCGACCTGCGAATTATCTCTATTTGGCTTGAGAAAAGTAGCTTACATAGGAACGAATCCGGCGCCAGCAGCCGCAACTGACGGCAGAGCGGCTATTCGATGGCGATAGTGGCGTTATTTTTTGCTATCTCCATTTGCAGCTACTTGCTCGGTTCGTTTCCAAGCGGATATGTCGCGGGCCGAATCGCCGGCATTGACGTTCGAAAAACCGGCAGTGGCAACATCGGCGCCACCAATGTTTTGCGCGTCCTCGGAAAGAAACACGGATATGCCGTTTTTTTCTTGGATGCGCTTAAAGGACTTCTCGCGGTTCAGCTCGCGTTCGCCGCAGCCAGACTGACAAACGCTAATCGCCAATACGCCGACTGGCTTGGAATTGTCGCGGCTGTTCTTTGCGTTCTTGGACATACTTTCCCAGTGTGGCTGAAGTTCAAAGGAGGCAAAGGCGTAGCTACTTCTGCTGGCGTGATGTTTGGATTGGCACCCGTGGCGACAATCGTTTCCGTCGCAGTTTGGTTTATCACGTTCGAGTTCACCCGCTATGTTTCCGTTGCTTCGGTTACGGCGGCCATAGCGCTGCCGATTACGATTGGGATACTTGTAAAAATCCACGCGACCGAGGGCGTAATAATTTTTTATTCAGCAATCTTGCTCGCCGCGGTGGTTTGTTGGCGTCACCGGTCGAATTTTGCTCGTCTTGCGAAAGGGACCGAGCAACGTTTCATCCGTAAATGAAGTTCGAGCGCATCTCAGTCATCGGTGCCGGCAGTTGGGGCACTGCACTCGCGGTCCTTTGGGCAAATCAAGGCAAAAAGATTACGCTTTGGGGTCGCAATCCCGAGCGCATCCGAGAAATTGAAATCGCGCGCGAGAATCGAGATTATCTTTCCGGAGTAAAACTGCCGGGTTCGGTCGAAACGACGAGTAAGCTGGCCGTTTGCGCGGAGGCTCGTCTAATTGTCTTCGTCACTCCTTCGATCGCGCTGCGAGAAATTGCGCAGCAACTGAGCGAATTCGTCAAAACCTCCGATGCGGTCTTGCTCAGTTGCACAAAGGGTATTGAACACGGCAGCGGGATGCGGATGAGCCAGGTTCTCAGCGAGGTCTTTCCGGGACATCACGTGGCGGTTCTATCCGGACCAAATCTTGCCATTGAGGTTTCACGAGGATTGCCAACCGCAACCGTCGTAGGCTGTGCTCAAGCGAACTGCGCCGAATCGCTGCAGCAGGAACTCGGCAGTTCGCGGTTTCGGATTTACACCAGTCAAGAAGTGACTGGCATTGAGCTTGGCGGTGCGTTGAAAAACATCTTCGCAATTCCAGCTGGCGTAAGCGATGGATTCGGGCTGGGCGATAATTCCAAAGCGGCCTTAGTCACCAGGTCTCTGGCGGAACTGCTCCGCTTGGGTACGGCGATGGGCGGCCACCCGACTACTTTCTATGGTTTGAGCGGCGCCGGTGATTTGATCGCAACTTGTTTCAGCGCACACAGCCGCAACCGGCGTGTCGGCGAGCAGCTCGGTCGCGGCCAATCTTTATCTGAGATCACTTCGGCGATGCGGATGGTTGCTGAAGGGATTCCAACCGCGAAGAGCGCTTTTGAATGCGCTCGTCGTTTGGGTATTGACACTCCAATCATCGATCAAGTTTACGCTGCGCTTTACCAAGGCAAATCGCCACCGCAAGCGATGCAGGAATTGTTGTGCCGAGATCAAAAAGCGGAGCGGATTTAAGCGTCTCGACTTTCACTTGCCGCGAATTGTCTGATCACCTCCGGATAAATTTCTCGCTCCGCCATTTGAATCCGCGCGTGCAGGGAATCAGCGGTGTCGTTAGGCAAAATCGGCACCTCGTGTTGCGCAATGACGTCACCGCGATCAACGCCTGCATCTACATAGTGGACCGTGCAGCCCGTGACGCTTTCGCCGGCGTTGAGCGCCTGTCTCCACGCTTCCAGTCCAGGAAACTTCGGCAACAACGATGGATGAATGTTCAAAATCCGGCGAGGAAACGCGTCTAACATCGGTGCTTTCAACACGCGCATAAATCCAGCGAGCACCACCAATCCCACGCCCGCCTCGCGCAGCAGCTGCACAAGTGCCGACTCGCTTTCCGGAGTCAACCGGGTGCGAAACGGCCCCGGTGGCAGATAAGCGTTCGGCACGCCGAACTCGCGGGCGATATCGAGAATCCTGGCGTCAAACACATCTGAAACGACTAGTCGTGGATCCGCTGGCAGTGCGCCGGAGCGAATTCGTTCCAGGATCGCGCGACAATTACTTCCTTTGCCGGAGCCGAGAATTCCGATCGGAAGCAATTTCACGTCGCGCAACTTTGTCGAATTCGTTCGATCAACGCGGATGTCGAATAACCCGATTCAAGTGGAAGGATCCGAATCTCCGCCCCGACCTTTTTGATCGCCGCGCGTTCTTCGACATCGAGTGTGTCAGCTGTGTAGTCACCGCCTTTCGCATAGACCGCCGGACTCGCGGCGATGAGGAAACGCGTCGCTCGCACCTCGCGAAAAATAGTCACGTAATCAACGCAGGCCAAAGCCGCAAGCACTTCCGCGCGCTCAGATTCGCAGTTGATGGGGCGACCTTCGCCCTTCAAGGAACGCGTCGAGGCGTCGCTGTTGATTCCCACGGCCAGGATATCACCGAGTTGGCGCGCAGCCTGCAAGTATCTCACGTGCCCCGCGTGGAGAAGATCAAAGCAGCCGTTGGTTACGACCAGCTTTTTACCAGCGGCGCGCAACTTTGCGGAAATCGCCTGTAGCTCTCCCGCCTTCACAATCTTCGTGCTCATTTCTGTGCCACGACAAACTGCACTGCGCCAGCCATGATCTCGAATGTCGCCGGTTCATTGCCGACCAGCTCCCCGTCAACATTGAACCACATTCCAGGATTCGAGCGCACCGCAACTTTTGCCGCGCGTCGATATATGACCGTCTCGTTGGAGAGATGTTTTCCGCGCAGAATTTGCGTGACCAGCACCGGCAAATCTGTGGTCGGCGTTTGCGGAATCAAAATGATATCGAATACGCCATCATTCAGAAGCGCTTCTGGCGCAACCGGGATTCCGCCGGCGACGTAGCGCCCGTTACCAATAATTACGTTGTATAAACTCACCGATAATCTTTCAGCGTCGTCGAGGACAATGGTGGTTTCGTAGGCGCGCAATTCGGAGAACGCCGCGGCAGCACTGCGCAAATACGCCAGCGGGCCCCACGTCTGTTTGATTTCGGGCGTTAACTTTTCATCAACGATTCCGCTGAATCCTCCAGCCGACACGTTGATGAAATAGCGCACTCGATCACTCGTTACGCGAACCATGTCGATTGCTTGGGTATATCCGGCGGCGATCACATCGAGACAGTCATCGACGTTACTCGGCAGGTCGATTGAGCGCGCGAAATCATTCCCGGTGCCAAGCGCCACCAAGCCCACACGAACCTCAGAATTTCGTTCTGCAATTCCGTTGATCACCTCATTCAGCGTCCCATCGCCACCCGCGGCTACAATCAGCTCGCAACCATTAGCCGCTGCGGCCAGCGCGAATTTTTCCGCGTCGCCAGGTTGCGAAGTAATCTGAATGTCGCAACCTGCCAGCCGGCTTAATCTTCCCTGCAGCTTGTCAGTATTTTCGGCGGAACCGGCCGTGGGATTAAGGATGACGCAAGTTTTCACGGCGAGAAAGCAACCCCTCATCCTCACATCGCGAAATGAGGTGGGCAATATTATAGCGAACGTTTATCGGTCGCGTTTCGCTGTCGGTGTGTGTATGATTTCGCACACTGATGGGCGATCAGAACGAGCAAAACTTCGAAACAAGTGGCTCGTCATTCAGGCTCTCGAGTCGACCAATAGTATCCTCAGGCACTGTTGCCAGTGATGAGACGGCCGAACTTCCCCGCTCCTATGGCCAGTCGATTGTCGTTGCGATCGCGCGTGATCCGGAATCGCTCTTTGTTTACTGGGACATCGATTGGTCGCAAATCTTTGGTGGAATCGTCCCGCGAGACCGCAAAGTTTATCTCCGTGTTTATGGTGACGATGGCTCGGAAGTGAACCGCATGACGGTCGAACCACTGGCGCAGAGTTGTGACGTGCGTGTTTCGCAGCCGGGCACCTCTTTTCGGATCGATATCGGCTATTTCAATCACGATCAGATGTGGCATTCAGCGGGCGTTTCCGACGTGGTCAGCACGCCACCCGACAAAATCGGGTTGCTTGCTCCGGGAGACTTCGCGCTGATCCCGTTTCACATCACTTTCCAGCGTCTGACAGAGCTGTTCCTCGACACGACAAGCGGGGAAGGTTCGTTGACGCGTTCGCTCGCCCGATTGCAAGAGAAAGTGTCGCGTGCAGATGGGTGCAGCGCGTTTACTCCTGGCGAACATGAAATTTTTCGCGCGATGAAAGCGAGCGTATCTGAAGGAATTTTTGCGCCGCGCATCGAATTCGATCCCGCCGAGGAGATGCGCTTGCAGAAAAAACTCGAGAGTATTCTCGGCTTCGGGGCGACGAGCCCGAAAAGACCGTTTGGTGAAAGTAGCCGCACCTTTTAGCCGCCGCCCAGATACGCCCTCTTCACCTGTTCGTTTGTTCGCAAGGCGGCTGAACGATCGTGCAAAATAATCCGGCCCGTCTCGAGCACGTAGCCGTATTGCGAAATGTCCAACGCGAGATTCGCATTTTGTTCCACGAGCAGAATGGTCATGCCTAACGACTTGTTGATCTCGACGATTTTCTGAAAAATTGTCTTTACTAAAATCGGCGCAATACCGAGCGACGGCTCATCCAACATCAGGCAGCGGGGCTTGCTCATGAGCGCGCGGCCAATCGCCAGCATCTGTTGTTCGCCGCCCGATAGAGTTCCGGCAACCTGGCCGGCGCGCTCTTTCAAGCGTGGAAACATTTCGAAGACGAAATCAAATTCCGGGCTGAGTTCTTTTCCCTTCTTGCGCAGGTAGGCGCCCATCAAAAGATTTTCGTGCACGGTCAGGTTCGCGAAGACCATGCGACCTTCGGGCACGTGCGAAATGCCACGCTCGACAATGCGATGTGCGGCTTCGTTGCTGATTTCCCGGTCTTCATATTTGATGCTTCCACTCTGCGTCTTGAGCAGACCCGAGATTGTGCGCAGCGTCGTTGATTTACCGGCGCCATTTGCACCGATCAACGTCACGATGTCGCCTTTGCCCACCTTGAGCGAAACGTCGTGCAACGCACTAATCGAGCCGTACGAAACCGAAAGATTCGTCAGTTCGAGCATCGCTTACGCCTTCTTTGTTTCCTCGCCGAGGTAAGCTTCGATAACTTTCGGATTCGCCTGCACTTCCGCCGGCGTGCCCTCAGCGATTTTGATTCCGTAATCGAGCACCGCGACGCGCTGACAGATTCCCATCACCACCGTCATGTCGTGCTCGACGAGCAACACGGCGATATTAAATTTTTCCTTCACGAACTGGATCAGTTCCATCAACTGTACTTTCTCGCGCGGATTCATCCCAGCAGCCGGCTCGTCGAGAAGCAAAAGTTTCGGCCCCGTCGCAAGCGCACGGACAATCTCAAGACGACGTTGATCGCCGTAGGACAAACTTTTGCAGGGCGTTTTGCGCAGATTTCCGAGGTGAAAAATCTCGAGAATCTCGAAAACCTTCTGGTTGATTTCCGCTTCTTCTTTCAAAAATGGTCGTCCGCGCCAGAGGGCATGTGCGATCCCATGCCGCAAGCGCATTGTAAAAGCAGCGCGCACGTTGTCGTAAACGCTCAGCGAAGGAAAGAGACGAATGTTCTGAAACGTGCGCGCGACACCGCGCGCCGCAATCGCCGAAGCTTTGCGGCCTACAAGCGATTCGCCGGCGAATCGTATCGTGCCCGAGGTAGGTTCATAAATCCCCGTGATAACATTGAAGACCGTCGTTTTGCCGGCGCCATTTGGTCCGATCAACCCGACGAGATCGTGCGGCCTAATCTGTAAGGTCAGGTTGGAGACGGCCATCAAACCGCCGAACCGCATCGTGCACTCGCGCAGTTCAAGCAGAGATTCCATCGGCAGGCGCGTTTTTCTTCCGGAGCAAAAATGCCGGACGTCGGATCCCGCCGAAAATTCCTTGCGGTCGCGTCAGCATCAAAATGATGAGCAGCAGTGAATAGATTACCATTCGGTATTGCTGCACCGGTCGCAGCACTTCGGGCAAAATGGTTAGCAGCACGGCGGCGACAATCACGCCGCTCGTGTTTCCCATTCCGCCGAGAATTACCATCACAATGATCTCGATCGATTTCATGAAACCAAATCCTTCCGGCGTGAGGTAGCCGATAAAATGCGCGTAAAGCGCGCCCGCGATTCCGGCAAAAAACGCAGCCAGGACGAACGCGACCACTTTGTATTTTGTCGTGTTCACGCCGATCGCTTCAGCGGCGACTTCATCATCACGCACGGTGAGGAATCCGCGGCCGTAAGCGGAATTCACCAGATTGACCACGACGTAAATGGTGATTGCCGCGAGCGAGTAGGTCCAAAAAAGAGTCGTGTAGGTGGAAGGAACCGAAAAGCCGCGCGAGCCACCCATCGTTTCGGTATTTTGTAAAATCACGCGAATGATTTCGCCGAAGCCGAGGGTGGCGATCGCGAGATAATCGCCACGCAAACGCAACGATGGAACGCCGACAAGCAAACCCGCGAGCGCCGCAGCCAGGCCGCCGACCAACAACGCGAGAACGAAAAGTCCCGCCGTGTTCATTGTGTTGGGCGCACCGAACCATTCGAACCATTTGCCGGCTCCGAAAGTGGTAACCGCTGCGGAGACGTACGCTCCTACTGCCATGAATCCGGCATGGCCTAACGAGAATTGACCGGTGTACCCGTTCACTAAGTTCAAACTCGTTGCGAGAATGATGTTGATCCCGATATTGATGACGACGATCGAGAAATACGGATTGAGCTCCACGTAGCGTGAAACGAGGAAACTGGCGGCGATGGTCGCGATCAGCGCGATTTTTGTGCGGTCCAACATCAGACTTTTTCCACCTGGCCTTTGCCGAGCAGACCGGACGGTTTGAAAAGCAAAATCGCGATCAGAAGAACGAACGCGACCGCGTCACGATAACTCGGGGGAACATGGATTATCCCGCCGTATCCCACTATGAGTGTTTCGGCAACGCCCAGAATCAGACCGCCGAGCGCCGCGCCGGGAATGTTTCCGATGCCACCAAGCACGGCGGCGACGAATGCCTTGATCCCGGGCAAAAGTCCCATGAGTGGATTGATTACCGGATAGTTGAGCGACGCGAGAATTCCTGCTGCGGCCGCGAGCGCGGAACCGAGCCCGAAGGTGAAGGAAATGATGACGTTGTTGTTTATGCCCATCAGCGAGCAAGCAGTCGGATTAAACGAAAGCGCGCGCATCGCCATTCCCATTTTTGTTTTAAGAACGACAAAGCTCAAACCGACGAGGAGCGCGAACGTCACGATAAGGACAATCAATTGGTTGCTATTAATCGTTAGGCCAGCCGTATTCAATTCCCGGTTCGGAATAATAGCCGGGAAAGGCTTTGGATCAGGACCAAAGAACACCTGACCGGAATATTCTAGAAAAAGCGAGACGCCAATCGCCGTGATGAGCACCGTCAGACGCGGGCGATTGCGCAAGGGTCGATACGCCAGTCGCTCGATCAATAGACCGGTGGCCGCGCAAATCACCATTGAGCCCACGAGCACGAGAACACCGAGTGTGACCGATGAGTGCAGCCCGAAGCTATTCATCAGCCAGCGACCCAGATAAAACCCGCTGAACGCGCCCACCATGTAAACATCGCCGTGCGCGAAGTTGATGAAGCGTAGCACGCCGTAAACCATCGTGTAGCCCAGCGCGATCAAGGCGTAGATGGAACCGAGCGAAAGCCCGTTGATCAACTGCTGAAGAAATTGATTCACGTGAGTGTCGGCACTGCGACACGCCGTTTCAGTTACGGCGAAACAGCTTCGTAGAAGTGGAACTTGCCGTCTTTGATCGTCAACACTTTCGCAGGCTTCTCTGCGTTTCGCTGCGCGTTGATCGTGATCATGCCGGTCACGCCCTCGAAGTTTTTAGTCGCGGTAATGGCATCACGAATTTTCTCGCGATCAACCGAACCGGCCCGCGTGATCGCATCGAGCAGGACTCTGGCCGCATCGTATCCCAAAGCCGCCATCGCATCAGGTTCTCGATGGAACCGCTCAGTATATTTTTTCACAAAATCTTGCACCGCCGGCGCCTGGTCGTCGGTCGAGAAATGATTGGAAAAGAAATTGCCGTCCATCGCCGGACCGCCGATTTGCGTGAGCGTGGGCGAATCCCAACCATCTCCGCCGAGGAGCGGAACAGTGATACCGAGTTCGCGTGCCTGACGCGCGATTAAGCCAACTTCGTTGTAGTATCCGGGCACGAAGACCGCCTCCGGATTTGCTGCTTTGATAGAGGTCAGCTGTGCTTTGAAATCCTGATCGCCGGAACTATAGCTCTGCTCGGTGATGACGGTGCCGCCATTTTTCGTGAAGTAATCTTTGAAGTACTGCGCGAAGCCGACGCTGTAATCTTGCCGCACATCTTTCAGAATCGCGACCTTCGTTTTGTGCAGTGAATTCAGGCAGAACTTCGCCATCACCGCGCCTTGGAACTCATCAATGAAGCAGACGCGAAAAATGTAATCGCCGATCTTGGTCACGTTCGGATTGGTCGAGCCTGGCGAAACCATCGGCACCTTGTTTTGCTGCGCGATCGGCGCCGCTTCGAGCGATCGGGAGGAAGCGATCTCTCCAATGATCGCAGAAACCTGATCGCGTGAAATGAGTTT
>WNFC01002585.1_pt1 | contig 19517 bp, 16 predicted proteins | sample 5400541 | NCBI WGS metagenome assembly WNFC01 (sample SAMN13153342, study PRJNA577476) | soil metagenome | isolation source: 120 cm saprolite under Douglas fir tree site 2 hole 2 replicate 1 | place: USA:California | collected 2015-04-18 | reverse complement strand
CTTGGCTGATCGAACATCAGTACACTGTTCGCTTGCTCATCGGCGATGCTGTATACGACCATCGCGCCAGGCAAGATCTGAGATCTTTGTTGGAAGTCCGCGGGATAAATTGTGGAACCAGGAAGATCATCGATGAGCCCGCCGGCACTGTTGACGACGTGCTATCACAATTGGCAAAGACGGATCTTGTGGTCGCGAGCAGGTTTCACAATGTTTTGTTGGCTTTATGGCTCAACAAGCCGGTTGTGGCTATTTCGTTCCATGAAAAGGTCGATTCGTTAATGAGCGATGTGGGGTTGTCGGAATTCTGCCAGGACATTGAGTGCATTGACACGCAGAAATTGATTGACCAATTTTTGGCGCTTGAGCAAAACGCTGAGAATCTCAAATCCCAAATCAAACAAAAGGCAGAGGCCTATCAGGTGGCCTTAGACGAGCAATACGACCGCATCTTTAGAGACATCAGACTGGCTGGTGTTGGTGACGGTCAGGTGACGTTGGCGCAAAGACAAGCCTAGCACAGAGCCAAATCTATTACCGTCGCTCGAGTATCCGCTTTAGATTTTTGGGCGAGTTGCGGTCCGCCCTCCTAGATCTGAGTTATTCTGTGGCGGGTGACACGTCTTACCGGACTTTGTCTCACCTCTGGTGGTTCTAGAGTTCCCCGGCAAGTGGTTCGTAACGTTTGGGAAGAGATTTTCCCTAGTATTTTCCACCCTGAAGCTGCTGCGGACACAGTCTAGGGCCGAAACGTAAAGAGCAAGCCATAACTATAGTGTTTTCAACAAATTGCGCAGGCCCAACTCGGGCCAGTGCGCAAGCTCATTTTGGATTCTGGCAGGACGATTGCCTGCATGCTCTTGGGAGTGCAGACATACAAACGGCGGCACTTGTTCGCAGACCCATGATACTGGGCGCCTCCCCAGGGTCGTCGGTCGCTAGTTCTCCTCCTTGTGGGTTTCTAAGTGCACGTTGTATGGGTGCTAGATAAATGAGGGCAGACGGCAGCTTATCCTCCGATACTAGACTCTGCACGTTCTGCCCGTCACCTGTTACTGGAGCTACTTCGGTTGGTAACGCCCGGACCACTTCAAATAGCCCTTTTAGAAACTTGGTCGAATGTATGGGCGACAAAATTCCGATCAGGTTGGCTCGGAAAAATGGCGCTCCGATCGCAGCAATGCTCACTCTGCGACATCGATCATCCGTCGTTTACAAGTATGGGTGCTCCGACGCAAGGTACGACGGCCTGATTGCATATGAGAAGACGGGAAGGTGAGGAGCGGCGACTCTTTGGAATTCGCAGACGGTGTGCCAATTTTTCTCCTCTCTGCCAGATGCTTTTACTTCTGCAGCTGGCAGAGTCTTGTACGGACATATGGGATAACCTCTGCCATGTTGCTGTGGTCTTCGATTGTTCAGAAACAGGCTTTCCCACGCTGGATCTTGATTGCATAAATTACTTCCGCTGGAAGCTCTTCTAGAGTACAGAGAAGATGAGCACCGAACTGTTGCCGAGATTGGACATAGAATGGAAAGAACAGCACATGGAATCTGAGGCGTTCTCTTATGATTCAGCCGCGGAACATGGTGACATTCTGAGTCAAGCTGTGAATGATCGCTACCGTTGTCCTGATAACTTCTTCGAGTTCGCCCTCAGGGGGTGGTTATCCTTAGACGAAGGCTTTTTCCAGTTCGGCTCGAATGCTACCTGCTACGGTCGTTCTTGCTCGGGAGTGCGACAATTTCGCGTCGAATCTTCTCTTTACGATGCACTCGAAAACGTCCATGTGGACAATGCAAAGCTTAGGCTGCCATTCGATCCAACCGAGATTATCGATAATCTTCGTCTGGAACGATATGCAAACACGCGCGGTATGGGAAGTAGCGTCAGGAGTGTTCTCAGGAGCCTGTATTACCTCCTGCGACCGTTCACAAATCTGCCCGTAAGAAAGCAGGTTCAGAAGTTCAACGCACGTAATTGGAAAAAGCTGCAATTTCCCAGGTGGCCGGTGGACACCACAGTTGAGGATATCTGCGAAAGACTCTTGTTATTGTCGATCGAAGCCAAAGGTGCGGAGAGGGTTCCATTTGTATGGTTCTGGCCGGATGGCGCTAACGGCTGTCTGATGATGACGCACGACGTGGAAACCGAGGTTGGAAGGGACTACTGCGCAGATCTAATGGATGTGGACGATTCTTTTGGAATCAAAGCGTCCTTCCAGATCGTCCCAGAGGATCGTTATGCGGTTTCCCCTAATCTACTTGAGTCAATGCGTAACCGTGGCTTTGACGTTGCAGTCCAGGACTTAAACCACGACGGCCGGCTCTTTGACAACAAAGAAGAATTCATGCGTCGGGCAAGAATCATCAACCGCTATGGGCGCGAGTACGGTGCCAAGGGATTTCGGGCTGCGGTTCTTTACCGAAAGCCCGAGTGGTATGACGTTTTTGAGTTTGCCTTCGATATGTCGGTTCCTAATGTCGCTCACCTCGATCCCCAACACGGTGGCTGCTGCACGGTTATGCCTTACTTTATTGGGGATGTTCTCGAACTCCCTGCAACCACCATTCAGGACTACACTTTATTCCATCTGCTGAATCAAAGGTCTATTGGCACGTGGAAGGCCCAAGTCGAGTTAATTCTCGAAAAACACGGTCTAGCGAGTTTCATCGTCCACCCTGATTACATTCTCGAGGCCGACACCAATTTGGTCTACCAGGGCCTGCTCGGGTACTTGCGAGAGTTAAGCGCTGAGAAGAGGATCTGGGTTGCCCTTCCGACAGAGGTCGACAGATGGTGGAGAGCTCGAAGCAAGATGTCCGTTGTAAAGCGTGGGAATTCATGGCGGATTGAGGGCGACGATACGGGGCATGCCGTATTGGCGTTCGCGAAGAACGTCGATGGCAAATTAGCCTACGAACTGGCACAAGCTACTGTGACCCAATAGATCGTCGGCAGGAGTGTCGTCTCTCATGAATTTGGCTTTCGGGGATATGCTCCAGGTAGTCGAAGCCAGAGTGAATTTCATGCAAGGCGCTGCTCCGAGAAGGCATTCTTTCGGATGATACTTCTTAAAGCTAAGCTGCCGCAGGTGAATCCAATCGTGCGGGCGCAGATTCTTTGCACGCACTTGGTGCCAGAGCCGGTTGCTGTGGGTCGTGCCAGACGATCGCGGCGAGGGGTCGCCGCGGGTGCGAAACCTTTGTACGGAGACAAGGTGCAACGTCCATAGGGAGCTTTTGTTGTCGCAATCGTAGGATCAAATCTGTTTGAAAGGGGTTGCACGAGGATGAGAATACTGTTGACGGGCCACAAAGGATACATCGGAGCGGTGGCAGCGCCCGTGTTTCGCTCTGCCGGCCACGAAGTAGTCGGCCTCGATACCGACCTCTTCGCGGGCTGCAATTTCGGGCAACCGTCCCTGGAGATTCCCGAGGTTCGCAAAGACATCCGTGACCTAATGAAGGAAGATCTCGAAGGCTTCGACGGCGTGGCGCATTTGGCCGCATTATCGAATGACCCAGTAAGCAACCTGGATCCCGGCCTTACCTATGCCATCAACCACAAGGCGTCTGTGCGGCTGGCCGAATTAGCTAAGCAGGCAGGCGTAAAGCGCTTTGTCTTTTCTTCGTCTTGCAGCACTTATGGTGCGGGCGGTGATGCGTTCCTTGATGAGGGCGCTGCGCTCAATCCGGTGACCCCCTACGGCGAGTCAAAAGTTCTGGTCGAGCGCGATGTAGCGCGGTTGGCGGACGAACACTTCAGCCCGACTTATATGAGAAATGCCACTGCATACGGTGCCTCTCCGCGTCTCCGGCTGGATCTAGTGTTGAACGACTTTGTAGCCGCGGCATTTACTACGGGCCGTATTCATATCAAGAGTGACGGTACGCCTTGGCGTCCGATCGTCCATATTCGCGACATTATCGCGGCCATGCTGTGCGCGCTCGAGGCCCCCAAGAGCGCTATCCACAATGCGACCTTCAATGTGGGCCGAACGGAGGAAAATTACCGTATTAGCGAGCTGGCTGACATCGTCGCTGAAACTGTGCCTGGCTGCCACATCGAATACGCTCCCGGCGGGGGGCCGGACAAGCGCTGTTACCGGGTTAATTGCGACAAAATCCGGGGCGCGTTGCCTAGCTTCCGACCGCAGTGGACTGCCCGCAAAGGCGCCCAGGAGCTCTATGATGCCTATCGCGCCGCCGGACTCACCGCCGAAGAGATGAAAGACGGCCGCTATTTCCGCATCAATCGTATCCAACACTTGCTGAAAGTTGGGCAGTTGGACGCTTCCTTACACTGGACTGCGACTGCTTTGACAGAGAACCTCACCGTGCCTGCCGGGTTGGATTAAAACTGGCATGACAGAAGAAGGAGAGTCACTTCTATGATCTTCACAGAGACAAAGCTGAAGGGCGCGTTCGTGATTGACATCGAGCGCCGAGAGGATCCGCGTGGTTTCTTCGCGCGTGCCTTCTGTCAGCATGAGTTCGAGGCGCATGGCTTAAAACCAATCATTGCCCAGGGCAATATTGCCTTTAACTGTAAGAAAGGCACGATACGCGGCATGCATTTCCAATTTCCCCCCGCGGCGGAAACGAAATTGGTGCGATGCACTCGGGGTGCGATCCTCGACATCATCGTGGATTTGCGTCCCGAAAGCGTGACTTATCTCGACCACATCGCCGTCGAACTAACGGAAGATAATTTCCGTGCTCTCTTTGTGCCTGAGCGTTTTGCACATGGATACCAAGTGCTCCGAGATAACACCGACACCAGTTATCAGGTTGGCGAGTTCTATACCCCTGGCTGCGAGGGCGGTCTGCTTTATGACGATCCTCGGCTGGGGTTGGAGTGGCCTTTGCCCGTCACTGTGATTTCCGACAAAGATCGGAACTGGAAACGGTTGGATGAGCAGGGAGAAGAGATCAGACAGAGGATGGGTAGGGAGCCGGTCGAGATCAGCAAGTAACCCGAGTTCTAGTCGAGGGATATCAAATGATTATCGTCGATAACGCACTGCAAGCGCGCGAAGCGGAAGCCCGGCCGATCCGGGTAGCCCTGATCGGTGCTGGCTTTATGTCACAGGGGCTGGCGAATCACATTGTGCACACCAAGCCAGGAATGCGACTGGTTGGCGTTTTCAACCGCCGGGTGCAACGCGCATTTGATCTTTGCCAATACGCCGGCATCAGCGAGGTAGCCGCTCCTACAACCCAGCAACAGGTTGACCTCGCCATCCGCGAAGGTAAGGTCGTAGCCACCGACGACGCCTTTCTGCTTGCCCGCTCATCGGGAGTAGACGTTCTGGTTGACGTGACTGGCTCGGTGGAATTTGGGGCCCGCGTGGCTATTGAGGCGTTCCGGCACAAGAAGGATGTGGTGTTGTTGAACGCAGAAATCGACGCCACAATCGGGCCTATCCTTCAGGTGTATGCAGCAAAGCATGGTGCGATTCTATCTGCGTGTGACGGAGACGAGCCGGGACTGCAGGTCAACCTATACCGCTGGGTCAAGGGGCTGGGATTAACGCCGCGTGTGATTGGCAATGTCAAAGGTCTTCAGGACCCCTACCGCAATCCCACAACTCAAAAGGGTTTCGCCGAAAAGTGGGGACAAAACCCGGCCATGGTGACCAGCTTTGCTGACGGCTCCAAAATTAGCTTTGAGCAAGCGATCGTCGCTAACGCCACAGGGTTCGTCGTGCGCTCGCGGGGGATGTCGAGAGGGATAGAGTACAAAGATGATGTCATGAAGATCGGCAAGATCTACGACGTCGAAGAGATCCGCAAGCTAGGCGGCGTTGTGGACTATGTGGTTGGTACGCCCCTGACGAAATTGTACGTCCTCGCCGAACATCCTGATCCCAAGCAACAACACTATCTCAATCTGTATAAGATGGGGGATGGTCCGCTGTACTCCTTCTTCACGTCTTATCATTTGGTGCACTTCGAAGTGCCCAACGCGATTGCGCGGGTGGCGCTGTTCCGGGATTCCGTTGCGAAGCCTCTCGGTGGCCCGGTGGTCGAGGTTTGTGCGGTGGCCAAGCGTGATCTGAAGGCTGGGGAGGTTCTCGACGATTACGGCATGTATATGACTTACGGCGAGGCGGTAAACGCGGAGGAGATGTGCCGCAATCACTACCTTCCTGAGGGTCTGGTCGAAGGCTGCGTGCTGACGCGGGACATCCCGAAAAATTCCGTCATAACATATGAAAACGTCACTCTTCCTCCGGACCGACTGGCCGACCAACTTCGCGCCGAGCAATATCGCCACTTCCGGGGCGAAACCTGGCTGGAGGAACTTGTGAGTATGCACGCCAGATAGTCCGGTGTGACCTGGAGGATGTTATATGAAAGTCGTTCTTTTTTGTGGTGGGCTGGGATTACGCATCCGTGATGCGGAAGACATTCCCAAGCCTATGGTGCATATCGGGTACCGCCCAATCCTCTGGCATGTCATGAAGTACTACGCCCATTTCGGGCACAAGGATTTCATTTTGTGCCTGGGATACCGCGCCGAAGCCGTCAAGAATTATTTTCTCAACTACAACGAGTGTGCCTCCAACGATTTTGTCTTGTCCGGCGGGGGCAAAAACCTCGAGTTGCTCAACAGCGATATTCATGACTGGCGCATCACCTTCGCGGACACGGGGATCAATTCCAATATCGGCCAACGTTTGAAGGCGGTCGAGAAGTATCTGGAAGGAGAAGACGAATTTCTGGCGAATTATAGCGACGGACTCACCGACATGCCTCTTCCCCAACAGCTGGACCACTTTCACGAGCACGGCAAAATCGCCAGCTTTCTCTGCGTCCGGCCGAACCTCAGCTATCACCTAGTTTCGTTGCAGCAAGGCAACGGTAGCCTGGTCTCAGAGATTCATGCCATTAATAATGGAGATGTGCGGATCAACGGAGGATTCTTCATCTTCAAGAAGAAGATCTTCGAATACATGCACGATAAAGAGGAGCTCGTAATCGAGCCTTTCCACAGACTAGTAAGAGAGCAGCAGTTGATTGGCTATCCCTACGACGGCTTCTGGGCAAGCATGGATACCTTCAAAGATAAACAGCAGTTGGAAAGCCTATGCGCTAGCGGCGTGGCGCCGTGGGAAGTGTGGAAAGCAAATGGCAATCGAGCAGCACGATAGGCCCCGGTAGTTTCGAACACGCTCACATGCTGGCTCTCAACTTTCTCCAAAGCGGCAGCGCGCCTCTTAAAATCTTGTGTGTCGGGTCGCACTCGGATGACATCGAGATTGGCTGCGGGGGAACCATTCTGCGACTGCTTTCAAACTACGCGAATTTGGAATTTGTTTGGATTGTTTTCAGTTCCAGTCCGGAGCGCGAACGGGAGGCTCGCACCAGCGCAGAGCTATTTCTCAAAGGAGCGAAGCAAATAGAGGTCATCGTAAAGGACTTTCGCGACGGCTTTTTTCCGTTCTGCGGTTCGGAAATCAAGAGTTTCTTTGAGGGATTGAAATCGGTGTCACCGGACCTCATATTTACACACAACCGAAAGGACGCGCATCAAGACCATCGATTACTGGCTGAGCTGACCTGGAATACTTTCCGGAATCATTTGATACTTGAATACGAAATTCCAAAATACGATGGGGACCTGGGACAGCCAAATTTCTTTGTGCCGCTTGAGCAGGACAACTATCAGAAAAAAATTCGCTACCTTACGGAGGCCTTCGAAACGCAGCACGCAAAACGCTGGTTTGAACCAGAGACATTTCTGGCACTTATGCGTTTGCGAGGAATGGAGTGCGTTTCTCCCAGTGGATACGCTGAGGCTTTCTACTGTCGCAAGCTTGTGCTGTGAATTGAAGAGGACGATGCATCAACTCGCCATGAGAAGGTGCAACGAATCCTGCCGTTTCGTTGGTCTTTTCCCAGGGTAATGTAGGTATTGGTTGTGTCCCAGACTCAACTCATTGTGTACGGCCTGTTGCTTTGAGGCCGCTGTCTCTTTGATTTTCACAACTAGCATACGACGGCCAGAGGCGGTCGCAAATTAAACGCAACACCATAAGTAATTCACCTGGTTCGCAGCACTATGAATTTTCGAGAAGAGTTAGCGTTACGGTTGGCGCGAGACTGGCAGACGATGGTGCCCACTAGACCTTCCCAGATTGATCCTACCGACGTACTGGGGCGCGGTCGAGGAAGCTTTGTGCATGCGGTCAGATCAGGTTTGTACACATTGCTCGTTCTCGCAGTGGCTCTTGGTGCCGGCGCGTACAGCCTCAGAGAATACAGCATATTCAGTTGCCCAGCTTCTGGATACGGTTCCGACGGGTACCTCGGCTACTGCGGCGCGACGAGTTACGGTGACTACGACCACGGCGCTATCTGGTTTGGCCTCGAGCCGGTGGCAGTCGACGCCGCCACGAACGCGCAGGTGCTTTTTCTCGGGAATAGCCGCATGCAGTTCGGGTTCTCTAGTAAGGCGACGGCTGACTGGTTCTCGTCGCACTCTGAGAGCTACTACTTACTGGGCTTTTCGCACAACGAGAACTATACTTTTGAGGCGCCGCTCGTGCGCAAGCTCCGCCCGAGGGCGAAGGTTTATGTGATCAATATCGACTTGTTCCTTGAGCGATCCGAGAGTGGACCTGGCAAAACCGTCATGCGGGATGAGTCGGCGAGAACTCGCTATGAGCAGAAGCGTCAGTGGCAAGGGATCCACAAGGAGATTTGCACGACTATAAGGGCTGTTTGTGGACATGAGGCCTCCTACTTTCGGTCGCGATCTGCGGGTGCTTGGCTTGTGGCTGGTGGCCGGTTCACGAGCGAGCCGGTATCCTATGATGAGGATATCGACCAGAATATGCTCGCTTCATATACAACGTTGGGAAACGAGTTTCTGCCCAGCCTCTCCGCCGACCATGCGTGCACGATATTAACCATCGTCCCGACGGTGAAAACGCCTATCGGGACCGCCAAAGCCATTGCCGCCGCGCTTGGCTTGAACCTGGTGGCGCCAAGGCTGGCCGGGTTGATCACATTCGATCAATCCCACCTCGACCCAGGAAGCGCGCAACGTTGGTCCGCCGCATTTCTTGAGGAGGCCGGCCCGCAGATTCGGAAGTGTCTCAACGAATAGCAGGAATCGCATGTCGCGATATGCGACGCACTAGCGTCGTGAATCACTAACTAACTATGATGGATTGGCTGCCTGCCCCCCAGGACTTCCGAGGCCGTCTTCGCCTGGCGCTGGAACCGTCGGCGGATCGCCTAGAGAAGCTTGCTGCACTTTCCCAGCACCGGCTCGGCTTTCTCGAAACGATCCAGCTTGATCGCGCCCTTGGCCAAGCTTGTGCGGAATCACCCCACGGATGCTCGTCTGTTCGGCTGGCGATGCTCGCTTCCACAACGGTCGACCATCTGGTGCCGGCTATCCGAGTCTCTGGTTTGCGTCGACGGTTGCTTATCGATATCCACATCGGACCATACGGGCAATACCGGCAACAACTGCTCGACGCGGAGTCGACACTCCATCGGCTACGCCCCCAGATCGTCTTGCTCTCGCTTACTGCGCGCGAGGCGATTGCGGCCGTGCCACTGACGGCGACGGCAGCCGAGGCGGATGCAGCGATCGGCCGGTCGATCGATGAGTTGCGTATGCTCTGGCAAAAAGCGCAAGAGACATTCCACGCAATCGTGATCCAACAGACTTTCTTGAACACTGCCGATCCGCTGTTTGGCAGTTACGACCGTCTTGTTGTGGGCGCGCCAGCGCAGCTGATCGCCCATCTAAACGAACGGTTGTCACAAGCAGCCGCCGAAGATAGCGTTCTGCTTCTGGATATAGCACGAGCCAGTGAACGTGATGGATTGGATGCTTGGTTTGATGTTACGCGCTGGCTACAAGCGAAGATGGAAATCGCGCCACAGGCTGCGCCCATGTACGGCGAATTGCTCGCCAGAGTCATCGCCGCCCAGCGCGGATTGTCAAAAAAATGTCTTGTCCTGGATCTCGACAACACTCTTTGGAGCGGCGTGATCGGTGACGACGGGCCGGAAGGGATCATCCTGGGGGAGGGCACCGGGACCGGTGAAGCGCACCTTGCGCTGCAGCGTTACGCCAAGCAATTGAGAGAGCGTGGCGTGATTCTGGCCATCTGCTCGAAGAATGACCCTGCGGTAGCAGAGGCGGTGTTCCGCGACCATCCCGAGATGCTCTTGAGGCGGACCGATATCGCGGCCTTCGTCGCGAACTGGGAAGACAAGGCAGCCAACCTGAGGCGAATTGCCGAGGAGTTGAACATTGGAATCGAGAGTTTGGTCTTTGTCGACGATAATCCCGCGGAGCGAGCGCGCATTCGACAGAGCCTCCCCATGGTAGCCGTCCCCGAGCTGCCCGCCGACGCAGCCCAATACGTCCGGTGCCTAGCGGACGCGGGCTACTTCGAGTCTGTCGTCTTCACCGCCGACGACGCGCGGCGCGGGGAGCAATACTCGGCCAACGCTTCGCGAGAGGCCTTTCTCGAGTCGTCGCAGAGCATGGACGACTTTCTGCGCGGACTCGAGATGTCGGTGACCTTCGGACCCTTCCAAACCGTCGATCTGGCGCGTGTCGCACAGTTGATCGGGAAAACAAATCAGTTCAATCCGACGACCCGACGGCATTCCCTTGAAGATGTGGCGAGGTTCGTCGCTACCGATCGATGTCTCACACTGCAATTCCGCCTCGTCGACAGGTTCGGCGACAACGGTCTTGTCAGCGCGATGATTCTGTGTCCGGACCCGCGGGCGCCCGATTTGCTCGAGATCGATACCTGGGTCATGAGCTGCCGGGTGTTCGGCCGGCAATTGGAGCTGGAAGCGATGAATATCGCGGTGGAGACAGCGCGTCGGAGGGGTGTACGGGTGTTTCGCGCCGACTACATACCAACGTCGAGAAACGGTGTCGTCAGGGAGTTGTACTCGGCCCTCGGCTTCACGCTTGCGCAAGAAACCGCGCCCCATGACGGCGCGACCCGGTGGTTCTTGCAGTTGTCCGACTATGGGCCTCACTCTACCCGTATTGCCAGGAGATCGGAGTAGCATGACGGAGCAAGACATTCTGAACGGGTTGGCGCGAATTCTCCGCGACCTTTTGTCGGACGATTCCATCGTGCTGACAATGGAGACCAAGCGCGAGGATGTGGCCAAATGGGATTCTTTCGCCTACGTAAGCTTCATTGTCGCAGTCGAGATCGAATTTGGCTTGAAATTTGGGGTGGCTGAGGTCGAGTCGTTTCAAAACGTCGGCGCCATTGTGCGAAGGATTAGCGCGCTTTTGCCCACGCTGTACAGCAGCTAAGATAAAGGAGCGACGCGGCCAAATGCTATTCAATTCTTATGAGTTCATTTTTGCCTTCCTGCCGGTAGTTGTGGCTGTGTTTTTTGCGCTGGGCAGGGCCTCTCGTGTGTGGGCGCTGCGTTGGGTAATCGCCGCATCCCTATTCTTCTACGCCTGGTGGAGGCCGTTGAATGTGCTCATTATCGCGCCGTCGGTGCTGATCAACTTCGTGCTGGCGCGCATGCTGCAGCGCCTGAACAAGCAGGGGCGTCGCAGTACTGCCCAAGCTGTTCTCCTGGTGGGCATCGCGTTCAACGTGGCGTTTCTCGGCTACTTCAAGTACTCGAATTTTCTCGTGAGCGCCATCAACGATGCGTTCGGCACGCAGATGTTTCTGGCGCGGATCATCTTGCCGCTTGGAATATCGTTCATTACGTTTCAGAAGATCGCTTTCTTAATCGACGTTCACGCAGGTCGAGTTGAGGCATTCACGCTACAGGACTATTGCTTGTTCGTACTCTTCTTTCCGCAGCTCATCGCTGGTCCGATCGTGCACTATCGTGAAATGATGCCGCAATTCCACGGCGTGTCGTGCCGTTTCGATATGGACAACGTGTCCGTTGGCGTGACATTGTTCGCGTTCGGGCTGTTCCAGAAGGTGTTTCTCGCCGATAACGTCGCGCGATTTGTGACGCCCATCTATGAACAAGCCACCTCGGGCAGCAGCATCGCCTTGTTGTCGGCCTGGATTGCGGCGATCGGGTTCACGCTGCAGATCTATTTTGATTTTTCGGGGTACACCAACATGGCACTCGGTATCGCCCGGTTTTTCGGAGCCCGGCTACCGCCAAACTTCAACTCGCCTCTTCGGGCTTCGAGCATCATCGACTTTTGGCAGCGATGGCACATGACGTTGACGCGCTTCCTGACGGCGTATATTTACAATCCGTTGGCACTCTGGTTGACTCGCCGCCGTGCGGCCAGGGTCCGCTCAGGTTTCGTCGGGCCGAGCAAGGGCCCTGGGGCATTCATCGAGCTATTGATGTTCCCCGTTTTGTTGACGATGCTTGTGTCAGGAATCTGGCACGGCGCCGGCTACACATTCATCGTATGGGGCGTGCTCCACGGTCTGTTTCTGACAGTAAATCATGCGTGGCGACTACTGGGGCCTAAGCTGTGGCGTGATAAATCACACTATGAGCGATTCATGCAACCCGCTGGCTTCATCATCACCTTCGCATGCGTCGCCGCATCGATGGTTATTTTCCGTTCGGCGAACCTGAAGACGGCGACCGATCTGCTTCAGGGAATGCTCGGTCTGCATGGTATCGGGTTATCTGGATTGAGAAGTGGCATGGGTCTAAAGAGAATGGCATTCTGGATCGCCACCTCGGCATTCATTGCCTTCGCGTGCCCGAACACGCTGCAGATACTGAGGCGGTACGAGCCAGCGCTTGGTTGGAAACCGAGCTCACACGACGGCGCGACTGCTGAAGCCCGCATCCTATGGGAACCGTCGCTGGCGTGGGCCGTCGCGGTGGCGATGATCGCGGCTATCGGGATTCTTCATCTTGGCGGCCGAAGCGAATTCCTCTACTGGCAATTCTAGTAGAATGTCTCTGAGACATTGTTACCGCGCCGGAAAGCCGGAAAGCGGTTCCGGACATCTGAGTATTTCCACTGAACGTAAAAGCGCTTCTCCCACTTACTCTTCGCCTTCATAGACAGGAATGTCTATGCTGAGAGTCGGCCCATTTGATGTGTTATTCGTTGGCTAGAACCTTGTGTTCCGCAAGTTCGAAAAGCAGAGACGCGATTCTTGCGGACAAGGCAGCCAGCAACGGAAGGCGCAGGAGATCGAGCGTTTTAACTACCCATCTTTCCGGGGGAAGCGAACTCTTTGGACGACTTGGTGGGTCCGCAGATGAATCGTCTCGCATGAGATGATTCAGCGCTGGCCCGACTTGGTCATCTTGGGTAAGACACGTGCGCCTGTTCCTTGAACCTCAGGCGGCAATTCAAACACAAAGAGTGTGCGACCGCCGATGATAGCGATATATTGCTGCTCTGCAAGCGCATAAGAGATCGGCGGAGCATGGATTAGGCCTCCAAGCGGCGTGGTCCAGAGCCTTGCACCTGTATCAGCGTCTAAAGCAAAGAAATCCTGCCCAAACCCTGCGAAGACCAAATCCCCACTGGTGGAAAGCACCCCACCCAGCTCAGGTCGCACTTCCGAGCCGCCGGCGGCAAGTAGCGAATCCCAGCGCAATTCCCCAGTCGAAACGGCAATAGCCCGAACCGCGATAGTGCTCGGCTGGTTGGGTGCGCGCTGAAACCCACTGCCGACGAAAGGCGTGCCATTATGGAAGCTGGGGCCCTCGTCCTCGAAAAAAATGTCGGCCGCATCAACGGAAGGAACAAACAGGAGATTTCGCTGGGGGTCGAACGAAGGCGGCCACCAGTTAGTGGCCCCACCGGCGGCTGGCCAAATAACCGTCCCGGACTTACTCGGATGCGAGTTGGGCAGCAGAACTGGCCGCCCGTCAGCGGTAATCCCAGAGGCCCATGTCTCCTTGGCGAAGGGCTTGGCGAAAAGAAACCGGCCCGTTTTTCGATCGAGGGCATAAAAAAAGCCGTTGCGGTTGGCAAAGAAGAGAGCGGGCATGGTTTGGCCCTGCCACTTGATGTCCGCTAGAACGGGCTGTTGGGCGGAATCCCAGTCATGATCATCTGAATGTGTAAACTGGTAGTACCATCGCAGTTGGCCAGTTCGCGCATCGAGAGCAACCACAGAACACGAGTACAAATTATCGCCTGGCCGGGTTTTGCTGCTGAAATCGGGTTCTGGATTCCCAGTTCCCCAATAGATGAGCCCCAGAGCTGGATCGTAAGAGCCGGTAGTCCAGGTTGCTACACCGCCATGTTGCCAAGAGTCATTGCCCCAAGTCTCGTGGCCTGCCTCGCCGGGACCGGGCACGGTGTAGAACTTCCACAGTGGAGATCCATCCGATGCGGAAAAAGCAGTAATAAAGCCCCGGATGCCAAAGTCACCGCCAGCGATACCGACAACGATGCGATCATCAATCGCAAGCGGGGCACCCGTCATCGAATAGCCCCGGTGCCAATCGCCGACCTCTATATCCCAAATCTTGCCGCCCGTAGCAGCATCCAGTGCAAGGAGATGTGCATCGAGTGTCGCAACGAACACTGTTTTGCCAAGGACTGCGACTCCTCTGTTTTGCGCGCCGCAACATAGGGGAATATTGGAGGGAACAGGACGATGAAACTCCCATAAGACTGCTCCAGTCTTGGCATCGAGAGCAGTCACACCTTCAGGCGATTCAGTGACAAACATTCGACCGCCTGAGACGATTGGTGAAGACTCCAGGGAAGGGCTACCTGCCGGCAATTGGGCAGCCCAAGCCAATCGCACGTGCTGAATATTGTGGCGCGTGATCTGATTTTGAATGGCGTGCCGATATCCCGCGTAATTCCCAGCATAGGTGAGCCAGCCTCCAGACTGGCCGGCGGAGTGGAGCATGTCCGATGACACCGGCTGAAACGCAGAGATCTCTCCATCCGAGAATTGCTTCCCCACCGCCGCATCGAGTCCGGATTGCCTGACGAAAGCGCAGACCTGCCAGATCTCGATGTCCGACAGAGGCTGCGCCATCATGATGGTTTTGGGAAGGCCCCACTTCACCGTTGAGAAAAATGTCCAATCGGTTGTATTACCCATTTTCCTAACCAGATCGGGCCCGGTTCGACCGCGGGCATTATCTCCATGACATTCCGCACAAATCCGATCATAGATTCGAGCCCCAGCCGCGGCCGGATAGCGACCTGTATATGGGTTTAGGATGCCTGAGTTTACGTTCGGCACTACCGCCAAGTGCCTCAAGTTGACGGGGCTGCCTGGCCGAATCCATTTTAAAAGCGATGGAAAGGGGATTTCGGGGATTTTGCCGGATAGTTTTGCCTTCAGTACGACGAATCGCCAAGCGACGGCGTTGGAAACAAGCGCCGCCGCACCAGACAACAGGACGACAAAGATGGCTCCGATTGCGAATATCTGCAGCAGGCGTTTGATTAGTTTCATAATTGAGCCGCGACTAAGCAAACTGCCTTCCCACAGGTATTGGAATTAGGTACTTTACGCAGGCTGCGAATGCACCCTGTTGCGTCTCGCTACCGGATAAATATAGCGCAGATTCTGGCGATGCCGCTTTGGCATCAGCCTTCGCTGTGTCCGGATTGGCAACGAGGTCGCAGTTTTCATTATATACGGTACGCAGAATGCCAAATCAGTTCTAGCACGAGGCTTGTGGGCAAAGTGGCCGGATAACCTTGAGGGATTCGACGCGGATCACGCGCCGAGAAGCCTCTTCTGCGCATAAACCGCTTCGGCAAATCTGCGGGCATACGATTTCAACGGTGCAGTCCATTTGCACCACAATGTCTTTGGCGTAATAGTGCGGCTGGTTTGGCCGTCCTGCGGGACAGGCCAAATTCCGGGTGAGAACGGGGCGTGGTCTTGTCTGGATTGCCACGAGCACTAAACTCTATGCTCTCTGAATTTGCCTTGGGGCTGGTGGTTCGCTCCACATGCTGCTACATTGTGGAGCCGGGGCGACTCGCGGTTGACACGACAGAATATGATGCCTATGCTTTTCTGCGACGAGGAAAACGGAAATTCGGGATCAAGGCAACAAATGGCATGCCCCCGATAAAGGTGATGGTGCTTTTCGCAATCGGTCTGACCGGCGCGCTCTCCAGTACCGCCCAAAACGCAAGTTCGCCTGCACCGCAGCCAGCGCCCTCCAGCAAGCATACGATCACCGTCAACTTCGATTACGATTTTTCGAAAACTCCGGCTTGCTCGAAGACGGTCACGAAGGCGTGTGTCCAGAAGTTCATTGTATATGACATTTCCGCCGGACTCACAGTTCGCACCAAGCTATTTTCCATCCCCGTTCCTCCCGGGGAAACAAAACTCGTCAAGGGCATAACGGGCAAGAGTCCGCTTCTTCTCATTGAGTCCGGCAGGCATCGGATTGCGGTTACAGCGCAAATGGCCGACGGCAAGGAATCGGACATAGACGCGGGCATGACCTGGGTAGAAGTCCCTGCGTCAGAAAACAAACTCGTCACTGCTCCGAAATAAGCGGCGTCTTTGCTTCGTTATTCTTCCTTCGAATTTCCGCACTGTTTTTCGCGTGACCTATCGTTGCGCCGCGTTCGACCTATCATCGGATCCCACACCGGGTTGGGTGCGCCGCCTACACCAGGCGGTCACAAGTGACAGTCCTTGCCAAGCCCACTGTGATGGGTTCGACGGCGCGATCCCGGGTTAGCAAGAGAAACCTATGAAGAACGGACCTCGAGATGCGTTCTGATTGACTCCCGAACCGGCTGGAAAGTCATTTTCGGCCTCGCCCGCTTACTGGTGCTGGAGGATTCATGCGAAATCGTGAGAGTGCCTCGCCAAGGTTCTGGATGAAGGCTTCTGAATTGTATAGTTCTGCGCTGGTCCGCAAACTTTCGCGAGAAGCGGTCGGCTCGACTTCATCCAGCTGGAATTCCTTCGCAACGTCTTCGGCGATTTTCGGCTGAATCGGCCTTTGTTGTTCTACATAGGCATTAATCAGAGAGTGTTCGCACAACAGGTTCACGACGCGAGGGATCCCCAGAGAATATAGATGCACGGTATCCATGGCCACTGGGCTGAATATTGGCTGCTGACCTGGAGTTGCTCCGGCGATTTTTAGTCTTTCGAGAATGTAGTTGTGCGTCTGCTCCTTCGTCAAAGGGGTCGTTTTGCACCGAATCATGACGCGCTGCCGGAGTTGCCGAAGTTGGGGCAAATTCAGCTTCTCCTCAAGCTCAGGCTGTCCGGAAAGCACGATCTGCAGAAGCTTCTCCGAGGAAGTCTCCAAATTGGTCAACAAGCGGATTTCTTCAAGCACTGGAAATGTAAGATTTTGGGCTTCGTCAAGAATCAGTACGGCGGTTTCACCCGCGCGGAATCGTTCCAATAGCCATTGATTCAATTTCATCAGCTGCTGACTCTTGGAACGCGATTCGCATGGAATATCAAATTCTGCAAGCACAAAATCGAAGAGCTGCGCGGAATTCATCCTGGAGTTGAATAGAAACGCCGTTTTCGTCGGGCGCTCATGCAGCCAGTCGAGCAAGCGGTTGACAAGGGTGGTCTTGCCGGTTCCCACTTCGCCCGTGAGCGTGATAATCCCTTTCCTCGTCTGAATGCCGTACGTCAGGCTGGACAGAGTCTCTTCAACCTGTTGCGTAAAAAAGAGATACCTCGGATCCGGGCTAACGTTAAACGGGTTTTCTCTCAGCCCAAAGAAATTCTTGTACATGATGTCGGCATTTTCACGATCCGTTACTTGTGCCTGTGCCCCTCCACTTATTGTCTCATTACATCGCGGTCTAGCAAATTCTCGCAGCGTAAACAGAAAAATGTGGACAGCCGCTCGGCACTATCGAAGCACAAATGGCCGTGTGTGCCATTGGAAGCTCAGCGTGATCTGATGCACGAGATAGTTGGTACTGCAACCGGGCCCGCTGCAAGGGGAAAAATTCGTATTCTGATTCTGGGCCTGATAAGCAATCGAGAAATCTGTCTCGCGCCCAAGGGGTCGGTTCACACCAGCGCCTGCATACCAGGAATTGTAAGCGGGTGACGAGACACCGTTCAGGTTAGTGAGCCCAGCGTTTTTCGCATAGGAAAAATTCAAGTTCCCTTGCCATATCCGTGTAAGCTGGCGATTAGCGGATACCGCAACTTGGTCGCCACTTGATCCAACCAGGACTCCACCCCCGCCGTTTACTCCGTGCGAATAGTTAAGTGAAACGCCGCCCCGCTTGAAAGCATATGTGAGCGTGGCGTTGCCGGAAACTGAATTTCTTTGCGACTTACTGGAGATCGGGATGCGGTAGGTGGTGACTTCGGGTCCGGCGGCAAGCTGCAAGGCCATTCGTCCAGTGATCTTCCGTCCGTAATTTAGTTGAGCCAAATGGTCGCCAAGCGCTTGGGGTATGCCCAGGAATTGATACACGCTGAATCGATAGGAAATGCCAATCCTGTTCTTTTGCGAGAGCGCGTAGTTGTAACCCGCCGTCAAAGTAGGATTGTTGCTTTCGATGTTGCCGGGCTCGACGAATCGCAGCATCCCATATACGCTTGCCAACGTGATTGAAGTGCGCGCACTTACCTGGTAGGTCAGCTGAGCTGCACTGCTGCTGCTATATCTGGAACCCACACTCGCGAAGTTACTTTGGCTAGGCATATAGGTGCCTTGCAGCCCAGGTATGGGTACTCCTAAGAATCCGCCGATACCGGGAAAGGAAAGACCCGTGGACGCGCCGAATCCGAAAGCACTCTGCGGGAGGTAGGAAAACTGCTCCATAAACAGAAGTTGCCACCGACGCGTGTTGATTTGGTATTCGAGCGCCAGTTGGTGGAATTGACCGTTGCCTTGTCCACTATCGTTAGAAAAATAGCTTCCCCCAGAGTAGTTTACTTTGAGTAAGGAACTTCTCCATTCTTGAGACAAGCTCAGATTGCCGGTGGCGTAATTTGTCGAAGTCCACCCGCTATTTGCTGTGGAATTCACGGGGCTGGAACGAAGCGTGTTGCTGTATTGGATGCCTGGCACCCAATAGCTGTGCCGCATTGCAGGGAATCCAAGTGTGGGAGCTTGCACTCCGGTTAAAGGGCCGTTGTCCGGCTGAAGATTTTGTGGGCCCCGGTCCTGGTTTGCGTTGTCGTCCTGTTGATCGCCGCCTAGATCAGGAAGAGGCAAGAGTACACGAGCCGCGGGCTTCGGTTTCTCCTCGCCCTCTTGTTGCGCCCGCAGCGGGATTGCGCAAAGGGAAGCCGCTGCCGCCGCAATGATCCAGCAAGCTGATTGTTTCCAAACGTTCATCTCACTTCCTCAAGGCACTACGATGACGTCTCCCGGCTGCAATTCGATGTTTTGGTTGACGTTTTTCCCTTTGATTGCTTCTTTGTAATTAAATGGAATCCTCATCGGCTTGCCGTTGACGTTCCTGAGGACGTAAATATTCTTGATGCGAGCAAACGTCGTAAATCCGCCGCTGCCAGAAAGCGCCTGCAGCACCGTCATGTGCGGAACCAGCTGATATGCGCCTGCTTTGTTGACTTCTCCGTTGACGTAAATCCGTCGGCTGT
>WNFC01002583.1_pt1 | contig 19520 bp, 16 predicted proteins | sample 5400541 | NCBI WGS metagenome assembly WNFC01 (sample SAMN13153342, study PRJNA577476) | soil metagenome | isolation source: 120 cm saprolite under Douglas fir tree site 2 hole 2 replicate 1 | place: USA:California | collected 2015-04-18 | reverse complement strand
AGGTGCAGGTGCTCAAGGTTGCCTCCGCCCATGATGTGGGCCGAGCGCTCAATCCGCCGGCCGCCGAGGGGCAGATCCACGGCGGCATCCATATGGGGCTGGGCTATGCCTTGTCCGAGGAGCTGCTGATCCAGGAGGGACGCGTAGTCAATCCGCAGTTCATGGAGTACGCGCTTCTCCCCGCCTCCGACATGCCCGAGATCGTGGTCGAGCTGATCGAGACGGTGGACGAGGCTGGGCCCTTCGGTGCCAAGGGGCTCGGCGAATCGGGGACCATCCCGGTAGCCGCCGCGGTCGCCAATGCCGTGAAGGACGCCGTGGGCGTGCGCCTCACCGAGCTGCCCATGACGCCCGAGCGCGTGTTCCGGGCGCTTTCGTCCCGGGCCGCGTCATGATGTCGCAGCCGCCGGCGGAGTCTCTGCCGCGGGAAGAGCTGGAGCGGCAGACGCTCGAGGGCATGCGCTGGACGCTGGGTCGCGTTCTGGTCAATCCCGCCTGGCGGAGGCGTCTGGCCGGCGCCGAGCCGGGCGACATCCGCGCCGTCGCCGACTGGCTCCGCCTGCCCTTCCTGACCAAGGACGAGCTGCGCGACGCCTATCCGTTCGGTTTGTCCTGTGTCGAGCGCGAGCGGATCCTGCGCATCCACATGTCTTCGGGCACCACGGGCAATCCCGTGGTCAATCCGTACACGCGGGCCGATCTCGACCAGTGGGCGACCGTGATGGCCCGCTGCTACGCGGCGGCGGGCGTCGGAGCGGGGGACGTGATCCAGATCACTGCGTCCTTCGGCCTCTTCACGGGCGGCTTCGGGTTCCACTACGGCGCCGAGCGTATCGGGGCCATGGTGATTCCTCTCGGGGCCGGCCGGACGTCGCTGCAGCTTCAGGTCATGCGCGACCTCCGGGCCACGGTGCTCGCGGGCATCTCGACGTATCCGCTGCGTGTGCTCGAAGTGGCGCGCGAGGAGCAGTTCGACCTCGCCTCGCTCAGCCTCCGCGTGGCCATCCTGGGCGCGGAGATGTGGTCTGACGATCTGCGCCGGCTGATAGAGCGCGAGCTTCGCATCACCACCTTCGACATCTTCGGCATGACGGAGACGGGCGGTCCCGGGCTCGGCATCGACTGCCAGGCGCGCGAGGGCATCCACGTCTGGGAGGACCACTACTTCTGCGAGGTGGTGGATCCGGTTACGGGAGCCCCACGCCCGGACGGCGAGGAGGGCGAGCTCGTGGTGAGCACGCTCACCCGCGAAGGCCTCCCGCTGATCCGTTACCGCACGCACGACCTCACGCGGGTGCTGAGCCGGAGCCGCTGCGCGTGCGGGCGCACCCATCTGCGCATGGACCGGGTTCGGGGGCGGACCGATGACATGGTCATCTTCCGCGGCGTCAATTTCTATCCGCGGCAGATCGAATCGCTCGTGCTCAAGCAGTCAGGGGTCGGCCACGAGTACCAGATCGTGCTCGACCGCGCGCCCGGCGGCAGCGACCGGCTCGCCCTCCTCATCGAGGCTCGGGAGGGCTTCACCCAGGCCGGGCTGCCCCGCCTGCGCGCCGATCTCAAGCAATTTCTCAATCTGAGCCCGGAGATCACCGTGCTCAAGGAAGGCGAGCTGCCACGACCCCCCGGCAAGTCAGTGCGTGTCGTGGACCGCCGCTAGGCGGTTCACGCTACGTTGACAAGGAGCCGCCGAGCGCCGAGACTATCGCCCGAGGAGGCCTCACCCATGCCTGACGCTCAGGAACATCCGCTCGTCCCGACGCTCAAGCGACAGCTCGTGAAACGCCAGATCGACCGGCGCGAGTTCCTGCGCTACGCAACCCTGCTCGGCATGGCCGCGCCGGCCGCCTATGCCTTCGTCGGGAAAGTGACGGGCGAGCCGCTTGTCGCGCCCGCGCAAGCTCAGGGGGCCCTGCCCAAGGGCGGGACGCTGCGGATCGCCATGCGCTGCCAGGATCTCAAGAGCCCCCACACCTACAGCTGGATCGAATCGGCCAACTCGGCGCGTCAGGTTGTCGACTACCTGACGGTGACCGGCGTCGACAACATCACCCGTCCGGGTCTCGTCGAGAAGTGGGAGGCGAGCCCCGACCTCAAGACGTGGACCCTCCGCCTGCGCCGCAGCGTCAAGTGGCACAACGGGCGACAGTTCACCGCCGACGACGTCGTGTGGAACTTCAAGCGGGTGCTGGACCCCAAGACCGGCTCCTCGGTGCTCGGCCTCATGAAGGGCTTTCTCATCGAAGACTATGACGCCGGAGAGAAGGACGACAAGGGCAATCCCAAGAAGTCCTCGCGCCTCTGGGACGCCGGCGCGATCCAGAAGGTCGACGACTTCACCGTGCGGCTGAACGGCAAGACCCCGCAGCTCGCGGTGCCGGAGCAGCTGTTCCACTACCCGTTCCTCATCCTCGATCCCGCCGAGAACGGCGAGTTCAAGGTCGGCTCGAACGGCACCGGCGCGTTCACGCTGGTGGCCAACGAAGTCGGCCGCAAGCAGGTCCTCAAGGCGCGCAAGGAAGCCTACTGGGGCGGCGGTCCGTACCTCGACCAGCTCGAGTTCATCGACCTCGGGGACGACCCGGCTGCCTCGGTGGCCGCGCTGGCCTCCAAGCAGGTGGACGGCCTCTACGGAGCCGACATCGTCCAGCTCGAGGCGCTCCAGAAAATCCCGCACATCCAGATGTACCAGGTGACGACCGCCTACACGGCGACGGCGCGGGTGCAGCCGGTCAAGCCCTTCGACGACAAGCGGGTGCGCCAGGCGCTGCGCTTCGCGATCGACTCGAACGCGGTCCTCCAGATCGCGCACCGCGGCCTCGGCCAGCCCGGCGAGCACCACCACGTCAGCCCCGTGCACCCGGAGTACGCGAAGCTCGCGCCGTTCACCCGCGACGTCGCCAAGGCCAAAAAGCTGCTCGCGGAGGCGGGCTACCCGAACGGCATCGACACCGAGATCATCTGCCGGCCCCAGCCCGCCTGGGAGCTGCTCGCCGTCCAGGCCATGGTGGAGCAATGGAAGGAGGCCGGCATCCGGGTAAAGATCAACGTGATGCCGTCGACCCAGTACTGGGAGGTCTGGACCAAGGTGCCGTTTGGGTTCACGACCTGGGCCCATCGCCCGCTCGGCATCATGAGCCTCGCCCTTGCCTACCGCTCGGGCGGATCGTGGAACGAGTCCAAGTACTCCAATCCCGAGTTCGACCGGCTGCTGACCCAGGCGGAGGGCACGCTCGACGTCGCGTCGCGCCGCGAGACCATGGCCAGGCTCGAGACGATACTGCAGGACGACGGTCCCATCGTGCAGCCGGTCTGGCGCTCGATCTTTACCTTCCACGACAAGCGCGTGCTGGGCTTTCGGCCGCACCCGACCCTGTACATCTTCGCCAACCAGCTGGCGATCCAGGCGTGAAGGCTCGCCGAGCGCGAAAGGCGAAGCCCCTCGGATTGCTCGAGCGGCTCGCCAAGGGTCCCGTCATCTGCGCCGAAGGCTACCTCTTCGAGTTCGAGCGTCGGGGATATCTCCAGGCCGGCGCCTACGTGCCGGAAATCGTGCTGGAGCGGCCGGACCTGGTCGAGTCGCTCCACCGCGAGTTCGTCCACGCCGGGTCGGACGTGGTCGAGGCGTTCACGTACTACGCCCACCGCGCCAAGCTGCGGATCGTCGGCCGGGAGGGGGACCTCGCAAAGATGAATCGCACGGCCCTGCGCATCGCCAAGAAGGTCGCGCGGAGCACGGGCAGCCTGCTCGCCGGAGACATCTGCAATACCAGCATCTACGATCCCGCCGACGCCAAGTCGCAACGGCAGGCATCCCGGATATTCGACGAGCAGGTCGCGTGGGCGGACGAGGCGGGGGTCGATCTCATCGTGGCCGAGACGTACGCCTTCGGCGCTGAGGCGCTTCTCGCGCTCGAGGCCATCAAGCGCACCGGCCGGCCCGCGGTGGTCACCCTCGCCGTCCCGCGCGACGGCGTCACACGAGAGGGCTGGAGCGTTGCCGATGCCTGCCGGAAGCTCGAGGCAGCGGGCGCCGCGGTCGTCGGCCTCAATTGCGCCCGCGGACCCGCTACCATGCTGCCGCTCCTGCGGGAGATTCGCGCCGCCGTCACCTGTCACGTGGCCGCGCTGCCCGTCCCGTACCGGACGACCAGCGTGGAGCCGGTCTTCCAGAGCCTCACGGACCCGTCTCGTCCTGAGAACCGCGCCTTCCCCACCGCGCTCGACCCCTTCCTGTGCAGTCGCTACGAGATCGCCGCGTTCGGGAAAGAGGCCCTGGCTCTCGGCGCGCGCTACCTCGGCGTCTGCTGCGGCGCCGGGCCGCATCACATTCGGAGCCTCGCCGAGGCACTGGGCCGCCGGCCCCCCGCCAGCCGGTTCTCGCCGGACATGTCCAAGCACATCCTCTTCGGCAGCGACAAGCGCCTGTGGCAGCGGAATCTGGAGTATGGACGGCAGACGTACGGCGCGACCGGGCCGGCTTCCCGGTAGCCACGCGCCATGGGGCGAACGAACAGGGCGGCAGTGGTCATCGTCGGCGGTGGCGTCACCGGTCTCAGCGCCGGATGGTGGCTCGCCCGCTCCGGCGTCGACGTCCTCGTTCTCGAAAAGAGCATCGTCGGGTGGGAAGCCTCCGGGCGCAACGGCGGGGGCGCCACTCACGTCTACAGTCCATTCGGACTCGAAGAGCAGCGCCTCTGGCCGCAGATGGACGATCTGCTCGGCTACCCGACCGAGCACCAGCCGTATCGGATCAGCATCGCGCTCAGCGAGACGCAGCTCGCGCTCGCCCGGCGCTGGGCCGAGATCGGGGAGGCCCGCGGGTTCCGCTGGGAGCTCCTGGACAGGCAGCAGCTCAAGGCGCTCGTGCCCATCATCGGCGACAATGCCATCGGCGGGACGTATCTGAGCTTTGGGGGCCATGCCAATCCCCAGCGAACGGTTCAAGCCTATGCCTGGGCGCTGCAGGACCACGGCGGCCGCATCCTTCAGCACACGACGGTGACCGGGCTCCCGATGCGCAGCGGCCGCGTCACCGGGGTCGAGACCACGCAGGGAACATTCGGCGCCGACACCGTCATCATCGCCGCGGGTCCGCACACGGGACTCTTTGCGGACATGCTCGGCGTGTCGCTCCCTCTGGCCCCGGCCCGCGTCGAGATGATCGCCACCGAGCCGCTCCCCCTCTTGCGGCACGGCGGCATCGCGGGCAACGGCCTCTACGGCCGTCAAACCCTCCGAGGCAACCTCATCTACGGCGGCGGGCCGCACGAGTGGATCAACGTGCCCGATATGGCGACGCCGGCGCACCCCAGCACGCCGCTGGTGCGAAACCTCGCGCGCCGCCTCGCCGAGCTCCTGCCCGGCGCCGCGCACCTCCGCGTGATCCGTTCCTGGGGCGGCATCGTGGAGAACACGCCGGACGGCCTGCCCGTCATCGATCGCCTCTCCTCTCCCGACAACGTCATCCTTGCCACGATGTCAAGCGTCGGATTCGGCCTCTCCCCGGCCGTCGGCAAGGCGATCAGCGAGCTGGTCGTCCACGGGCGCTGCCTGTTCGCCGACCTGCACGCGCTCTCCCTGAGCCGCTTCGCCGACACGCCCGCAGACTGGCGCGAGCGGCTCGGATGGCTGCCGGCGGCCGCCCCGGTCGTCGAGGCCGCGAGCGGAGGCTGACGGTGGCTCGGGAGGTCGATCGACGATCGATCGCGGACAAGGCTCCCCGGCCCGAGCGTCACGCCGCCGTGGTCGTCGTCGGGGCCGGCGCGGCCGGTGTGGCGGCGGCGACCGAGGCGGCGCGGTGCGGCGTCGACGTCCTGCTCGTCGACGAGAACCCCGTCGACAACGACATGATGGCGATGGACGTGCCGCTCTATTTCGGCCAGCGCATGCAGCCGTCCGTCCGCAACCGCTCAATGATGCTCGAGCGCGTCGTCGAGGCGAATGCGGCGCTGGCGGAAGCCCACGAGGCCGGCGTCGACGTCCAGCTCGGCACCTACGTGTGGGGCGCTTTCGTCAACGGCCCGACGGTGCAGGAGCTTTCCGGACCGATGCTGGGCCTGGCCGACGAGCGGCGATCGTGGCTGGTCGGCTATGACCGGCTGATCGTCGCCGCGGGCGCGCGCGACGTCGTCATGGGCTTCCCGGGCTGGGAGCGGGCCGGGGTGATGGGATCCTGCGGCGCGGTCTCCCTCCTCACCCGCTACCGCGCGCTCGCCTCCCAGCGCATGCTCGTCGTCGGCTCGGGAGATCTTGGCCTCGGCACGGCGGCCCTCGCCATCTCGCGCGGCGTGAACGTGGTCGGCATCGTCGAGGTTGGCGATACCGTGCGTGGCGATGGAGAGACCGCGCGGGCGCTCACCGCCCGGGGTGTGCCGTTCTACACCTCTCATACGATCCGGGAGGCGCGTGGCCGAGTCGGCGAGGTCGAGTCCGTGGTCCTCGTCCGGGTCGATGCCGAGCTCAGGCCCGTCGCCGGCAGCGAGCGGGAGGTCGCGTGCGACACGGTATGCCTGGCCATCGGGCGCGTGCCCAACGTGGAGCTGCCGGCCATGATCGGTGCCCGGCTCGAATTCACGTCAGCGCTCGGTGGCTGGGTGCCCGAGACCGATGCGTCGATGCGGACAAGCGTGCCGACGGTCTTCGCGGCCGGCGACTGTGCGGGCGTCGACGACGGCATGCTCGCGACTCCGGACGACGCCCGTGGGCAGGGGCGGCTGGCCGGGCTCGCCGCCGCGCAGTCCCTGGGAGCGATCAGCGGACCCGAGGCAGAGACACGGCGGGCCGGCCTCGGACGGCGGCGACCCCGAGCGGGTGAGGTCCACGGCCACTGGCACGCGTGGTTTCGGTCGCTGATCCACGCGGGAGGCTGGGATGTCAACGTCTGCCAGTGCGAGGAAGTCACGAGACGAGAGCTGGTGGAGGTGAAGCCGCCGCGATATCTCAAATGGGACGCGCCGAACGCGGGCGACCGAAGCCTCCAAACCCTGCTGCGCGATGGTCCGGTCAACCAGGACCAGATCAAGCGGCTCACGCGGGCGGGGATGGGACCGTGCCAGAGTCGCCGGTGCCGCGAGCAGGTCGCGCTGCTCCTCGCCCAGGAGGCGCGCACTGCCGTCGATCGAATCCCGCCGCCGAGCGTCCGCCCGCCGATCCGTCCCCTGCCCTTGAACGTGCTCTGGCCCTCGGACGAGCCGGCGGCCATGCGCGAGCATTGGGTCAGCTGGTTCGGAATCCCCACGCAGTTCAGCCCGCACTGGGAAGCCGGCATGGCCGTCGACGAGCCCACGGCGCGGGCTCGCCTCATCGTCAGCGACGAGTGAGCGCGGAGGGCTCTCGATAGCCCAGGGTGTCTACTCCCGCACGCCGGCCGCCGCGCTCTGGAGCTGCGCGAGCTCCTCCGCCGGAATGTGGCACGAGATGTAGTGGCCGCCGGCCAGCGGCTGCTCCGGTGGCGGGGTCTCGTCACAGATGGCGCCAATCCGGCGGGGGCAGCGGGTACTGAACGGGCAGCCTCGCGGGATCTCCGTGGCGCTCGGGAGCGTGCCCTCGAGGACGATCCGGACGCCCTGGCCGTCAGGGTCGGGCACGGGAACGGCCGACAGGAGCGCCTCCGTGTACGGGTGAAAGGGTGGCGCAAATACGTCGGTGACGTGGCCGAACTCGACGACGACGCCCAGATACATCACCGCCACGTGATCGGCGAGGTAGCGCACGACCGAGAGGTCGTGGGAAATGACGATCAGCGTGGCGTCTCGCTCGGCCTGGATCTCGTTCAGCAGGTTGAGGATCGACGCCTGCACGGAGACGTCCAGCGCCGAGACCGGCTCGTCGGCGACGATCACGTCGGGGTTGCCGGCCAGCGCGCGCGCGATCGCCACCCGCTGCTTCTGACCGCCCGAGAGCTGGTCGGGCTTCCGGCCGGCGAGCTCCGGCGGCAGCCTGACGACGTCGAGGAGATGCGCGACCTCGTTCGCCGCTCCGCTCCCCGCCAGTCCACGCAGGCGCCGAAGCGCCCGGCCGATCGCGTAGCCGACCGTGTGGCTCGGGTTGAGCGTGCTGTCGGGATTCTGGAAGACCATCTGGACCGCGCGCTTGACCTCGGCCGGCCGCGCCTCGACGCGGACCGAGCCCACTTCGTGGCCCTCGAGCTCGACTCGGCCTTCGCTCGCGGTTTCGAGACCTATCAGGATCTTGGCGAGGGTGGTCTTCCCGCACCCGGATTCGCCGACGATGGCAAGCGTCTGACCCTTCGCCGCCGTCAGATTCACGCCATTCAGCGCCCGCACCGAGGCGCGCCCCGCCCCGAAGAGGCCCCGGCGCTCACCATAGCGCTTGTGGAGGCCGGTGATCGTCAACGACCGGCGGGCCGCGGACACCTCGGGCGCCGCGACTTCAACCGTTCGTCTCCGCTCCCACCGGGGAAGCTCGGCGTCCCTGACGCACTGCACCCGGTGGCCGCGCTCGCCGGCCACGGGCACGCTCGGAATTGCCCGGGTCGTGCAGCGGCCCGGCTCGACGTGGACGCAGCGCGCGGCGAAGCCGCAGCCGGTTGGGCGCGCGACAGCCGCCGCCACCTGGCCGGGGATGGGCACGAGCGGGGCGTGCCGCTTGTCGCGGTCGAGCGAGGGCAGGCAGTCGAGGAGCGCGCGCGTGTACGGATGACGCGGATTGGCGAAGACCTGCCGGATCGAGCCCTCTTCGATGAGCTCGCCCGCGTACATGACGCCGATCCGGTCGCACACGCGCACGACGGTGCCGAGGTTGTGGCTGATGAACAGGACGGACATCTCGTGACGCTGGCGCAGCTCGCGGACGAGGTCGAGCACGGCGGCTTCCACCGTCACGTCGAGGCCGGTGGTCGGCTCATCCATGATCAAGAGCGCGGGCTCGGCGATGAGCGCCATCGCGATCACGATGCGCTGTTGCTGGCCACCCGAGAGCTGGTGCGGGTAGCGTTCGAGCATCCGCTCGCCGTCGGGCAGCTTGACCTCGGCGAGCATCGCGAGCGCGCGGGCGCGGGCCGCCCGTTCGTCGATGCCCTCGTGGATCATGGGCACTTCCATGAGCTGCCGGCCCACCGTCATGACCGGGTTGAGGCTCGCCATCGGGTCCTGGTACACCATCGCGATGCGGCGCCCGCGCATCGCGCGCAATTCGCCCTCGGCCATCGCGGCGACGTCGCGCCCCTCGAAGAGGATCCGCCCCCCTACCACCCGGCCGGCCCGGCCGAGATACCTCACGATGGCCAGCGCCACCGTCGACTTGCCGCACCCGGACTCGCCCACCAGCCCCATGGCCTCGCCCCGCGCGAGCGCGAAGCTCAGGCGGGGAATGACATTGGCCTCTCCCGCGCGGGAGAAGTAGGAGACCCGGACGTCCTCGAGAGCGAGAATCGGAGCGTCAGTCACGGAGCCCGATCTCGCGGAGCCCGACCGCCAGGAGATTGAAGCCGATCACGAGGGAGGAGATGGCCGCGCACGGGAACAGCGCCATGTGCGGCCAGACCGACATCATCCCGTAGGTGTCCTTCACCATCCCGCCCCAGTCCGGATCGGGGGGGGGCAGGCCGATGCCGAGGAACCCGAGCGCTCCGATGAGCACGACGTTGTATCCCGTGCGCAGGCACATGTCGACGATCAAGGGCCCGCGCGCGTTGGGAAGGATCTCGGCGAGCATGACGTAGAGGGCCGACTCGCCACGCATCTTCGCGGCGGCTACGTACTCGCGCTCCCGCAGCTCGAGGGTCAGTCCCCGCACGATGCGCGCGATGATCGGGGCCTTCGTCAACGTGAGCACTCCGATGATGTTGAAGGCGGACGAGCCGAAGTGCGCGAGGATGATCATGTAGAGGATGATCACCGGGAACGACAAGACGATGTCGCAGGCTCGCGCGATCACGAGGTCGATCCAGCCCCGGAAGTAGCCGGCGGTGAGCCCGAGGAGCGAGCCCAGGATGGCCGCGCCCAGCACCGCCAGCGGCGCCACCGTCAGCACCGTCCGCGCGCCCCACAGGATGCGCGAGAGAATGTCTCGCCCGAGCTGGTCGGTCCCGAGCCAGTGCGCGGAGGAGGGGGCGGGGTTCGCGAGCGCGGCGAGGTTATTGGCATTGGGCGCATAGGGTGCGATCGCGGGCGCCAACACTGCCGCCACCGTCCAGAACGCGATGATTCCCACCCCGATCAGGGCGGGCGTCGACTCGGCCAGCCGTCCAAGACGGCGCGCCCACGTCCGCGCGATCCCGAGCGGCACTCGCCCCGGCACGGCTGGAACACCTTCGACGATGGTCGGCACGGTCATCGGCGCGCCTCAGGTCCGTATCCGCGGGTCGAGCAGCATGTAGGCCAGATCGCCCAGGATCTGCGTGAGGACCGCCACCCCCACCGCCACCAGCGCACCCGCCTCGATGAGCGCGATGTCCTTGAAGAGCGCTGCCTCCAGAATCATGCGGCCGAAGCCCGGGTAGGCGAAGACCGTTTCGACCACCACCACGCCCGAGATCAGGTAGTTGATCTGCAGCAGGATCACCGTGACGGGGTTGATCATCGCGTTGCGCAGCGCATGGCGGCCCACCACCCGACGAAAGCTCATCCCTTTGAGCACCGCGGTGCGGATGTAGGGGCGCTGCATGACGTCGATCATCGACGCGCGGATCATACTGACGACGTAGCCGGAGTCGAACAGCACGATGACGGCCACCGGCAGCACGAGCTGCGAGGCGATCGACCAGCCGCCGCCCGCCACCAGCGTCGCCGTACCGGGGAGCCAGCCCAGGGCGACGACGAAGACGCTGGCGAGAAAGACGCCGAGGGCGAACTCCGGGACTGAGGCAACCACCGTGCTGAAGAGCAGGATCGCCCTGTCGAGCGGCGACGATTCGCGCATCCCGGCCACGATGCCCAAGAGCATCGAGAGCGGCACGATGCAGGCGAAGGCGAGCGCGGCGAGAAACGCGGTGTTGGCCAGACGATTCCAGATTATGTCCTTGACAGGCACCTTGAAGCGGGTGGAGGTGCCGAGATCGCCGGTGGCAACACTGCCCAGGTACTCGACATAGCGAACGAGGACCGGGCGGTCGAGACCCATCTCGCGGGTGAGGAGATCGACCTGTTCCTGGGTCGCGTAGGCACCCAGGATCTTGCGGGCGGCGTCGCCGGGCGAAAACTCGTTGAGAGTGAAGATGAGGAAGGACACCACGAGGAGCGTGAGCAGCAGAAATGCCAGGTGCTTGAGCACGAATCGCGCCACGGTGAGCGCCACCCTACCGCGGTCCGACGCCGGCGTCAACGCGCCGATGGCACTCGGTGGGTCCTCAGCCCTCGGGGAGTAGCCGCGCGTGGGTCGCGAGGTCGCCACACCAGAGATACACCGCCAAGCGCGGCGAGACACGGGCCTCGCGTTTCACTCGGCGGCCGCGGGCTCCATCACGTTGCCGTAACGGTGCATCACGCGCGCGATCGTCTGCTCGCGCAGGTACCAGCGCAGCTCGAGCCGGCCGGTCGCGAGGACGGGGGCGTCGATCACCGCCACGCCTGCCTCGTGGGCCGCGGCCCGCACGGCGGGCGAGACGGTGTCGAGCACGCGCAGCCGCTCGATGCTCTTGGAGGATCGGAGACGCTCGATCGCGTCGGCCTCGTTCTCAATGATGGCGGCGACGGCCGCATGATCAGGCAGCCAGGACGACGGGTCGCCTCGTGACAGGCTGATGGTCAGCGGGACGTCGCAGGTGAGGGCCGCCAGTATCACCTGCTGGAGCGCGAGTCGCCCGGCCGGAGTGACGGCTTCCGCGCGAATCAGCACGCGGCGACACGGCCAGTAGCGGAAGACGTTGCGCTCACCCACGATCCGCATCGGGTCGTGCTCGAGGCTGAAATGGCGCTGCCAGGCCTGCGCATAGCTGGCGGCGCTCGCGCGCAGCAGCGCCTTTGCCCGCTCGTCGTCGGTCTCCTCGAGCCAGTTCTTCAGAAGCGCCGAGAGCTCCTCGCGTAGTGAGGCGCCGGCCGTCGGCAGCGTCGTCTCGCGCCAGCGGGCAAGCTGGAGCACGTAGTTCGGGCCGCCGACCTTGGCCCCGGGCCCGACGGACGAAGCCTTCCAGCCTCCGAACGGCTGGCGGCCGACCATGGCGCCCGTGATGGGACGGTTGACGTAGAGGTTGCCCGCCTCGATCCGGTCGAGCCACCGGTCGATCTCTCGGTCATCGAGGGTCTGGATTCCGCTCGTGAGGCCGTACGCCGTGCCGTTGGCGAGCGCGATCGCCTCGTCCAGATGCTCGGCACGCATGAGGCCGAGCACGGGCCCGAAGCACTCCGTGCGGTGGAAGAAGGACCCGCCGCGCACTCCGAGCTTGATCCCCGGCGACCAGAGGTGCGAGCGTGCGCTTATCAAGCGCGGCTCGAGGAGCCACTCCTCGCCCTCGTCGAGCGTCGTGAGCGCGCGTAGCAGCGCTGCACCGGGCGCCTGGGTCAGCGGTGTGAGCCGGCTCGATGTCGTCCACGCGCTGCCGATGTCCAGGCTCGCCGCCGCATCCCGGAGCTGGCGACGGAACACCGCATCGTCATAGACCTCGGCCTCGCAGATCGCGAGGCTCGCCGCCGAGCACTTCTGGCCCTGATGGCCGAAAGCCGAGCGGACCAGATCGCGGATGGCCTGATCCCGGTCGGCCAGCGCGGTGACGATCATCGCGTTCTTGCCGCTCGTCTCGGCGAACAGCGTCAGATCGGGGCGCCAGGCGAGAAAGAGGCGAGCCGTCTCGGCCGAGCCGGTGAGGATCACCGCGTCCACGCGCGGATCCGTGATGAGCGCGCGGCCGACGTCGTCGTCGGGACACGGCACGAACTGGAGTGCCTCCTTCGGGATACCGCCGTCCCACAGCGCTTGTGCGAGATGCCAGCCGACCAGCACCGCCTCGAGCGCGGGCTTGAGGAGCACGCTGTTGCCCGCGGCGAGCGCGGCGAGCACTCCGCTCGCGGGAATCGAGAGTGGGAAGTTCCAGGGCGGGGCCACCACGACCACCCCGAGCGCGTCCATCTGGCAGCTGCCCTCAGCGCCGGCGGCCTCTTCCAGCGAGCGGGGATAGTAGCGGGCGAAATCGATGGCCTCCGAGACCTCGGGATCGGCCTCCGCCACGGTCTTGGCGCCGTCGACGATCATCGCGCCGATGAGATCGCCGCGCCGGCGGGCGAGCACGGCCGCGGCCCTGTCGAGGAGCGCGCGGCGCGCCGCCGGCAGGCGCGCCGCCCAGGCTGGCTGCGCCACGCGGGCCACGTCGAGCGCACGGCTCACCTCCGCGCGGCCGGCCAGTCCGTGACGATACGCGACGCGCCCGGGGCGGGAGCGGTCTCGGGCCTGGACGTCCGCGGCGCCCGCCAGCAGCTCGCCGCCGATCTGCAAGAGAACTGTCTCGGGTGCCCGCCCACGCCAGCGCGTGACCACGCCTTCGATCCAGTCCCGGTTGGCCGCGACGGACCAGTCCGTATCGGGCTCGTTCGAGAATGGCGTCGCGGCGGAGAAGGATTCGCTTCGCGGGGATTCTTCGGCTGCGCGGTTCTGGCGCTGCCGCGGCGCATCCGATAGCTGGTCCACGAGGTCGAAGGCGGAGAGGAAGCGATCGCGCTCGCGCGCCCAGTCTGCCGATCCCGGCTCGAGGCCGAAGACGTGGCGGAGGAAGTTGTCTTCCGCCGTGTTCTCGTCCAGGCGCCGCACGAGATAGGCGATGGCGCTGTGGAAATCCTCGGCCCGCACCACCGGCGCGTAGAGGAGGAGGCCGCCCGCCCGCGCCTGCAGGGCCCGCGCCTGGTGGTTGGCCATGCCCTCCAGCATCTCGAACTCGACAAAGGGCTCGAGGCCCTCGGCTTCGCGGAGCAGAAGACCGTGGGCCACGTCGAAGAGGTTGTGGGTGGCGATGCCGAGATGGACGGCGCGTGCGTGCTCGGGGCGACAGCCGTACTCGACCATTCGCTTGAAATTGGCGTCGACCTCGGCCTTCGTGGTGTAGGGCGCCGGGGGCCAGCCGTGCACGGCGGCCTCGATCCGCTCCATGGCGAGGTTGGCGCCCTTGACGACGCGGATCTTGATCGGTGCGCCTCCGCGGCGCTGCCGCTCGATCGCCCACGCGACCAGCGCGCGCTGGACCCGGTGAGACTCCGGCACGTAGGCCTGGAGCACGATGCCCGCCCACAACGGCAGGAACTCGTGCTCGTCGAGCACCTCGCGAAACGCCGTGGCCGTCACGTCCAGGTCACGATGCTCCTCCATGTCGAGATTGATGAACTTCGGCGTGAGGTGGCCGTCGGCGTGGCGGTACTGGTGCCGAAGAGCCTGCCGGTAGAGAATGCGCAACCGCTCCTTCACGCGCTCGACGGTATGACGGAACGCCACCAGGTTGATCTGACTGAAGACCGAGGAGACCTTGACCGAGATGTACTCGACGTCCTCTCGCGCCAGGAGGGCCAGGTAGGCTTCGAGCCAGCGCGCCGCCTCGCCTTCACCCAGGATCGCCTCGCCGAGCAGGTTGAGGTTCAACCGAATGCCCGCGCCACGCCGCTCGGCCACGTAACGCTGGAGCTCCTCCTCCTCGGCGGGCAGGATCAGCGACTGAGTCTCGTGGCGGAGGCGGGCCACGATGGGGGGCACGACGATGCTCGGGAGATAGTGCGCCATGACACCGCCGAGCATGAGGCCGACCCGCTTCCACCACTCCATGAACTGCGGCGCGCCGTAACGCTCCAGCAGATAGCTGATCTGGTCTGCGATGCGGGCGGGACGGCGGCTCCGGAAGGCCTGATCGATGAGCGCGATCGTGAGCTGCTTGCCGCGCGGGTCCTCCATCATGCGGGCGAGGCGGCGCGCCTGAGCAATCTCGTCCGGTGTCTCCTGGGCCCGCGCTTCGCGGAGGAGCGTCTCCGCGAGGTCGACGGCCCGGCGGGCCCGCTCCGTTCGGAGGCTCATGGCAGACAGCACCCCCATCACTTGACCTGCGAGACGTCATTGTACGTGAGGGATGCGCGGAGGATCGATGAGGTGCAGGACGCTGAGCCGCTGCAGCAGGGTGCTAGGGCAGGAGATCCGCGATGGCCGTGCGCGCGTGCGGGGCCGCAAGCGGCGAGACGGCTTCGGTGGGCCCGAGGCGGAGGAGCGCGCCGAAGCGCCAGCCATACGGCGCATCGGCGGAGAGAACGGGCTCGCGGTGCACCTCGAGCACGCGGTCTATCAAGTTCACGAGCCAGTATTCAGGCAGTTGAGCGCGGGCGTAGACGCTGCCTTTGTGCTCGCGGTCGAAGGCAAAGCTGGTCTCGGCTACTTCGACGAGGAGGACGGGCCGGGCGGGATGGCCGGTCAGGTAGTCGCGGGGTCCTCCGGCACAGACGGCCAGGTCGGGCTCGGGCTCAGACTCGTCGTCGAGCGCCACCGGCATCTGTACTCGCACTTCCCAGCCGGGACCGAACGCGGACCGCAAAGCCTCCTCGGCGAGCCGGATGGCAACCGAATGCGGGCTTCCCTGCGGCTCTCGCACGATCAGCTGGCCGCCCACCAGCTCGACGCGGTCGCCCGGTTTGAACACTGCCAGGTCGATGAGCCGCTCGTATTCCACGCGCGCCCAGCGCTTGGTGGGGATCGGCGTCATATCCATGCCATTCAGGCTAAGCCGACGAGCATGCTCCGTCAATGTCCGCTCGTGGATACATCGGGCGGTTTCTACTCGGGCACGAACCTATGGCTGGACGAGACGGCGCGCCCTGACTCAATGTCAGGACGCGCTGTCCCGTCACGTGCCGACGAAGTTAGGCCGGACGCCTCTCTAGCACTTCGGGGCTTCCCTGAGCTTGGCCCCGATCTGATCGCCGGGCTTGAGGTCCTTCAGCGTCTCAGCGGAGGCCTGAAACTCATGCACCGTCCCGTCGGCTTCACGCACGGTCACCTTGCCCTGGGCGGTATCCACTTTCACAACTTGTCCCTCGACCTTCTCTGGGACCTTCATCTTGCCCTGGGCGTCGCAGCCCGGCTTGACCTGCGCCAGCGCTGCGCCCGACCAGAGCAGGAGCCCGATCGCGAGCCCCGACGTCACTTGCAGCCATGTGCGCATCGTTCATCCCTCACTTTTTGTAGATGTCATAGATGGCTCCCGCGGCTGCACCAACTCCAGTGCCGATGAGCGCGCCCTTGCCGGCGCCGTATCCCGTGCCGGCACCCACGGCCGCACCTGCTCCCGCCCCTACCGCGGCGCCGCCCAGCGTCCCACAACCCGTTGCCATGAGGGTGAGCATCGTCAAGCCAATGCCCCACGCGGTCAGTCGCTTCGCCATGACATTCCCTCCTTTGGGCAGAAAAAATTACCCTCTTCCGCCGCTTTGGAACCTCTCCCACGAGTATCTTCAAGTCTCTGACGTGACCCGCAGCCCTCTTATGCAATTCTTACTCCTTGTATCCGGCCGCCGTCCCGCCTGATGTAGGATCATTAACCATGCGGCTCTCAGGCAAGGTTGCGCTCGTGACGGGCGCCCAGCAAGGGATCGGTCGCGCCATCGCCATCGCGCTGGCGCACGACGGCGCCGATGTCGGCGTCAACTTCCTGGACGACCCCGCAGGCGCCGAGTCCGTGGCGGGCGAGGTACGAGGCCTCGGCCGGCGCGCGCTCGTCGTGAAGGCCGATGTCGTGCGGGCAGCCGAAGTCGACGCGATGGTCGCCGCGGTCGCCGGCGCGCTGGGCCCTCCCGACGTCCTCGTCAACAACGCCGGCATCTTCCCCCGCTCGGACTTTCTCGAGATGGCGGAGCGCGAGTGGGACCACGTGCTGAGCGTCAACCTGAAGGGCGGCTTCCTCTGCGCTCAGGCCATCGCGCGGGCGCTCGTGGCCGCAGGCCGGCCGGGCGCCATCGTGAACATCGCCTCATCGGCGGTCCGCGGCGACCCGCGCGGGGTGCACTACTCCGCGAGCAAGGCGGGCGTGGTCGGTCTCACGCGGGCGATGGCGTTGGCCCTGGCGCCCCATCGGATCCGGGTCAATGCCATTGCCCCGGGCATGACCGACACGCAGCAGCCTCGCTACGGCAACACAGAGGAGGAACTCGCCGTGAAGGCTCGCGAGATTCCTCTCGGACGCATGGCGCAGCCCGAAGAGATCGCGCGGGTCGCGGTGTTCCTCGCCACGACGGACGCGGCCTGGATCACCGGCGAGCTGATCCACGTCAACGGCGGCGCCTACATGGCCTAGCGCTGGATGTCAGAGGGGCGGCCGACGCGTATGCCACATCGTCGCCTGCTCGTAGGCGTGGCCGATCCGCAAGACCGTCCCTTCCTCGAACGACCGGCCCGCGAGCTGGAGAGACATCGGAAGCCCGGACGACGAGAATCCGCACGGCAGCGCGAGCGTCGGCGAGCCCGTCAGGTTGAAGGGCGGCATGTTGCTTCGCGGAAAGCCGAACTCCGGATCCTGCGCCTGCGCGAACGGCGTGGCCGGCTTCACCGCGGTCGGCGTTGCGAGCACATCGACGCCCCGCAGGACCTCCGCGGTCTCGCGGCAGATCTGCGCCCGGAGGCGCTGCGCCTGCATGTATTCCGCGGCGGTGACGAGCGCTCCGGCGAGAATTCGCTCGCGCAAGACATCGCCGTAGAGTTCCGGATGTTCGCGGATATCGCGCTCGTGATAGGCGAAGGCTTCGGCCATCAGGATGAGAAGAAAGGAGGGCGCGGCGTGAAGGCTCGGGATCTGGACGTCACGGACCTTGGCGCCGAGCCGTCGCAGGGTGTCGAGGGCCTCTTCGAAGGCGCGCTCGACCTCGGGGTCGACGCCCTCGAAGAAGTACCCGCGCGGCACGCCGATCCTCACCCCTCGGATGTCGCGGGCGAGCGGCGCCACGTAGTCCTCGACGGGAGCCCGGCTCGAGGCCGGATCGGCGTCGTCGTGGCCGGCCAGCGCCTGCAGGAGATACGCGCAGTCCTCGACCGTGCGCGCCATCGGGCCGGCGTGGTCGAGGGTCCACGACAGCGACAGGACTCCCGCGCGGCTCACGCGTCCGTAGGTCGGCTTGAGCCCGACGATGCCGCAGAAGGCGGCCGGACCGCGGATCGACCCGCCGGTGTCCGAGCCCGTCGCTCCCACCACGAGTCCCGCCGCGAGGGCAGCGCCGGATCCGCTGCTGGAGCCGCCGGGAACATGGTCGAGGTTCCAGGGATTGCGGGCGGCCGGGAAAAGGTGCCCCGGTTGCTGGATGCCGAACGCGAATTCGTGGGTGATGAGCTTGCCGAGGAGAACGGTGCCGGCCGCCCGCCAGCGCTCGACGCACGTCGCCTCGTTCTCCGGAATCCAGTCCGCGAGCAGGGCGGATCCACCCGTCGTCCGAATGCCTCGCGTGAGGTAGATGTCCTTGTGGGCGATCGGGATGCCCAGCAGCGGGCGCCCGTCGCCGTGGCGCAATGCTTCCTCCGCCGCCCGCGCGTCGGCAAGCGCGCGGTCGGCCGTGAGGGTGACGAAGGCGTGCAGGACCGGGTCGAGCTTCTCGATCCGGGCGAGGGACGCCCGCGTCACCTCGACGGGCGAGAGATCGCGTTTCCGATAACGCGCGCGAAGCTCGGCGATGGTGGCGTAGGCGATCTCGTCACTCATCGCCAAGCTCGCGTCTCGGCGCGAATCGCACCGCGGGCTCGAGCGTCTTGATGTCGCGCGAGTCCAGCGCGCGTAGCGGCGCGAGCGCATCCGCCAGCAGCTTCCGCACCATCGCGAGCCGATTCTCCGCAATGGTGACGCCCGCCGCGCGAATGCGCTCCCGCAGCTCCTCCAGTGTCAGCTCCTGGGGGTCGCTCACCGCATGTCCTTACTGCAGCGGCGAGAAGGACGACGGCATCATGAGCTTGTTTTCCTGGGCCAGCAGCTCGTCCCCACCGCCCGGCGGCGGCCACACGCCGGCCTTGCGGGCCTGCTCGCGGACTTCCATCCTCTGATTCATGGTCTTGTACGCCCAGATGTGGATGAACCGGTTGGCCTGGCCGAACTCCACGCCACCCGCCATCACCACCGGCGACAGCTTGGTCCGCTCGGCGATCTTGCTCTCCCACCGCTTCATGACCCCGGGCAGCGAGCCGGGCGTCAGGCTGTAGCAGCGCATCTCGAAGATCGGGCCTATCGTGCCGGGCGTGATCTCGGGGACGAACGAGAAGGGGGTTACGAGCTCGACCTGCTGATGGATGACGAACTCGCGGATCTTCGGTGGCCAGTTGGGATCCTTGGAGGCCTCGGCGCGGATGCGCGTGCGCTCGGAGAGATCCGTGTACGGCCACACCTGCACGATCTCGTTGAGGGGGCCGACCTCCGTGTGCCAGAAGGCGGCGAGCGGCGAGTACTTCTTGCGGTACTCGTAGGCCTCGCCGTAGCGCTTTTCGACCTCGGCCAGGCTACGGGTCTTGAGGGTGTAGGTCCGGATCTCGTAGATCATGAAGGAGCCTCCCTATGGGGTGACGCGAGAGCACGGCAATACTCGATAGGCGGGAAGAATCTCCCTTAAGTGGCGGCGCGTCAAGGGGCGCTT